>Ga0126342_10014600_pt1 | contig 13852 bp, 10 predicted proteins | sample Cyp1metagenome_FD_92528 | JGI IMG/M metagenome (GOLD analysis project Ga0126342, IMG submission 92528) | Coral microbial communities from Lord Howe Island, Old Settlement Bay, Australia - Cyphastrea 1 metagenome | ecosystem: Host-associated > Invertebrates > Cnidaria > Coral ...
ATATGTATATATATATATATACATATGGTGTTGTTTTCATGGGAAGATGGCAAACATGATACACGTAAAGCCATAAAAACCTCCATGAATTTTCATATACCTCATAGTACTTGGATTTCCACATGTACCATGATTTGACCCAGCATATATAATTGGAATATACCACTTGCAACACTTGAGTTAGCAATTGAATTTAGGATTTAGCCCATTATACCCTCTAGTAAATTAATATAGACTGTGGCAGGTATACAGGGCTGGAAGATGCGTGAAACCATTAAAAAATGGGTTATAAAATCAAGGCCGAATTGTTAATTTACCACCGGGTACTGTGCTTTTGCAAGAGGTATAACTCCATTTACATTCCAGGGATCATCCAAAGAAATGCTCCAAATTCCCCGGGGTGGTTGGGGGCTGCTGCTTCACTGGGAAAAGCCATGGCGATCTCGTGCAGCTTGCAGCCGGCAAAATGTGGGTCAGATATTTCAAAACCAGTGGAGTATGGATGTGGTTATTACCATTCACCACAGTTACTAATGGGTACTGTATAGTATGTTATTACCACATTTATTATTACCAGTATAGTATGTTATTACAGTACTTCTCCAAGTAATTGGGTTGCTCATGGGGTCAATGTTGAAGCAAATCCATCCCACGGGTGCCAAAAATCTGATCTCAACCTGTCCGACAAATTTCGCCCTCTTTTCCAAGCTGGGATAGTGCCTTGACCAGTTCTGTTTGATGATTTGGTCACCATTTCACTTCGGATTTGCTGAAACAGACTGTTTGGTCCCATTGGTATGTTCACACTTATGTTCACACACCCTGACGACCACGTCCTCACGGCTGTGAGTTCACTCGTAGCGTTGTTTCTCGAGTTTCCATCGGGACCGGCACGTTCACCATGGCCAGCCTGGCCAGCCTTCCTGCATTGCGCAGCCTCGAGTTTCTTGGCAAGAAATTGGATGGAACTGGGTTGGTTGTTGATGTTCTATCTATGTAAAATGGCCATAGAGTTGTTATAGTTTTGGGTGTTGTTTTATATTGTACAGAAAAAACTTTTGCCATAAAATCTCCATGAAACCTCCTTGGGTGACCATCTCAGGCTACAACCCAGTGATGCCATGCCCATGATGCCCGTGAATCAGGCTGTTGACCTCCAAAACTGGCTGGTCTAATACTGTGCTTCATGTGTGCAGGCATAGATTGATAGGTCCATTGGAATTTTGTCATGTGACTAAAAATTGAACCATCCGAATTTTGGTCCCAGTCACAAGTTCAGGTGGGTTTCTCCCATGTTCAGTTGGGGTGTCGCACTGCCAATCCTTGGTGCTCCTTGCCACGATGAGGTCATTGAGGAGTGATGAGACCATTGAAGGCGAAGAAACGGGGATGCATCCCTGTCGGAACTGGTAAGTTTCCCTTGTCTGGGTACCCGGTAAATTTGTTACAGTTTGCTATTGAAAATATCCCTTTTATAGTTGATTTACCTATTCAAAATGGTGATGTTCTATAGTTTTTTGATAGTTGGTTTACCAGTGAATCCTCATATTTCCGGCGAACTGATCCTCAGCTCCGGGGCTTTTTGAGTCGATAGCGACGCATGTGTTGCATAGATCTCTTCCTTTCCGCTTGCACAAAATTTGACGTGGGAGAGGATATTGAGTGGGAAAACCGCGGTTTTTCATCCATTGATCAGGGGACATTTCAGAGGCAGTTTCGATTAAAACTTCAGGGACGATCACTGACCCCAATGTTTGCGGCGAACATTCAGGGCTCACCATTCACAGCTTAGCTTCGAAAATCATTGGGATTGTTTTTAAGTTCTGTTAAGATTCTGTAGATTCAGATTGCTAAGATTGCCAAGACCACTAAGATTATTAAGCTTATATTTGGATTTTAGGATCATGACACTTCTTAATTAGTTTTCTATTAGTCAAATCATCATGATAGGAAATTATAGTATTTATCATCAAAAACCTTGGCGTTTAACAGGATGAGTCGGATGTTGGCGATCCATATAAAGCGAAAATCGTCTAATCTTAAGCAATGAAAAGCCAATCTATCCGCCTCCCTTCACCAAGCAAGCATGTTTCCCCTAAACTTTGGATAAGTAGATGTATTCCTTGTTTTGTTTTTCATCAATAGCGATATAGCACCCCAACCATTCAAGAGAAAGTATAATGGCCAATTTATAGTTGATTTACCTATCAAACCTGATGATTTTCCATCGTTATATTAGTTTACCAGAGGGCAACTCATTTTTTACATCACATTTTTCTAGGGAATCTCCTTGGCCCATTTCGACTCTCGCCAGGCGAAGTGGTGTACCGCATGGGTGGTCAATTCTGGCCCTCGCGGTGCTTCGCGCGCTTGACGGGCGACTTGTTGTTGATCCAACGGAGCGGCAAGCAGACGCTCGAACCAATTGGATGGGGCGAAGATGGGGAGTTCATAGGGTTTTTAAAGGGCATTTAAGGGGGGTTCAATGGAAGATGACGGCTGTTTGTTTATTGAATGGGATGTTGCAGGTTAGTTATCTAACGTCATCTATGGGATTTTGATTTGGCATATAAAGCAATAAAATGCGATGGGGATTTCAACTCAATGGATATTGATGGAAAAGATACGAAAAGATCATCGTTAAAAAAACTGACTGCTGAAGTGTTGGGTTATGGATTGATTTTGAGGCATGTGTAAGAATCTGACGTTTCCTTGACCTAGGAGTAGCGATGTCATGAGGATGGAAGATGTGTCATAGTCAGGATGTCAGAAATCATTGATATCCTATCAACACCTGTTTCCAGTCACTTGGGAATATAGTGAACAAGTTCATACTGACTTCAATGAACTTTACACATTGTGGTGCAGATAGAGATGGATAGTACAAATGCACCGTCATAATGGATGCATCACATCATCTAGTCATCATCATCTAATCATGTAATGTATCACGATAAAACTATCACGGTAATTATCCTTTTCCAGAGAAAGATGTGGGGACTTACAACGATCTCATTGTAAGTGATGGCTAGTAGAGGGGAACGTTTCTGAATTTGAATATATCACAAGTTTGTCCGGCTCATCTAAGCACAAACCACATCACATTGATTGTTAATGTCCACCCAACCATGATCTAATCAGAATAGCTTTTGACTATCATTATTTTCCGTTATTATGTGCCATTAGATATTCAGGTTAACTATATCCACATTGTTAGCCATAAATCACATGATCAATGGAAATGATTAGTGACTATATCCCATATTTCTCAACATAAATCGCTAACGATATCTTCCTCATTCAACTATATCCCCTTCTAAATGGGGGATTCGATATATGGAGGTACCCCAAAAATGGATGGTTTATAAGGGAAAATCCATCACGAAAAAAAATGATTTGGTGGCACCCCATCATCTAATCGCCAAGTCATCCACCCCCTTCAGGGAAGCAGCTGTCACGCTGCATGGCGCTGAAGTGATGTTGCGCTCACAGAGCACTGTGTGCCACGGCGATACGGCATGCCACGGTGATACGGCGATCCCGTTGGATGCAGACCTGTGGAAATATGGGACAAAATAGGAGATTGTAACAGCGGATAACCAACATTTTGGTATTTTGGGGCTTGTCCAAAATGGGGTACCGCCAAGGTGTAGCACTTTTTCATGACGAACACGCTGACAGTTGTTGAAATGCCCAAATCTATGTGATAATATGTGATATAAGTTATGATGTTTTTCATGACATGTTACATCGATCATGCAGCCTTCAGTGCTGAACTGATGATTCAACACTATGGCTTCATCCCAATCCCGTCATATTCCCATGATATTCCCATCATAACCATCAATCTTGTCATATGCCATATCCCAGACCATCAAAATTCTCATATTTTCCCATGCTATTCCCATCATACTCCCGAGTCATCTCCTCACGCCAAAACGACTTTTGGACGCCATGGCGCCACTGAAAATCACGGTGCAACTGGCCATGACCGGCGAGAAGTTGATCGAGCTGGAGCTAGAAACCACGGATACCTTGCAGCTTGGAGCAAGTAGAGTTCCAGTGAAATCGGCATAGTTCAGAATGTGATACCCCAAATACATCAGAAAAATGCATGATATATATATACATATATATATGTATATGTGATTAATAATGGAATATGTCCTGCTACTTGCAGATTATAAATTATATAAACCGCTTAGCAAGTAGATATATATATATATATATAACCGCAGTTATAGGTTGTGGTAAATGGGGTCAACTATCATCGAATAAAAACATTGGATAAGACAAGAATCAGGGGCTAAGCACGATGAACTAGATACCAACCGCGCCGAATGGGCCTGCGGCTGAAGCCTCATAAGCAGGCTACTTTAATCCATGGGATTGTTTACAAACCAGCCTTTTTTTGCAGGGTATCCAGGATTTTTTTTATTTGAAAAAATAAACTTTCTGTTGGTTAGCTAAGGATGCTTGGCGATAGCTACACTGGGATATTGACTTATCCGGATCCAGGAGATGTTGTTGGTTGGGTTTTTTCACAGCACAAGTTGGCGGGCAGCAACTGATGCGGAGCTGTATGCTATACTACCTTGATTGGATTCATCTATCTATGGCGAAACTTAATCCAACTTGTATCCCGATCCGGAATGATTAAGTTTTTTCTAGCTCAACGGCTGAAGCTTGAAGTTTCTATCTCCTTGGGATTGTAGTCCCTAGGTTTATTGGATTGTAATTTTAGCCATATCTCCATTGAATTAAGATGGAATGAGATGGTGATAGGGTGTCGGCTTTACATCTGAATTAGAAAGTACGCATACGTGATGTGGATTTTGCATCTAAGGACTGAAAGGACGGTTGATTTGAGTGTTGAAACCACCCAAGACAAAAACATAATATTGGAATCCGAATTTTAGTGGCTTAAATCTACATTTTCCACTATATCACCGCGAAAACCCCGGCAATACTAAATATGTATTGGACGGACAATGGTTTTTGGAAAATGATGGACATTGTTAAAAACACACGGTAAGCGATGGGACCTTCCCAAATTAGCGATACCCCTTTTCAAGGTTATGTCATTGTATTTCTTTAATACCCACATTAGCGATACCCAAATTGGAAGTTGATTCTGTGAATTATATATGCATAAATGTAGCAGTTTCCTGCAAGCGATACCCCCCAAAGTTTATCATATATCATCATTGTATAAATGTGTGGTAAGTGATGGGACCTTCCCAGATTTGCGGATGTCCTTTCCGTGAACATGGGGTTTTCGAGATTGTTCATATGTTTGCTGATTAAGCCACCATTGTTCGGATGGAAATCCGCAATTTTTCTCGACTTTCATCGAGGTTGACCCTGCGGGAAGGCATCCGCACCAGTACTGTGGTGAAGGAGCCGTTCCGCGTGATTTTCAAGGCTCCCGGTGGAAAGCTGAAGAAATGGTGATGCAAAAAATGGAATTGGAATGGTGCTTAGGGCCAATCAAAAATGGCGGATTTTTTGCGGAACTGGAGATATCACCAACTATGGGAGTGTAAGAAGAATTAGGCTTTGAAACAAACAACAGGTGGGTATGAACTGTCCAAAAGGAATCGCTTATTGCCAGAAGAAATGCCAGGACACAACCCAAAATACTGAGGATGCAATCCAGACCCAAGAAAATGAATGGAACATAATGGTGGACAAATGAGCCCCTTCTAACTGGTCAAAACGGTGGTGTGAACATGGTGTTTATCCGGTGAACTGCCCAATCACCTTTCGTTGGCTCACGGCATCTCATGGGAGCGTTTCTCAAGTTTAAACACCATTTGTTTCATTCTTATCAGCTTACTGGTGCTAAACGTCGGGATTTTTTTTGGGAATGATCTACTGGCTAACTATCAATAATCATCCCAGCAACCCCCAGCAACCATCCATTCCCTGCGTTTAGCACCAGTAAGTCATGGCAGCCGTAAACCACCATGGGATGGTAAAATTCCTACCACTCAACGGTGATCAAACTGGGGTCGACGCCAGGCACATCCTTTGACCGGTCAAGACACCTTGGAAAGCGCTGGATTGGCCTCGGGTGCTGTGGCGATGACAAACGTGGTTTTCACTGTTTGAATTGCCCATTTGGGGAGTGTTTAAACTACCCTGCGGTAAACTAACACGGCTGTTGAAAATTGTCATTTGTAGTGGGTTTACCAATTAAACATGGTGATTTCTATAGTTATGTTAGTTTACCAGAGGGTATTCACTGTAGGGGTTCAACCAGCTAGATCAACCGAATCAAGCATTTAAGCCGAAGAATTCACCTGGTTGAGCCTAGGCAACACCCTGTAACAACAATCACCGGGCAAAAATGTTATTTGTGGCTGGTATTTGCCATAGCTGAGGACGTCACAGGTGGTTGTTGAAAATTGCTGATCACTAGCTTTAAAGCGGATAAAATATCATATCCGTAGCTTGCACTCGGTATCCACGATTTAGCCAGCAACCAAAAAGGGGATGTGGGCCCAGCCAAATGGTGTTGAAGCGTTATTAAAAAAGGATACGTGGTATTTCACCAGAAACTTCGGGTAGATCTAGATTTGTATAGACATCTGCACACGTTCTTAGATTTATTCTTTAGATGTACATAGATATATTTAGATTTTGTGTTTATACATGATTATATATGGCCTATATATGGCCTACGTATCAATGTTGCAGCCAAGTCAAAAGATGCCATGACAAAGCGACGCCAGGAAGCTGACCAGCAGAGTTAACATCTGAAAAGCGAACTTTTCTTGGTAAGCGCGTTCTATAAGCCATTCAGCAAGTAAACAAGAAATTGCAAAATGACAGGGCAGTTGAACACGGTTTGGTTGGCAAAGGATGGCGACTAAGCGGCTCCGGAAAAACATCAAGAGTTTTTTCAACTGGAAAATGCTTAGGTTGCCCGATTTTTTTCCCTGAACTGCCTTGTCATCAATGATTTGCATAGTGATTTGAAGGAGGGATCAGATCAGAACTGAAGTCACAAGTTCCACGAAGTGGCTGTTGGGCCCTTTTCCTCAACCTTTTCCTCAAGGCCTTCCGTTTGAGTAGTCGATATCAAGCGCATATCTCAAAACATGGCGTGCATTTACGTATTTAGCTCTCTGGTCGGATCCCCAACAAATATATAACCAATGTTAATCCCACATTAACTGTTGGTTCCAAAAGTTCATCAGTTAATCACCAGGTGACGTGGTGGACGTGCTGCAGCAAGGCATCCCCGGCTGGACACGTCTGTGCCACGCAGATCACACCAGCGCCCCGGTTTGGTGGGTGATGAAATGAAGGTTTACCCTCTTGGTAACCTGCTATAACTATGGAAAATCACGTTTTTTAATGGGCAAATCAACGAACTAAATGGGTGATGAAAATTCTAAATGAAATAGATATATCATAGTGAAATAGAATTATCTAAATATGATTTAAATGATATCCTATAGGTACATCACTGAGTAATGAAATAAAGGCTTATAATCAACAGGATATAGATTATGGTTAAACCCCATTGTTTTACAATTCCCAATGGATATTTGAAGATATGTCACCAATTTTTGAAAATGGGGATTTAACCATCATTTATAGGTGGTACACTGCCTACCCCAGGTTAATATGAGTTACCCCGTGTACAGTCAACCTGGTTGAAACTGGCTAGTTTGCTCGGGTCGCATCATGTTGCATGGAAACTGCACCCATTTCTTGATGGATTTCCAAAAGGTTGTTTGAGCATCAAAGCTGGATAAAGTTTTCAGGACCATGTCGACCCCTGATTGAAAACCTCTAGTTTTGTTCGGGTCCCCAACAAAGTCACGATTCCAAGTATAAAAGCTACCCTCCACATTACTGAACTTGGGGTCCATCAAGGGAATCAAGGGTTGAAATCCTTGTTGGGGCTGATCAATGGATGACAGATATGCTGGGATACCTTTGGATATGATGGCTATGTAGTGGGGATTGTCAACAATGTGGCTATATCCCATTATAGCTTCAAATGTCACTATATATATATATACATATGTAAACATATACATTTTTATAATATATATATATGATACAATACACACTTCGACCATGGCTTTTTCCAGCTTTTCCCACAGCTCCGCTCCGAGGCCAAGAGACCACCGGCGATTACCTGGTTTGGGACGTGCCTCCCTTGGAGGTCCCGGCGCTGGCCGCGCGGGCCTCGCGGCTGCGGATCCAGCAGCGGGACGCGCCGGAGATGGCCGTGGAGTCGCGGCCCGAGTGTTGCTTGGACGCAAAAACCAAGGGAAAACCAGGGGACAAATGGTGGAAACCCGAGAAAAAATTGGAAAAATTGGGAAAACCATAGGAAAATTAAGGGAAACCCTAGGAAATCCTGGAGAATTGGTGATTTTGATTCTGGTTTAAAATGAAGTTTGAGCTGGGTTTTAATGCATACTTTCCGGAATCAAACGTGGCTGGGAAACCCGCTATGGAAATGGTGGATTTATGTCGAAGGGTATTCCCCATGAGTTTCCCTTGAAATCATAGTAAAACTGAGGTGTGGATGTTATATAATGTTATGGGATGCTCATGGGATAACGGAAATTTGATATCAACACAGTAACAAAACGTTGTACATTTATGGGATGTTTGAATAGGATATGTTAGGGGAATATTCCCACTGTTAATGGGAATGAATATTTTCGTGGAATCTCATATGGATACATATTTGGTAGCTGCACGGACATTTCATTGGATGCTGGTGGAATTTTTAATGGGATGCCATTGGATTTACATGGAATTTCATGGGGGTAGTATTAATATATGGTAGGGAAGTAGGGATATGTATGATGGGATTTACCAATAATGATAGCAGTTTTGGGCGGATTTTGTGCAACTTGCGGGGATTGAAGGGTATGCCTTGGGAAGTTTAGTTGGTATTTCGATACCTGGGAAATTTTGAGTCGTGAAACCGACAAAAAGTGGTGGTGAAGCAGCGGAGACGTGGTGAAACACCAAGTTCACTTGGATCTTTTGGGTGCAGGGAGACTTTTAACTATGGAAAATGGTAACCTATGAAAATGGTAATTTTCCATTTACCTTACTTTACCATTTACTCATTAAAAATGGTGATTTTACCAAAAGGCCCCATAAAATCCCGCCAAATCCCCATGGTTTCCCCATGATTGCTGGTGAATCTACCCATTTGGGATGCCGCCCTCACCGGAAAGTAGTGGTAATATAGTTGACCCATATTAATCCATATTAATATAATATAGTTACTTATATAGTTTACTTATGATATAGTATAGTATAGTTACTTATAGTATAGTTTACCCATATAGTATAGTTTACTTTTGATATAGTAGTTACCCTCTGGTAAACTGTCCCATAACGAACTGGAAAGATCCACCATGCTATTAATGAGTAAATCAACTATTTCAATGGCCATTTTCAAGTTCGCAAACCTATGAGTGGCCATTTTCAAGTTCGCAAACTGTTAGTTTACCAGAAATTTAGCTCATTTCGGACCCCATTTTGGGTGCTCAAATCATCCAAATTTCGCATCACACAGCAAGGCTATCCGATTCAAAACCTGCGCCGCGGCGAGCCCATCGGTTTTGGCTTGGGACCCTCGCGGCAAGAGATTCAGGAGCCGCCATGCATGGGCCCATGGGAGACGGATCGAAGTGGCCACCAAATATGACCCCAAAATGATTTGGTTAATGGGTATTTAATGGTCATTAATGGTGATTCTGGTTGGTGGTTTGGAACATGGCTTTTATGACGTCTATTTCATATATGGGATGTCATCCTTCCCATTGACGAACTCATATTTTTCAGAGGGGTAGGTATACCACCAACCAGATATTTTTTCAAAACCATGTTCCCATTTTTGCCCGTTTTTTGTTGTGACTGTTTGTTTAAAACCCCCAATCATCGCTGAGGAGTCCTGGACGACCCCCGAAGGAGCCACAGCAGAGCTGATCCCAGGAGATTCGTTGGCCCATCTTGTGGCTTTAGATATTTTTATGACTAAAGATAGATCCCTTATAAATGATTTTGTAAAATCACAATTTTTTTAATGGGTAAATCAACTATAAAATCACTTATAAATGACTGGTTGGTGGTTTGGAACATGGCTTTTTTGACTTTCCATATATTGGGAATAATCGTCCCAACTGACGAACTAATATTTTTCAGAGGGGTAGGTATACCACCAACCAGTATGCCATTTAAGGGGATGTTAATGGATTTGTATGGTGATTTTTCGAAGGTTTATCATGGGATATGAATCAATCATGAGGAGATGTGAGGATTTAGTGGATTAGCAACGGTATGAGAAAATTACATAAAACAACTTTACAGGGATACATCGAGCAAGCAATCCAAAATTTGGTTACGTCTGAAAATGTACAATCGACGCAAAAGATCTTGGTACTTCAATGATACTTCAATGGTGAAAATTATGTGTGATCATCAAATGTTGGAATACCCTATTCTCAGACAAAGCCAAATGATGACTAGTGGACCATCCGAGGAAAAATTCAGGATTATGACACTTTGCCGAGACGTCTCGCATTAAGAATTGAAAATGTTTGCCCTTACCTGACAGCTGATGGCTGGGGAGATTTCATCCATCGATTCCATTTGTGCTGGTTTTTAACAGGTTACTTCTTAACGGTCATGATATTGCTATGGAATGATGTGGGTCAATACCTACAAAGTATCAGTTTTGGGGGTGAATTGACGTGAACAGCGGATGAAATGAGGGAACTGACCCCCGATCCAGGTGCCACGCGGAGAAGTGGAAACCACGTGAATGCCAGCGATTCCATGAATCATACTAAGATATACTAAGTATTATATCCACAATTTTATCCCCGGTTGCATAGCGTAAAAAGGTGGTGTTTGATGTTGGTGAAATATTGGCTTTGCGCATCCGTTTTTGCGCAGCGGCCAGACAGACTGTGGCACACCAAACATCATTGGCTTCGGAGAGACCACGACAAGTTGGCGACTCGACATGTGAAATCCCGGTTCCCCAATGAGCCATTAAAGTTATGTTTAAAGGCCAACATTGGGAATTTCAGGATCCTGGAGGTACTGTACCTCCAAATTTTGTGGGGATACTCCCCTACATAGCCCTTACATAAGCCTTATAGATGGTAGATACCTCCAATTTATGTCCTTGAAATGGCCATTGAAACATTGATAGTTGAACGGATAATTAGGATGCTATGCCCATTGATGGTTTAATGTCTTATTAGTCTTAATTGATGTTAAATTTATACCCTTGTTGATGGTTTAATGGCTTGTTGGGGGATGTTATGACAGAGGTTTTTGTAACCCATGATAGAAACATGTTAACCTGTGGTATATTTAATGCCCAAAGCGAACTTTTGAGGCCGTTTTGCAGTGGACATTCCCAAATTGCAGTGTTCAAAGCTGATGATTATTACAAGGAGTTATACCGAGCAATATATTTGGGATTATCCAGCAGTAAATTCTGGGAAGCCTGTTCTCAACCAGTAAAATTGTGGGATGCTCGACTGAATCTTGAAAAACAGACCTTACATATGGTCGCCACCTCCGACGGTCAAACTTCCAGGGATTCCAGCGTCTGAGTTGCGCCGCCTTGGGAGAATCCAAAGATGATGTCGCGTCATCTGGGTCGTATGTTGCGAAGTTTCAGCCCTGTCATCAACTGGTGGTATCAGCCGTAGTTATCACACTTAAGCAGCTTCAAAAACCCTACTTGGTTGATGAAAACGGATGTTTTACCACCATGTTTTTCGGGAATGATAATGATCCATGATGGGGCTCCGCATCAACTGACAAGTACAAGAGATCAAAGAAAGCGTCAGCTTAAAGTAAGTAGCTTCTTTCTTGCTCATAACCCCCCATCATGGCTTAGGCTTTCAACCCACTTCTTGCTTAAGTTTCTTAAATTTTATGGTGTGGTTGTTTAAAGCCATATTTCACTGTTTTTTCCAGCAACTTTCTTGGTTTTTAAACCCATGGCGTTCGTTCATGGCTTAGAAACCCCAACTTACTGGTGCTTAGTAAGGAATGGATGGGTTGCTGGGGGTTGGGATGATTATTACTTAGCCAGTGGATCATTCCCATTAAAATTCCCGTCACCAGTAAGCCAGCTCTTCCCATCCCCCAGCTCCCAGCTCCTAGGCCAAGAAGATTTATCACTGCTGCGACAATGGCGATGGAATCCACTGGGATGAAAACTTTTCTTCGTGGACCGTGGGTGGCGATGAGGACTTAGAGCTCTACATCGATGTGCCCTGAGGGTTGGCGACGACAACAAAAAAACATCAAAAACTGGGGATGTCAGACCACCACAAAGTGTGTATATATATAATTATATATAAATATATTTCTGCCTGATTTCACCAAAAGGTTGGAGATAGGCAACTACTGTGTGTTGGTGAAAACGATTCGCCGCCGGCCGTCTGAGTCGCGCCGTTTGAAGCTCGGTGCCAAAGTGCTTGAATGAGAATGCTGTCGGATGATGAAAGTAACTAGTGAGAAACTGTGTTGGATTCTGGTGATATCCCCGTAGTGGAATAGTTCAATGGCTAAGCCAACTACGAAGCATCTAACCCCATGGCACAGATCCTGCAAGGGCGACCTTCTTGTCAGGGCCATGTTTCGGTTGAAATGTTCAAGGGCAGGGTTTACCAATCCGAATTTTTTGACATAAGGAAATTAATTCTACATGCTTAAGCAAAAATATCATGCAGATATCATAAAGACGGTTTTACCGTTACCATATATCAATTTGATATACCGAACAATGATAGGGATCTAATAAAGAGATAAACCAAGAGCAACAAACCGTTTAACCAAGAAGAATGGATATTTAGCGCGGTATTTCACTGGGTGAACCTGCGATGTGTACTTTACTACAGACTACAATCTTTAGCTATAATCCCCTGAAAACAGGGCATCCAATCGATTGGCCATGGTGATTGACACATGTGCCCGAACAGAATTGCGCATGAAAACCACCACAAGTGATATCAGATATATCACGAATTAGAGTGACTAAACCAAGAGCATCATCCTCGCCTTGACCGTTTCACACCTTGACTTTCCATCTCGCGGCACAGTCGCGGGGAGGGATCATCCGAGTGCCCAAAATAACATGGTGATCTCGTGCCACCAATTGGTGATGCGACAGATGCCACACGCAATCAGGATGGACTTAAAATCTGCGACATCGGGATGAGCAACTTCCATTTCTCTAGGTAGAAAATCCATCATGTTTCTGAAGAATCATCATGTTTTGCCCACACATCCACTCTTCCCAATTGTTTTTGCATGCCTAAACTCCCAAATTCTCTCATGTTTTTCTGGGAAAACCATCATTTTCCTATGATTTTCCTCCATTTTTCCAGGATTTCCTTCGTTTTCCCTGCATTTTCCCAAGGGTTTCCTCCCCGCCCTCAAACGGCTAGGTGCGTGGAGGTGCCCGGCTCGCCGTTGCTGGCGCTGCGCCTGGAGACGGACAACGAGGCGGAGAAGTGGTTCCGGGCGCTGCAGAATGCGGCGCAGAAGGCCAAAGGCTTCAAGGCGCGATGGATGGGAGCGATGGGTGTTTAGCATGGGTTTTGTAGGAGGCCTATACATAATGGATTGTGTATATATATATATATATATATATATCATATATATATATCTATCTATCATATATCATATATTATATATCATATATCATATATTATCAAAGGAAGTTTAGGGGGAGAAACTTCCGTGTTACGGACTTTTAGAATGTCAGGGAAAGAGTTAGTCAAAGAAAGAGTTAGTGAGGGAAAGAGTTAGTTAGGGAAAGAGTTAATTGTAA
>Ga0126342_10014601_pt1 | contig 13852 bp, 11 predicted proteins | sample Cyp1metagenome_FD_92528 | JGI IMG/M metagenome (GOLD analysis project Ga0126342, IMG submission 92528) | Coral microbial communities from Lord Howe Island, Old Settlement Bay, Australia - Cyphastrea 1 metagenome | ecosystem: Host-associated > Invertebrates > Cnidaria > Coral ...
ATATATATATATTATACAGTATGTACATATTATGATGTACTGTATGTCTCAAAAATTGGGCATCCCTAAGCACCCCATGTTTTTCCAATTGGAAACGGCCAAATCGATTGGGGCATTTTTTTGGAGAAATTTTTCAGGGCCCAGGAGACCACCGCCACTTTTCGATCAGCACTTGGGCTATGACTTTTTTAGAATTTGAAACCTCTTAGACCCCTCTTAGATAATGGTTGGTTGGTTGTTTGATCAATGGGTTCTGAGAGCTATACTTGATCAATCTATTAAGTAGAGGGATTGGTTGGTTGTTTGATCAATTCACTAGTGATAAATGGGTATGGGTCAATACCTATAGATACATTTTTAGTGGGATGAACATCCATAAATCCCAGCTATTTTGATGTGAACAAAAAAGGGGTACAAGGTTTTGACACACTGCCAAATTGAAACCTCTATCTTCACTATAACAATGTGAAAATATATGAAACCTCTTACTTCACTGCTTGCTTTTTGTGTCACTAGTGCGGCCCCTCAGTGAGTCCAAATCATGGTTTCCGATGATTTGGAAGCGAGCGCGTTGTGTCGTGTTTTAAGCGGGCCGCTCAGGTATCATTGAACTTCGGATTGAAGCAACTCGGAATCATTGGGCAGTAGCCTTCTTTAAAGTCCCACACTACTTGTAGCCCAATTTTTTCGATGAGACCCTTTGAAAGTTGTGTCCGGAGGAGTTTTCAAAGCACCAATTGATCAGCCATCTTTGTACCAGGATTTTGATCCAGTCAATGCCGGGTTTTTTGGCATTGCTGTTACTATAGTCTTTTTCTGGAGATTCCGATCAGCTCAAGTTTGGAGAAGCACCAGTACCAAGCAAGTTTGAAGGATTTATTTTTGCTAATCAACCATGGTAGGTCTAAGAATTTTAGTGGAGTGGTTCCACTTGCTTGAATTCCAGGTAACAAAAACGATTGTCTTTGGTGATGTCATGGTTGCCATGTAGCAAAAAGGACTCATCTCAGGAATCGTAAGTGGTTACCCATATAGAATATCAGAGAATTTATTTGTTGTTGTTGGTTCTCCCATTCCTTTCCGGGTGATTTATAGCTGGGTAGATTTAAGCCCTAGCTGAACCCTCACCAGTCGAAACAAAACGGCCAGGTGGATCTGGCAAAGGCCCAGGCCCCTGTGGCTAGACATGGGGAAAGTCTCAGAGGTTTGGATCCTTGGATGCATCGAAACTCATGGGGACAATTCATGGGGATAGTAATGGATATTCATAGATTTAATGGGGTTTTCATGTTTTTTCTATTTTTTTTTTTTTTTTCAGCAGCTTATGAATGCTTGGATGTGCATTTGTCTGAATGATCATGGCTTTTTCGCCATAAACTGGGATAAGAACGGGATTAAATTGGGATATTCATTGGGAGAATCATCTACAATAGTGATTCATCTGGACAAAAACATTGTTTTTGGATGTTTTTGGGTCATTTATATACCTTCTGGGAATTGAACATAGCTATTGAACATGGCCCATTAAATTTGATTATTTGCCAATTAAAAATGGTGATTTTCCGGTTCGCAAACGGCTAAATTATCAGAGAGTACTATCATTTTCCGCATGATATCTCATTATATTGCCATTATACAACTTTTTTAATTTTGACGGTAGAATTCCCATATTCCCATGATACCACCATTTTTGCTGGTAAAATCCACTATTTTGCCAACAATATCAATGCCAAAGCGCACAATACGCAGCAGGATGAATTTTGCAAATTGATCCTCAGAATGACATTTTTACTCAAGCTCATTTTTGTGCACTTCAGAATGGTTGTTCTCAACCAGCGAAACACTCTACCTTGTGTTACCCACCATTGGACTTGGAATCTCAATTTGCGCAACACGCAAGCTCCTGTGTTTGTCCAAACCTTAATGCCATTCAGCATAACACGCAGCATAGGCAAAACCCATCGTTGTGATTACCCACATTGACAATCGCAATCAGCACAAAACGCAGAATCCTTTTTTTTCAACATCACAACATACACGGTCACCATGACAATCCTAATTGGAATTTTCATCATGTTGACTACCGGAATCAGCATAGCACGCAGAATTCTGTGCTCTTCACAAATTTAAAATCTGATTCAAAATAAGACAGGAGAACCTTATTTTTTCGACGTTTGGAACAACAATCTTAGTCACCTCGAGATGCAAAAATCCTACCTTCTCCATCCTGGGATTGAGCATTAGATGCAGCTTCTTGAGTTATTCACCTTCATATGATTCACGTTGACATAAACCAACATGATTCAACATGAAACCAACATGGCAGAATCTTGTGTTATGGACCTTCAGAATCATAAGGTGACTTAGTGATCAATTCCTGCCCAAACATGATCCCGTGGCACCGAGGAATATCGGTGCTGTTTGGGAAGCTGCCAGGAACTCAGGGCGAAAAAAATAGGCTGCGCACCACGATGTGATTTTGACGACGCAAGAAGCAGGAACTACCTTTTTTTTAATGGTAACAGGTGGGAAGATGTGAACTTGGGAACATTTGGGAAAGTATGGAAACACTTGCGAAATATGTTGGAAGGGTACAATCTTTTTAATGGGAACATGTTGGAAATCGTGTATATCTATATATATATATATAAATAAGCTATCAATACATGGAGGAACTTCTATGGCCTTCAGTCGTTCAGGACTTGACTTTTTATGACTTTTTAACCGTTATGCCATCCCCTAATATCCATCCAAACGGAAACATGGGATGAAGGGGCCAGAAGTTCATTTATGGCCATAGTCCCCATAAATAGCAAAATCAAACGATGAACCAATGGTTGTCTATCCATGTAAATTTTATTTCCCCAGGTAATAGGATGAACCTTGTCTATCCAAATGGATGAACCAATATTAATAGTAATGATGATGGATATTAATAGCCATGGTTCATCCTATTAATGATGATATCCATGTAAATTTCCCCAGGTCATAGGATGAACCTTGATGGTTAAATCCATGGTAAAAAATCCATGTAAATTTCCCCAGGTGATATGCTTTGTAGATCCCCAGGTCATCCAAGGCTTTGTAGAGAGCCGTGTCCCAGTCATGGATGGTTTCATATGTCTACGAACTTCCGAGAGAATAAAGTGGGACCTCGGGACCTCCAACAGTTGTGGAAAGATTTCTGGATTTTTCCAGTATTTGTAGATTATTTGGTTTAAGGGAAAATCTGAACCGGAAACCATGGAATTTCCCATCAAATATGGTGTTTTCCTGTAAATTTTCCCAACAAAACCAATCCATTGAGTATTTGTAGATGATTTTCCGTGGGTATCCCCATGGGTCAATGGGTTTGCCAATTTTGTAACTGGTTCTGATGGTCGCAAAGGGTCGCAAAGGGCTTGCGATGGCTACTGGAATTGGTCGCCCAAACTCAGGATTATTCCTTCCCCAGTGGCCACTCTCAAAGTTTGGCAGGCGCGAAAATGGTGGATTTACCCCAAGAAATTGCAAAAACATGCTGTTAATCATCACAACTTGCTGTTTTCCTAGTACTTTCAGACAACATCACATTCTGAGGATATGGCTGCAGCCATATGCAGCTGGAGTTGTGTGTTTTTTTCTCATACCATGACCGACTTGATGAGTTCTCTGAGTTCAGAATCCTCCGAGCCTCGTTCTCAGACCTGCTATTGGTACCCCCCAAAGCTGCAATTCGAACTGACAACAGGACGATGTTGTTACCTTCCGCCGTCATGACAACGGGGCGCAATGGGAAATCTTATGGAGGTTTGAGCTGGAAAATTCATGAATTTTCTTAGTGGATTTTCCAGGAAACCATGTCTGATGGAGGGTAACCAATGGATCTTGCGGGACCTTCTTTTCAGACGTCCTCCCCAAATGCGAATCCCTAAATTGGATGGTGTAGGATTTTTTCCAATGATCTAAGTAGACGCCCATACTTTTTCATTGAGATGACACATTGGTGTGATGGGTTCGACACTTTCGGACATCATCGAATCTGGTTGAACATCCAATGGCAGAAGTAATATGGAGATGAAGTTTTCCAGTGTGTCTGAAAACGGGGCGTACCTACTCAGGGCCGGTGTTTTTTTTAATGCTTTTTTTTTAATGGGGAAAGTGATGATCAACTACGGGATTTTGGAGGGTTGCCATCCGTCATTTTTCAGACCATGCCTGCGGAAGATCTCCAGTTGGGTCAACTTGTTGAGCTGCTACGTCTCGAACATCGGAATCGCAAGTGGTTTTGTCATATTCCGTCATATCAAACTTCCAATATAAACATCTGGCTGGTGGTTTGGAAGATTTGGATTATTTTCCATTTCATATATGGGATGTCATCCGAAACCCATTGACGAACTCCATCATTTTTCAGAGGGGTAGGTATACCACCAACCAGACATATATAAAGCATAGAACAAGAGATTCATTTCCCTCAATCTACGGTCAGTGAACGAATTGTTTTTTTTTAGCCGCCGCATATAGGAGAAATTTGGGATGGACTCAACTGAGGTGGTTATCGTGGAAGTTATTGCCATCAACTGATGAACCCATGACCGTTTTGGCGCTATTTTTGTAATTCCACATTGGCTGATCAGTAAAATCTTGAAGTCTATGCTGGTTGGTGGTTTCAAACATTTTTATTTTCCATAGTATATGGGATAATCCTTCCCATTGACTAACATTATTTTTCAAGATGGTTTTGAAAACCACCACATATATTGAACCGATGTGGAACTTTCACATATATTGAACCTCGCCGATCTTGAACCATCCTTTTTGATCCCCACATTTTCGCGGGGACTTGGAGTATCATCCCCACACTTGGCGATAGCCACAGCTTGGGGAAGTGGCTGATCACGTCCTTGACAGGGACAATCAACTGATAGTGTATTTTTTCCACTTAGAAGTCACTTTGAAGCAAAATTCACCCAGGGTTATCTCATTTTCCCTCACGTGAATTCCACCATGAATCATTTCCTGGGGAAATCAATGCATTTTTGTGGGATTTTTAAGTTCTTGATTCGTCAGGATATTGGTGGTAATCATCCAATTTTTCGCACATTAATGTCAACCCTGGATTAATAAACCCCAAAGGTCTGTTTAATTAGGAAGGTACCATTTAAGTATCAGATTATGACTATTGGAGGAGTACCCCCTAATTAATAAACCATGGACCATGGTTGATTAATCCGGGGTTGACATTGCATGACCACTATTGATATTAAATTCATCATCACCCAGCTATGAGAGACTTCTGATCACCAAATTATTGTCGTCAACCAGGCATAGCTAAGCAATGTGGATGATGTGGATGAGACACAGCAGTATTAGTGTGGACATGATGGTTGTATCTAGGCAAGTGCTAAAGTTCAGGGATTGTTGGAACTTGTGATCCAGATACGTAACAAATTTATTTGATATGTCATTATAAACTAGACACATGAAAGTTTTATTAAAAATGATTGCTACGGGAGCCCCAACATGGTCTTTGGAAGATCGTTTTACTCTTGGATATGGTTATTCCTGCGTTCCGTGTTCAATTTTGGGAAGTGTATATATCTCATATAACCGGCTCCGAAAAGCAATTTAAGCCCTTAGTAAGGCCTTAGTAAGCCCTAAGTCATCCGTTCTATGAAAATAACCGCCATGAACTAGTTCGATATCTACCACGAAGCCAACCATTAGCCTAGTATAAATGGAGTTCACTGAAAACGCCCTATAATCACTTGACAAGCCATGGTTCATTTATCATGTATTCACCATGATTAAATCATCCCATTTGCAAGCTCAACGCCTTATATAGATGATTTATTTTTCCCGTTAAGTTCCCATTATAATATATAATTATATATACATATAATCCAAGGAATCATCATTTATTCCCCATTAAATATCCATTATTGCTAAATATCCATGAATAATCTCCCATTTTTTACAAAGCGTGCGATCTGTGCGATCACAGGCGTTTTGTTGTGTGCCCACTTCACCTTTCAACTCACCATGCATTGGCTACCAGTGATGCTCTTGCACCTGGGACGGACCAACTGAACGTGGGCAGGAACTCAGCATGGGTTATATAGAACCATGGAAGATGGGTTGAGAATGTGGGATTTACCCTCTGGTAATTTAACATAGCTATTGAAAATGACCATGTGTAGTGGATTTACCTACTATAGATGGTGATTTTCCATAGCTATGTTAAATTCCCAGAGGGTAACGAAGTTACTAGATTTTATGCAACATTTCATTGATACATGTTGAATCCATAGATTGTTGGGAATCATGGCAGGATTTCCTGGCTTTTAGGCTCAAAGTTTTTGAGGCTCAAAGGTACGTTGGGTTGCGAATATGCATGAATCATCATTTGATGATCAGATGTCACTGATGTCACTATGATCCAGCATAGTTGGAGGAAATCAATTTGATGTCCTTTTGGTAAAAATAGAGGGGCCGGTTTGATATACCATCTATCATCAAACAAAGCTGTTAAAGGGGTTTCTTCAAACCCCTCTATTAATCAGGCAACCAATGGGAATTTGGGACATCTATGGAGGACATACCACATAGTTCCATAGGGATGGTGGATTACTCCAGTTTTGAAGCCCATTGCCATATGATGGGATGGATCAAGCCACCTGTGATTGTTTCATCCACAACTACCAGCGAAAACAAGTGGTGCGATCTAAGAAGGTAGGCTTTGATACTTTTCGCCATCTGGGGATGAAACCTGGGGATGAAACCAGCAAGAGCAACATTCGCACATCATGGGAAATACCCTCTGGTTATGTCAAAATAGCTATTGAAAATCGTGATTTATAGTGGATTTTCCCAGCTATCTATGGTGGATCTTTCCATAGCTTTTTGTATGTTTACCAGAGGGTAACCTCGAGTATGAACAATACACAGGGTTCCTGTGGCGAATTCGTTCCACTGGTTCGCTGGGATTCCTGGGATTCGCATGATGGATTAATCCCTTCACCCTAATATGAAACGTTCCCCCCCAAATGATAAAGCATAGGGGGTAGTTTTTATCATTAGGGGGTATGAATATTTGGGGGATAAGCTGGCTCCTAAAATGAAATTAAACACATTAATGAACAAAAGCTAAAATTTCCCCGATTTCAAAATCAATTAAATTAGCTTTTAAAATCTAATTAAATTATATTAAAGTATATTGCCAAAAATTGGATTTCGAAGCTTTCCCCTAATATTTAATTACACACCTTAATAAAAAACAACTGAAAGTTTCGATTTTAATAAACGGACCCTAATAAAAAACACCCTGGGGCAAACTAGTTTCTAGTATTTTTTTGGGGTAGTTCACCTTCAGATGGACCTTGATCAATTAAAAGTCAAATTGACCAATTTGACATTTCCCAAAACAATAATCTGCGGTAGTCTTTATTATTTAGGGGCGGTTTGGTAATAGTAAGAAGGGATTCGAATGATACCAGTTCAACGAGGTAATTCCATACAGCAGTTCATCAGCAAGGCTTTGGCAGCGCTTAACTGAAGATGACAACCAACAGGAGGTTAGAAACTCATCCACGACAATGGACCTACGAAACAACCACGCTGCAGCTCTATTCGGATCACCTGTTTGGACGCTTTGTGAACGACTGGCTGGTGGTACTTCTGATGTTTGGTTCCTATCCGGGTTGACGTTGGGGAAACTTCTAACCCTTTTTCGGTGCCACTCCCAAGTGGCTATTCTGATTTCAAACCTCTCCGGTTTGTGGGTCACATGTCAAAATCCAAGTTTGCTGGTTGAATCCTCATTCTTGGACCAATCGAATCTGCTTGAAATCCCATCAAACAACTTGATCAAATTGCACTTCTCCTGGATTTTTGCAAGGACAGATTTGCACCGCCATGAATTTTGGGGTAAGAACCCACCAGTTTCCTCTGCACCATTTCTCTTAAATCAATCCACTAAATTTCAACATCAACCAAGATGGTTGTTGCCATCATTCCGTAGGCCAGGGCGATGTGTGATTTGGGTTTATCAAAAAATGTAATGACACCCACAGTGATTTGAATAGGACGAATGCAACTTATAGATTCATCTGGTTGGTGGTTTGGAACATTTGGATTATTTTTCCCATATATTGGGAATTTCATCATCCCAACTGACGAACTCATATTTTTCAGAGGGGTAGGTCAACCACCAACCAGTCATTGTTCAATGAGGTTGGAACCAGGGTTACCCATTCATGTTCAATGAGACTAGAGGATCTCAAAATCCAGCGGAGTTTCTCATCATTTTCCCCTTTTTCGTGTACATGAAAACAGCAATAACTCAGGTTTACTCGGCTTTGAGACAAGCTCATTTCCCCAAAATTCGCATACCATAAACCATGTAGGGATGATACTATGGGATTGCAAGGGCCAAAACTACAAGGGAATGGCTCAAATTCTAAGATCCCCTTAGCCATCTCTCATTTTTGGGGTACCCAATGACTTGTCCAAAAAGGGTCTTGTCCATTTGGAAAGACGAGCACCACCATTCATTGGATTACGGGAGAAATTACAGGACAATTACATATTTTTCATGGTAAAAGCCATGGTTTCCTCTAGATTTTCCCCTAGACCAATGAACCATGACCCACACATGGCGCTTTGATAAGCATCGATCAAGGCTTGGCGCCTTTGTGGGTCTGTCGCGAAATTACCTAGGAGTTCACTGGTGTCAGGGAAGCCCAGAGTTTTTTTTTCCGATTGGCGCCAAATGCGGAGTTTCGACCGAAAAAATCTTCAGATTTTCTGCTTCTAAAATTTCTATGCTGGTAAAGCGATTTTTGAAGAGTGGGCTGCGATGATCTCCGATTCTCGGGTCATCCCAGTGACTTCAGTGGGTCCCGTTCAGTCCTTGACGGGTAGAAATAGGTCACCAGGTCTCATCCGCCAGGCAGTGATACCTTGACGGGATGGCTCATCGGGTCCTTGAGCGGCATTGCCTGGGGCTTGCTCGACCCCTACGCTGCCCTGCTACGTTGGGGGCCGAGAAGGGACAGATGGACCAGATGGGCATACAAGCCTATGCCTATGGATACTATGGTATAGGTGATGTTTTTTCCCCCCTGATTTTTTGAGGTTCCCACCTTTTCTATCTTTTTTGGGAAGTAAGACCCCCTAGATAGCTAACTTGACTTCTGACTTGGTTTATTGGGGTTTATTTGGGATGAACAATAGGTAATAGGCTTAGTAAAGCAAACTTAAAACTAGGGGCCCCAGCTTGTATCGGTGATGTCTTCCCCATCATTTCCAGCTTCCCAACTGTTCCATGTGTCTCGGGGGCTGCTACATATATACAGGCATGGCTAGTTCAGTTTCAGACCCCCTGGGAACCATGGGTTAGGGAGATGATTCCAATCCCCCCTGGCCCCTTCATGTGAGCAGATATGATGTAAAATTATGGGGGAAATGATACTATATTATAGTGATTATCAGTAATAGATGATACTATACTATCGTATACCCTATGGATATATGATCATTATGATGAAAAATAGCATTTGGCGCCAGTTTTCGCCAGTTGGCTCATAAAACAGATGTTTCTATGAGAGATGATCGCTGGCATGACTTCATGAAACGATTTTTTTTCGGGGTTTCCATAAATGGGGGTACCCAAAATGGTTGGTTTATCATGGAAAATCCTATAAAAAAAGGATGCTTTGGGGGTACCCCTTTTTTTCAGGAAATCTCCATATAAACGTATGACAATGTATGACATATGATTGCCTGGGAATGATCCCCATCTTTCGATTCTCAACTTTGAGCAAATGATGATAGCAAGGCAGGAGAATTCGGACAATTTACCTCTTAGCTATCCATTTTTTCCGCTTGTAAAGGTTGGTGACTGAATGGGGACATGCACCCCTTGAAGTGAACAAAATTTGCATGTTCGCTTTACGAGACTGCCTGCCCTCGTCGTGTTATGTTTGGTCGTGCTATCCCTGTGCTTCTTAGTTCATGTCCAATGGTTGTTACATGTCTCTCATTTTCTTATGACGTATTCCGACTTTCGGTTCGGTTTCGCCCTCACTTTTTTCCCGGCTTGCAGCCTCATCAAGGGTTCCAGGAAACCCTAACAAACCCCCAAGAGCAAGTGAGAAACTGGTTCTGTCCAAACATGGATCCCTTAAATTCCAAAGAACTAAAATCCCATTCATCAAGGATTTTCTTTTTATAGCTACTTAGTAGCTACTTTGAAATCTTTTAAATACTCCATGTTTTTTTATTAATGAACATCCATAAATCTGGGTAAATTATAACGACCTCACTGTTCTCCCTCACTGGGAATCATGGTTAGGGGAATTATTCCCAAATGGCCGAACTATTCAGGTTAGTGAAATATTATAATTTACCCAGATACTATGTATATATACAAAATACATATATATATATGTATAGTTGATTAGAACTGTATCAAGTTGCCTTGCTGGTGGTTAGTAGGTTAAAATCTGAGGACTAGGAGATCCACTGATCTCCACGGTGGTGGGCTTGGGATCAGAACCTTGGACGACCTAGCTGACCAAGATGTTGGATCTGGATATGTGGGATTTTTTATCAAGTAATAGGGATATTAGTTGAAATCACTATTAGATAGTTAGATATCTATAGTGATATTCAATCCCAATGTTGATAATTCATCGGATATAAAAGTTGAAACCCAATCAATGTTTTTTTTTGATATGTCTTCACTGAAACCTGGGATTGAATGTTTTTTTGTTAATCGGAGATTGTTTGGGTTTCATGGGATATTAGTTGAAAATTCATGGGATCAACAAATTGATTTCATGGGATGAAACCGGGACTTCATAGGATCTCGAAAAACACAATCTCCGGAACTAAGTGTTTGACCTTGAGACTAGTCACTAGTCACTTTTTAAAGGGAAGCACTATTTGGCTGGGTCACTATCAGTTGGGGGATACTGTAATAAAAGTTGAAATACTGTTCACACACAGGATGTGGGGATTATGTTGATATAATACGAGAATGAGTTTATGATATGGACATATAGGTAGATTATATATGATTATATTATATAATGTTCAAAGTTACAATCTACAAGTAAGCCAGAGGGGATGTGTCAATCTATTTTGAGTTTCAGCTGTGAATTGGGCGTATTGACAGGTTGTTCTTGATCCCTAGCGATACGGAAGCGATGAAACCAGCCAAGAACAGCTTGGATGTCATATGAACCACACGACCCAGAACAGATACCCTCTGGTTATGTCAAAATAGCTATTGAAAATGGCCATTTATAGTGGATTTTCCCATAAAAAATGGTGATTTACCATAGCTATGCAAGCGGGCAAGAGACAAGGCATTCGTATATCAAGCGGCAATGCCTGCTGTAGACACTACGACTGGTGGGGGTTATATCTCAACTTATGGGGGCAAAAATCCCATGGTCATAACCATCATCTGGCACCCCAAAGATGTCTCCTCAGGGCTGCATGATCCAGTGACCAGCGAAAGGTTTAGAGCCACCGTGCGGGCCAAAAGATGTAACTAACATTAAGAGCAAAACACCAGAAACAATGCAGCTTTGAACAACCCCCATCAAATCCATTCTGGTTGGTGGTTTGGAACATTTGGAACATTTTTTCCATATATTGGGAATTTCATCATCCCAACTAGCGAACTCATATTTTTCAGAGGGGTTGAAACCACCAACCAGGAGATATTGGGACATTTCGGGCAATTTCAAGAGAGGCCCGAGGCGTTGAGTTCCACGAAAACAATGGGGGTGCCTCAGAGACCCAGTGACTCATTAAGAGAAAATTGTTGCAGTACCCTCTGGTTATTTAACATAGCCCTGGGAAATGGCCTATAGAAATACATAGATGGTTTACCTATTAAGAATGGGTGGATCTTTCCATGGCTATGTTAAATAAGCAGATGGTAAATCATATATAATCACCATTAATCACCATTAATCACCATTAATCACCATTAATCACCATTAATCACCATTAATCACTATTTATGTGTTTTGGTGATTGTGTTTTTTATTTTGTGTATGTTGATGGTTTCACCCTGGCAATCTGAGTTCACAGTCAGATGTATATTGGGATGGGTTCGTCAAGGTGCATGGAGACGCATGGGCCGCAGATTCACATTGGAATCTGGTTTGTTCATTCCAATGAATATATGGGGATGGGTCAAAACCCCGGTACCTAGTGAACCCCAAAATAGCTGGTAAATGGATGTTCATCCCACTAAAATATGGTATCTACTGTATAGGTATTGACCCATACCCATATGGGTGTGGGTCAAAACTGATGATACCATATGGAGGTTTCCATACATGGGGAATCCCCAAAATGATTGGTCTATTTCATGGAAAAACCCAATCTAAAATGGATGATAACTAGGGGTACCCCCATGACTTAGGAAACCTCCATATTCCCAGGGCACCAGGGTCAAGCGATCCCTCTGAGGCCTTGGCAGTGATACTACTGGCTGCTGTCTGCGTGATGCTGGTGCCGACAGGGGCCCGGTGTTCCAAGTGGCGAAACCAAAGGTCATCTGTCAACCATCGTCAACATATCAAATTCATGGCCAATTTATAGGTGGTGCCCCATAGTTAGCTAAGTTGGTTTATAACTCCCATTTCACTATGGTTTATGGTAGATATAACTATAGTATTCATGGGGTTTATAGTGGATTTTCCCATTAAAAATTGTGATTTTCCATAGTTTTTTGTTAAATGACCAGAGGGTATCCACATTATGGCATCATGGTTGGTTAAATCGCCACTGTTTAAGTTGGCTGTCCTAGCTGACCGCGCCAGACCACCCCCGTGCAAGCGGAGCTTCGGGCTGAATGGCTGGACACGGCCGTGCCGTGGCGCTGGCAGTGGCTGTGGGTCTATGAAACCATGGAATTTCAAGAGCTAGGGTTTATGATACTTATAACTGTGTTGATGGGGTGAAACTAAACCAACTTTTAGCTTCTCTATAAGAACTATATATATATATATAGCCTCCTGTAATCAAACATGGTAATGGAATATCTCGTATATGGTGGTTTTGAAAGAAACATCAAATATACGCAAGGGATTTTCAAGTGCCATGTTTGATTACCGGAGGGTACCCGGCGAAGCATGGGATTTGCATGGTATTTCCATGGGATTTCTATGGGATATCTGATGATATATGCATGTATGTATATAGATAATATAATGGGATATAATGGGATATAATGGGATATAATGGGATATAATGGGATATAATGGGATATAATGGGATGTAATGGGATGTAATGGTGATGTACAGTGGGGACATAATGGGGATATAATTGGATGTACAACCAACGCATTATTTCATATTTTGGTTTGAGAATAGGGGACCATAGAATCGAGTGGTGTATTATCATTTTCCCTAAACTGCTATAAGTGGAAGGTTTGGACGGTATACCCCAGATCTATATATTGTTATATTAATTATATATATATCAAATTCACCCTATCAGTTTCCATGTGGCAATCTAAATGGGTTTAAAACAGTTTGCGTCAAGAATGGAGTGCATGGGTCACGGTCATGGTCACCATCCCTTGCTTTGTCGGATTCTAGAGGTTCAATTTTCCAGAAGTTCCCTATATGAGCAGGTTCCAAACGGGTTTATGCTATCCAATATATTCCCAATATATACATATACATACACATACATACATACATACATACAGACATACAGACATACAGACATACAGACATACAGACATACAGACATACAGACATACAGACATACAGACATACAGACAGACATACAGACATACAGACATACAGACATACAGACATACAGACATACAGACATACA
>Ga0126342_10014602_pt1 | contig 13852 bp, 10 predicted proteins | sample Cyp1metagenome_FD_92528 | JGI IMG/M metagenome (GOLD analysis project Ga0126342, IMG submission 92528) | Coral microbial communities from Lord Howe Island, Old Settlement Bay, Australia - Cyphastrea 1 metagenome | ecosystem: Host-associated > Invertebrates > Cnidaria > Coral ...
CAAAATTGCTCAAACAGAGAGCATGAATACATTCACAGACCAAACATAGTCAAGACATGTTTTACTTGCAGAAGATACACAGTCAAGTCTCACGCATGGGAAAATCAACAGCATGCTTGCTACAGTATACATTTACATATACATATACATATACACATACATACACATACACATACACGTACACGTACACATACACATACACATGCACATATACATATACATACACATACACATATATAAGTCATATATATATATGTGCATATATATATATATGTGAATATGTGTATATATATGTATATGTGCATATATATATATATATAGATATAGATATAGATATATGTATCTGTATATGTATGTATATATATGTATATATGTATCTGTATATGCATGTATATATATATATGTATATAAATATATATATATATGTATATGTATATATATATATACGTGTGTATATATATGTATACTGTATATGTATATACTTGGTGTGTGTGTGTATATATACTTGGGGACATTGGTTAGGGGGGGACATTGGTTAGGGGGGGACTTGGGGACATTGAAATGGATGTTATGTTACAGTTACAACGTAGCATCCAGAGTGTCTTGGAAGTTGATTAAACTGGATGTTGCAACTTAACATCCAGAGCGTCTTGGAAGTGACTTCAAGTGGATGTTACAACGCAGCATCCAGAGCATCTTGGAACTGACTTCAAATGGATGTTACAACGTATATATGGCATCCAGAGCGTCTGGGAAGTTGGTTGAAATGGATGTTACAACGTAGCACCCACAGCGTCTTGGAGTTGCTTGAAATGGATCTTACTACATAGCATCCAGAGCGTCTGGGAAGTTGATTGAAATGGATATCGGATATTACAACGAAACTTCCGGCGTCTTGGAGTTGCTTGAAATGGCTTTTACAACGTAACACGTGAAAATAACTATCTGACCTGGAACAGATCCTTTCGAGGCTCTGAAACTATTGCGCCTGCCACACAAAAGCAGGGTTCACATTCGCCCCTACCCTAGGGTCACATTCGCCCCTACCGCCACCTTGAGTACCCACATGAGGTAGGGGCAAATGGGGGTCGCATGCCAACCTGGCTCAACCTCCCCCAGAGAGCCAACTCTTCCGCCGCAGCAAAGGCAAAAAGATGCGGCACATGAGATGGAATGCACGAATGACACGAACCCGTCTGACCAACCTACCAAATAAAACTTCTGAATTTGCAGCTGCGGAGTCCTTCTTGGGCTTCCTCTACCAGCTCAAATTCTTGTTCGTAAATTGCCTGGTCAAAGGCAAAGGAAGTCCAAGACGCACAAATCGTTACTGCAGATATCTGCAAATCGAATCAATCGAATCAAATCGAATCCACAAAGTATTGCGCCTGAAGGGCCTCAATCTCAGCAGCTTGGCAAGCTATGCTGTCTGCATCCATGAGTGGGCAAGGAGCTGGTAATGTCACAGAAAACCCTAGGTGAGGAAGCGCTATGAGAGAAGAATGGACGATGCAAGGGACCTAAGTAACCTTATGTTCACCAGACCACCGCTTATTCTAAGAATCAACAAACTTGAAAAAAAAAAACGAGAAAAATGCAAAATAAAAAGGAAAAACAAAAAGCAAATCAGCACAATCCAAAAAACACAAAGCAAAATAAAAGTAATAAAAGGGAAAAAATGGAGAAAAAAAAGAAAAGGAAAAACGAAAGCAAAAGGAAGGGAGAACAAAAAAAACAAAACAAAACAAATACAATCTATTCTCAAAATCATGGAAAAACACTATATATATATAGCACTTGCAACCATCACCTTGTATACACTAGGTATCTACATGAACAAAAATCAACAAACGATAAAAACCAAGAGCTATTTTTTACTTTTTTTCAGGTTTAAAAATCATTGGAATCATTGGAACAAGCTATTGAGGAGAACATAAAAGTAACCCTTTTTGACGTGCCGACACCTACAGCAAGCAAAGATGGTCCTTGATACACTTGGAGCTTGCAAACGCGCAAAATAATAGACAATAAACCTACGAAGCATTCAGTTTCATGGCCCGTGATGACTGGTACGCGGTTTCTGTCTTTTTCCTTGAGCCTCATTTCCGAAGGTAACGGTTCTAAACCACTTGCATAAACCACTTGCGAAACCACTTGCGAACAGAGCAAATCAATCTATGTGCATGCCATGCACCCACATGTGATCAATCATATGCGTGTATATTATTGTTATTATTACTATTATTATTCTTATTATTATTATTATATCCTTTGATGTGTGTGTTTCTCTGCCTCTGATCCTATGGCGGTAAAACAGGTCAGAGCTTCCGAAGCTGGGCAAATCGCGCCTGCAAGCGGGTCTGGAAATGAAAGACTTGTTCACTGTGGTGGACTGTCACTGCGCCGTGGTGACACATTTTCTCAGCCTATTCTTAATACTCTTTCTGTACGTGGCTTCATCTGCATGCTCATGCATGTTCCTTCCTTTTTTGGCTACACTAGTTGGCATGTGTTCCATCGTGCGTTGTGAACAAATGCACAGCACGAAGCACAAGTTTTTTGCAGGCCAACAGCAGGGCAGAGGCAAAGAGAAGGGAAAAGATTAGAAGAGAGAAGAGTAGAAGAGAAAGAGTCAGAAGAAAGAAGATGCAGATGCGCGAAAAGGTAGGAAAGCCGCGAAACACTGTCTTTTTCCAATGATTTGAGGCTCCGGAGGGTCGAAAAAAGTAGGCTCGCTAAAGCGGCGGGTGCGGAGCCAGCTGGCCAGATGAGAGATGAAAAATTCCACGCCGTTGTGGGACGAAGCACATTTCCAAGTCAAAATGTACAAAACACCTCAGCGTCGGACCACTTTTGGAAGTTGCGATGTCGAAAAAGTGCACGCCATTGTGGCGCGAAGCACATTTCCAAGACAAAATGTACAAAACACCTCAGTGTCGGACCACCTTTAGAAGTTGAGATGTCGAAAAAGTGCACGCCGTTGTGGCGCGAAGCACATTTCCAAGTCAAAATGCACAAAACACACACGTTCGGACCACTTTTGGAAGTTGAGATGTCGAAAAAGTGCACGCCGTTGCGGCGCGAAGATGCGCGAAGCACATTTCGAAGTCAAAATGTTAAAAACAAACACCACATGTTCGCGCCACTTTTGGACGATCAGATGTCGTTCTGCGTGGCAGGTGCAAGGGATTGTCGATCTTGTCAAAAGTGAGCGAAAGGCGAGGGTTTTGTAGCATTTCCAAAAACGATGGCAGGCATGGGACTTTTGAAGAGGATCTGCAAAGATGCATTTTCCGTGGCAGGCGCAGTACAAAAGACATGTTCATGAGAGATGTTAGGAGGTCAGGGCGCTCATTTCCTGAGAGGGGTCGCATTTTGGAGTGGAGCATCAGATCTGTAGGTTTGCTAAGATGATTTTGCGTGACAGGTGCAGCACTTCGTATGACTTGGCATCCATTTTTCGTGGCAGGCGCAGTACTTTAGATAGGTGGAGTAGAAAATCTCAAAACGCATTGGTACGAGGCTGTCAGCGCTGCACTCAACTTTCCATTTTTGAAGGAAGTCTCGCAGAATTGTTTTGTTTTTGACGTTGTCAAGTTCAAAAATTGAAGAAGTCTCGCAGAATTGCTTCGTTTTGGATGTTGTCAAGTTCAAAAAAATGAAGAAGTCTCGCACAATTGTTTCGTTTTTGACGTTGGTGTAGAAGCTTACAGATAGACAGGTAGATAGACAGACAGACAGACAGAGAGAGAGAGAGATAGATAGATAGATAGATAGATAGGTCGGTAGATAGATAGATAGATAGATAGAGAGCTAGATAGATAGATAGATAGACAGACAGACAGATAGATAGATAGGTAGATAGATAGATAGATGGCGAGACGGATAGATGGCGAGACAGATAGATAGATAGATAGATAGATAAATAGATAGATAGATAGGTCGGTAGATAGGCAGATAGATAGATAGATAGATAGGTCGGTAGATAGGCAGATAGATAGATAGATAGATAGAGAGCTAGATAGATAGATAGATAGATAGAGAGACAGACAGACAGACAGACAGACAGACAGACAGACAGACAGACAGATAGGTAGATAGATAGATAGATAGATAGATGGCGAGACAGATAGATAGATAGATAGATAGGGAGATAGGGAGATAGATAGATCAGTGGCTTTGCTCTGCCAACTCTGATTCACAACAACCAACCTCTCCTATAGGTTTCCTATTTTTGAAACTTCCGCCACCGCCTTGTGCGGTACTACTGGTACGACGATTTGTAGATATGGGATGCATGAAGAGGCAACGGATGGACCAACCGAACATAAACAACAAATGGACAAACTGACGGATGCAACCAAATTCGCATGCTGAGGGTATCCAGATGGATGCAATTGGACGGAAAGCTGAAAGATGAGATCCTTTGCACGTGTATGCGGTGGCATGCGAGGTTGTATACGTGGTGTGCAACATATGTGATGTAGGAGCTTGCACTGGACGTACCAACGCTCTTGTGTAACAAAATGGATCAAATCGGAGATAGCAGCATAAATAAAAGTATAGTATAGCAGCATAGCATATGAGGAAAAGCTATGCCATGGGACATGATGCTTGCTCCGGCCTTCTCTCTCTCTCTCTCACAATATCTCAAGAAACTCAAGAAAAGCTGAAGGCGAGCATGTGGCGCAGCTCACCAAGCTGCAAGCTGGTCGTTTCCGCTGGTAAACCGGAAACCTCTGTGAAACCTCTGTGACCACAGGTGATGGGATTTGATGGGCCGTTCAGCTGTCATGAAAAGGCAGAATGTGTTGTTGGTCAATTATTGATAGTACACCAGCAAATGTGTCATGGCACGCGGTGGGAAGCGGGGGCACGCTATGGATCGCAATGACGGGTAGTGGAATACAATGGCAGCATTATCTATGTGGGTACGCCACACCAAAAGCACACATTGCCCTTCCTTCCAGAGAGAGAGAGAGAGCGCGAGAGAGCGAGAGGAGAGGAAAATAAAACGCACCCTGCATAGCTTCAAAGAGTTCCAGGCCCGTCTAGGCTCTTGCAAGCTCTTTAACGCCATGTTTCTGTCAGAGGGCAGCAGAAGTCCATGAAGGGTTGGCTAGCACTGCATGTGTTTGCTATGGTAGGTCCGCTATGAGTTGTTGCGGACGGCGTTTCTTCCATGACTTCCATTGTCTCCCATCATCTTCCGTCATCTTCCATCATCTTCGCACGAGCTGAGTTACAGAACCAAAGATTTTCCAGGCCTGCCAATCATTAGCCGAAGAATTCTACAGAAGCCATGGAGCCAAGGAGTCAAGCAAAACAGATCTAGGGACTGTGAAGCAACATTCCTCTGTCCAACTTCTTCAATTCACTTGATTCCTTCGATGCACCGGAGTTCTTTTTGCACTTGCATGTGTGTGTGATACCTGCTGGGCAGACCTGAGCTGCTCAACTCAAAGCCAATCCTTTTTTTCCATATGTCTTTTTGTCATGTTCTTTTCACGTTGTTCATCCTACAGCCTCAAGGAGGCGCAAAGGTCTATGCAGCTGACACGACGGATCTTTGCCGCCAGGCCTTAGGCCGTTGCCAGAACTGCTAAAAGACGCATCCCCGGAAAAGAATCTGGCGATTGGCGCCGCTACTTTCTAAACCTGAAAATATCTGAAGATTAAGATACCAAGATACCCAAAGTATTTGGGGTATTATCTCAAAAGTTGGTGCAAATGGGGACCCTTCTATCATCACTATCATAGGATAGTCTGCGGACTGGAATCAACTGGTCTGTTGTAGATGTGGGCTCCAATCGTCACTCGTCTGGTGGAAAACCTATTGATTGCACTTGCATCATTTTTGGATCAGGCTTTCACATTGAAACAGGCAAAGCGGTGAAACATCACACCTTGGAATCCGTTGAACTTGGAGGATCTGGGGCTTTTGTGGATACCCTAGGCGAGCGTCGGGCACAGCAGAGCTGCCACTTGCGAGGTGGTAATCTCGGAAGGGTGGGGTCTGTCCCATACTGTGGATTGAATACAATGTCTTCAACTCCCAAAATCCAAGCCAATTCTCTGACTTGTTTTTCCTGGTTGGCTGGGACCTGCACTGGTCGTAACACATTCTCTGGAGAAAGCTGTGAAAGCAACCTGAAGTGATCTGCAATATACCTGAAAGCAGTCGCTGGATAGTCAAGATACGGTCGCTGGTTTGCATCAAGATTGGACAGCCACCTGCTTTCTGGAGCAAAGATCTTGTGGAGCAAACTACCAGGAGGGGCCTGCAGCATCGACCCTCGGGTCACTGCAAAAAGCTCTCCGCCAACATTCAAATTCAAAATCTCAACACCGTTAGCCATTCGAATGGATGGACGATTTCCTGCTACAGCTGCTTCAGCAGCAGCTGCTGCAGCTTTTGCGGCAGCTGTCACCTCTGCCATGAGACCATAGTTTTCCGATCCCATTGAATTGGCAGATGCCTCCTCCTTCAAGACCTTCAAGACAACATCTAGAGGGCAGTTCTTGTACTCATAATGCCAGAAAGTGGGACCAAGTTCTGCCATGTCAAGAATATGGAGATGTAGAGAGTTCACAGAGTTGTGGCCAAAGACATGAAAGAAAAGGCCCACTCGGTCACTCCATCCTGGGCACACTGAAGTGTACCGCAGGGCCGCCGCCTTCATCACCTCAACTAAGGCAATGGAACGACCAAGTCCAGCACCGCCTTTGGATTCGGGTAAGAGCCCGAATCCCAAGACATTGAACCATTGCCAATGCAAATCCTTGCAGGTCAAGAAGCGATGTCGCTTGGACATTGAAGCTTTTCCAACCCATTCCTTGTCGTCTGAGTCCCAATGCTCATCATTGGCGGGCAAGTTGCTGCAAATGATGAAATGATCCTTGAACTCCTGCAGGTATTCCTGCTCTTTGTCCATACCCGGCTGTGTCATCACTCCCCCACCAATGCGAGCAAACACATTGAAGGGCCGTGTTCCAGTTGTGAGGTTGCCGGTCACCGGGTCTATGAAACCACTCCGATTCAGCTCTTCCTTCAAAGTGGCCATCCCTCCGAGCTCTTCAGTGAGCATTCTCCTGGCAGCTCTGAAGCTGGCTGCATCTTTGATGATAGGAAGCCGACCGACAACCTCTGCTTTCACAGATGTTGCACCATCGGTGCCTGCGAAGAAGAAGTTGCCAAGGGTTTTAGTAGTGTCTCCCACGGTTGAATCTCTACGCCGCCTGGCACCTGCTTTCTCAAGCAGGCCGGGGAGATCTGTTGTTCTCACAGGGGCTGGGAGAAAGTTGCTAGCTGCCTCCTCCCGCAGAACCTTGATAACATCGTCGAGGGGTAGATTCTTGAAGGAGTGGTAGCTAAATGCTGGCCCAAGCTCTGACATGTCTAGGACATGAATGAAAAGGGAATTCACATTGTTGTGACCGAACACGTTGACAAAAAGCCCGATCTTGTCTGACCAACCAGCATTCTTGGCGAAAAGGAGTGCTGCCGATTTCATCTGCTCAACCTCTGCCAAAGCTGCTCTAGCATTGACACCATCATCCTCTGTGGGGACCAGTCCGAAGACCAGCGGGTTGAACCATTGATAATGTAAATCCCTGGTTGTCAGGAACCTATGCATCCGAGCCATAGAAGCCGTCTTCACCCACTTCATGTCCGGATTATCCCAGTTGATGTCCTGAGCTTGCCACAGGGAGAACATGTAATATAGTATATATATATATATAATTATATATGTGTGTAGTGTATACTGTATATACATTGTATTACTATGATACTGTGAAATCTTTAGGTGCATTTTTTGGGCGTTCTGCAGTAGGTTAACTGCAACTTTGCAAAGTGCACACGTGCGCACGCTGCATACGCAATACGCCCTCATGTCAGAAGACCATGTGCCGCAACTGTTTCTACCCAGCGGCATTCTCCAGTTTGTTTCTGCAAATCTTGAACTTGGTCTTGAAGGTGCCCAGAAAGTCCTGAAAAACTGCATGGACTGAACACACCGACACATCCCGGAATGGATGGCATTTCCATGTGGTTCCAACGCTTCAAAAGATCTGAAGCATAAAAGAACGTGTCAGGCATTCGAAAGCAAAAACTGCATAAAATGTGTGTTCTGTCAGTCTGTCCCAAGAGTCCGTACACATTTGCCTTTCTATCTGCACGACCACCTATGCAATTCTCCACCAGTCTTCGGTTCGTCCCTCATCCATTAATCTATCCATCAGTCCATCCGTCCATCCGTCCATCCATCCATCCGCCTGTCTACGGGTGTTTCCAGGTATATATCGGTTTTGGTCGGGTGCAAACTGCAAATAGAAGCTAGAAGCATCCAAAAATCCGGTGTCTTCCTCCTAATCTCTCTCTCTCTCTATATCTCTCTCTCTCCCCTGGGCTCGTTGGATGTTCAGCAGCTGCAGTACATGATAGGAAGTTTCAGGGAACTTTGGTGAAATGGCTCTGTGTGGCTACTGTTCACACTGAAGAACTTTCGCGAGACAAGGTCAGGCGCTCCTGCTCGGATTCAGATTCTGGCTGCTTCCTCAGTTTAAGCCCAACCACCAATCCACAGTCATTGTTCTTCAGAGAAGGTGCAAGTGCAGCATAGGACCGAAGACTGGAGGTGCACTGCGAGCTGTAAGCCCAATCTACTGTTCATGGCACGGGGCTCCTAGACCAGCCAAATATCAAAGATTCACCATTGGGCACAAGCTACAGCTCAGAAATCTGGAACCTTTGCACATCAACGTGCTATTGAGTACACTTTGAACCCCCCAGAACATGACTACAGGTTCTTATGTTTGAAGTCGAGCCCGTTGCTCTATCTGAGTCTATCTGACTCATCTTTAGGACGGAGTGCCTGAAATGTTTACATCACATGCCTGCATGTCTATGGTGCTTCCACGCGTCAGCTTCCCACTGGACAGAAGGGCAAAAATGTTCATAGGTCTATCAAGCAAGGTGAGCTTGGAGGTCTCACCTTGCGCACACTTCGAGCGAACGACTCAAAAGGAACAGTCTAAAGATTGTCTAAAGAGTCTAAACCCCCACGGTTTCAACACTTCATACAATTCGTACATACGGCCGAAAGCACCTCTCAAGATCTCTCAAAGACCAAGGGTCAGGCCGCTGACATATCCAGAGTAGATCAGCTCTTCCTTGACAGCTAGAGCACCTCCCAAGTCCTCAAACCGCTCAAGCGGCTTCAAGCTTTCATTTTAGAGACGTCTGATGAATTGCCCGGGCTGTTGCATGAGCATGCTCTCACGTCCAAGGACCCATGCACTGTCACTGGGCCGTCATTGTGCCTTAATATGATAATATGCTTTAACTTTAACTTCAATGCCATGGGTTCGCTGCAGCTGTCCTGCATCAAATTTCTGGCTGACCGGTAGTGAGCCGCAGAATTCAGTTCAGGAATCTTGCCTGGATGTCATTGCCGGTTTGGCTGACTTTTTGCGGAGGATGTGTTATCCGAATAATTGTGGCGCAAATCTCAAGTTGTAGAAGAGAACCATTTTTACATTCCCTTCAGGGCTATAGGAGCTATCGCTTTCTGGAAGCACAACGCTCATGCTCACGCTGGATTGTTTCATAGCGTTCCCATGAACTGTAGAGCACTTCGAACTCTACACCTCTACACGGCTCAGATGGCTCAATGTTGCTCAATTCAGAACTCAATTCATTCCAAGCCTGTGATTTCGGCTTTCAGAGATGTGGCCCCTTCAACGCCAAGGAAGGAAGACTCTTGCATCTTGAGCATGGTAGCATCTGCTTCTGTCACAGTGCATGTTGTTGTCCAGTCTGGACCTTGGTGCCAAACCACAACAAACATCATCAAACGTCAAACATCTAGAGCATCTCATTGACTTGAAAATTTTGGAGAGAAGCAATGAAACTCTGGGCCCAATGCTCCCCGATGTCCCGACGCCAAAGACTGCCTGCAAAATGAGAATCCCTTGAAACCATCGGCATCTCTATCCCTTCTTTTACAAGCATCTCAAGCACATGCTGATTTTTTTGCATCTGCCGCAAAAGCACCCACAAAGCCTGAAGAATTGGATTCATGGTAACAATGAAGCGTCCAGGAGCTTGTGGCTGCGCCCTGACCGAAGAGGGGAAATTGAAGGGGGGGATTGTGTAATTTTGCGTATGATTTGTGTGTGATTTGTCTGTAGAAAATCCTAAGGGCGGTGCTTAGATCCTTCGGCCACTGAGGCTGGTGTTGGCATGACTACGATCCTTGATCCTTAGGATCCTGCGTCAAAGTCACCATGAGATTGGAGGAACCAGCCACTGGGCCACATTTGCAACATCCTGCAACCTGAACTCTCCCAAGCTGATATTGACAAATGGTTCGGAACCTCAATCTCTTCTTTCAAGCCTAGCTACAATTCACAAGAACGACAAGCAAATTAAGGGTGTCAGCGAGGGCACTCTCTCTCTCTCTCTCTCTCTCGATTTCCGCTTACTTCTATTTATTCAGTTGCAGGCCCGATTCTGACTACTACTGCCCGGTTCTCTCATACGTTCGTCATCGTTGCATGTTCCGGTGGGTTGCCGGCTCAGTATCTATGGGTCTGGGTCTGGGTCATATGTAATTTGTATTTGGCAGCAATTTGGAAAGCATGGATGTGGAACATACAAGATCATACAAGTATGTTATGATTATGTTATGGTACGGTAAGCAGTGGAAGAGTATGGGTGGGCCAAGTCTTTGTCAATGTTCCGCGCCCTTCCAGGGCATCTTGGCGCATGTCCGCTGGATCGGTCTCAGATGGTGCTTTGCCAAAAGATAATCAAGCTCTACGACTCTACCAGGACCATGCCCGTTGCGGCTTCGATCACAGACGTCAGAACCTGAAAGAGCAAGAAAGAGTGCAGAATTGCGAGCAAATGGCAGTGAAATGCCTTGAAATACTTTGGCCTTGATATCACTCTCTGAAAGTACTGCGTCAAAAGCTCTGGGGGATCAACTGACTTTGCAATGCTGTGCGGACGGATTGTTGTACCTTGAGTAGTCAATAGTTTATGCAGCCGGCCATGCCATCAGTGTCCCAGCACATACTGCTCGCAAAGATCCCACAGTGGCTGTCAAGATGCTTTAAAGTTCCGAAAAGCGTCAAGAGTCAAGACATGTCAAGACCTAAGTATGCCAAAGAGGCACCCAGTTCTTGCACACATTCATCTCATGCTTCAAATAGAGCCTCAGCGACGCACTTGGTGAACTTTGAGGAAATCGGTTGAACTTGTTGAACTTTAAGTCCTGTTGAAAAGCTCAGTGCTCTGCATATCACCCCGCAATAGCAGGTACTGCTGCTTCAGCAAAGCCACCTGGCAAGTCATGGCAAGTCGCAAGTCATGGCCAGTCCGTGGAGCTCAGAGGCTTCGAAATTGTGCTGTTTTCGCCAGGGCCCTGAACAAATTGGCAATCAAATTGGAAGCCTCTTAATCATACATAACTGCCCGCACGGCCACCACCACTCGGAAAGAACCCTGACGGTGACCCGACCTTCTGTCTCAAGGTGATAAGAAGCTGAATCAATCTGGGATTGCCTTGGAAGTCATTGGCTGCGCAAACTCCAAAGCCCCGTGGAAACTCAGGTGGAAACCTTTCAGTCGAACTACCTCCGGCGCACTCACTTCCTGCAAAAGTGAGGCTCAAGGAGATGCCGAGCACAGCTCACACCGACAAAACACCCGGAATCACTGGGATAAACATCCAATGTGAGCATCAAAGGTCCAATGCCAAGCCTCTGCGGATGAGCTCTCCAAGTCCATGCTCAGTGAGACATTGCTTAACATCAGGAGTGCCTGCACTGCGCATTTATCAACAATATCGGGCACGATAGATCATGTGAAATGATGTACATTGGCACTATTTAATTCACTATTTAACATGGCCGGGGTGCTTAGAAATCGGGGAAAAAAAACAAGGAGATACTGTGGATGGAAGAAATCCTGCGCCAGTTGGCAACCGTTGAATAACTAGGAAACACTGTAAATAATGGGATTACAAGGGGATAAACCATATACCAACTGGTGCAGGATTTCTTGCATCCACAGTATTGAATAGTAATGATGACGACACTAATTGTAATAACAATAATAATGACAATAGTAATAACAAAATGAATATTATTGATAATATGTTTGGTAATGAAGAAAGTTGTTCAAGAATGGACAAAACAGCCATGAATTCAAGTTTTCCCCCCTAACCTTGCCACAAAGGAAGGAACCCTCTGCCGCAGCATGCTCTGGCAAGCATCCTTGTGTGGCTACGTTACGTCAAGAGGCAAAAAAACGGTGAGTGGACTTCGTGCGATGTTCACCTTTTTACGGTTGTTATTTAACGTAGCTCGTGTTTCTCCTTAAAAATCATTGCTACGTTAACTAGTGGTAGAGTAAATATGAAAAATTGATGGAAGTTTGATCGTGAGATGTCCATAAACCTGAGTTGAAAGACGGCAAACGTCCAATCGTAAGCGTCAGAAAGTACGATGTTCCTGTGCTGTACATGAAATGACTCGACTGCGGTGATTTGTCGTCTGGAAACCTTGGGCAGGCCTTGGCCATGCTTAGTTCCTCTTTGAGGCTGTGCTCCAAAGCCTCAGCCACAAGTTTTACAAACATTCGAAAAAAAAATCTGGAACATGATGGAAGATGATGGAAGTGTATTGTATATACTACGGACTACTACGGAAAACTAACCAATATCAAAAACAAAAAAATGTAAATGTATGTTAATGATAGTTAATGTAAGTCTCCATACCTCTAAAAATAGTTAAATGGAAAAGTAAATGCATGTCAAACCTGTCTTGCCACAGCTCGTTGCCTGATCCCCAACCTTGGGCACTGCCGAGGAAGATGCGAGAACCTTCAAAAACACATGGCCTCCCCCTATCCATCACCTACAAATGTGATCCAATAACTCACCAAAAGGTACTTCAAGAAACCTTATGCATTGATCACCTGTGCCAAAGATTCAGAAACAGTGAACAAAGCTGACAAAGTTCAGGTATCAAGATGTATCAGGTCGATTTCTCCAAAGTTCAGGGCTGGAATGGTGGGGTCGAGCGACTTCCCCGACGCCTTGGATCGGCCAAATCTGCACAGCAGCCGCCGACAGAAACGCTAGAGCAGTTAGTAATGTTAGTAACGTTAGCAATGTTAAAGAAAAGTTAAAGTAATGTTAAAGTAACGTTAAAGTCATGTTTAAGTAATGTTAAAGTAACGTTAAAGTAATGTTAAAGTAATGTTCAAGTAATGTTAGAGTAATGTTAGTTAAAGTAATGTTAAAGTAATGTTAAAGTAACGTTAAAGTAATGGTTAAAGTAATGTTAAAGTAATGTTAAAGTAATGCTACAGTAATGTTAATGTAATGCTAAAGTAATGTTAAAGTAATGTTACAGTAATGTTAATGTAATGTTAAAGTAATGTTAAAGCAACGTTAAAGTAATGTTAATTAAAGTAATGTTAAAGTAATGTTAATGTAATGTTAAAGTAATGTTCAAGTAGTGTTAAAGTAATGTTAAAGTAATGTTAAAGTAACGTTAAAGTAATGTTAAAGTAATGTTAATTAAAGTAATGTTAAAGTAATGTTAATTAAAGTACTGTTAAAGTAATGTTAAAGTAATGTTAAAGTAACGTTAAAGTAATGTTAAAGTAATGCTAAAGTAATGTTAATGTAATGTTAAAGTAATGTTAATGTAATGTTAAAGTAATGTTAAAGTAACGTTAAAGTAATGTTAAAGTAATGTTAATTAAAGTAATGTTAGAGTAATGTTAATTAAAGTAGTGTTAAAGTAATGTTAAAGTAACGTTAAAGTAATGTTA
>Ga0126342_10014603_pt1 | contig 13851 bp, 11 predicted proteins | sample Cyp1metagenome_FD_92528 | JGI IMG/M metagenome (GOLD analysis project Ga0126342, IMG submission 92528) | Coral microbial communities from Lord Howe Island, Old Settlement Bay, Australia - Cyphastrea 1 metagenome | ecosystem: Host-associated > Invertebrates > Cnidaria > Coral ...
GCCAACTAGGTAAGCTAGGCAAGAGCGTGTTCCACGCACCCTCAACATGACGTTTATACCCCCACCCCCTCCACCCCACCCCCTCGACAGAGCAAAACCGCGGGAGAATAAGTAGAGGAGAAACAGAAAAACGCACGAAAGCTGGCGGCGTTCTATCCGCCGCCAGCCAACTACAATGTATTGTATGTGTTTGCACGTTTTTGGGTACTCCTACTGATGAATTACAGAGACACCTTTGCATATACCTGAGAAAAATACAACAAACTACTCAGTATGAAAGGTTAAAACAGTCCATATACATTTTGTCTGGTTCAAAAATCAAATTGTGAATATATTGTCGTCCCATCTCCTACATTTCTTCAATGTGAAACTGCGGCCAGTATGCAGTCATGGTGCCTGTGTGCTTTTTTTTTTGTCACTTCACAAATTTGGGGATCGAAGTCTGCTCGACGATGGTGCGCTATACACCGTGGCGAGCAATAGTCAAAGCCTCTCAGTTCAGCGCATCTCAACGCAACAGTGCGGACAGCTTCATGTTGTCTAAATGCGGCTTTGCTAACTTTCAAACTTTCTTAACAAGCCTCAACAGGTGCGACAATTTTTAAGGCTGCGACCCATCTTGCTGAAATGCTCACCCTCCACCTTCCTCAGCCAATTTGAAACCCTTCAAGAGCCGCTTGCTTCTCATCACCACTCTCATCACAAACACTTGGGTCTCAAACTTCGTTCCACACCAGTGGCAAGGAATCTCGTGAATGACCTGCAAATCCGTGGCTGGATGCAATTAATCCAGAACGTCCAAACGATCTACCTCCTTCCATCTCCTTCCATCTCCTTCCACAAGCCTTCATCTGTGCCTGGCTGTTCCTAGCTCAATCCCTTTCTGCTTGAATGTCTAAAAATGTCCTCGTTGCCCTCTGACGGTGTTTTGTGCTTCTTTTCACCGGCATGCAATGACACAAACAGAACAATCCTTCTGATCGGCTCCATCCGATCATCCCATTTTATGCATTTCCGCGTGTAGCGCCACAGCGGCCATAGCGATGTACAGTAGCGGCTTCATGACTCCAAGCTGAAGCAGTGGCAACCGCGGCAACCAAACACAATCCAGCAAAGATCAGCAGAGCCTTCTCAGGGGCCAGCGGAGCTACCCATGGATAGCTCAAGAATGCTACAGCATTGGCAGTCAATTGGGAGGGCTCTGCTCTGCCTCCGGAAAGATAAATACACAAAGCAAATAGTGACATTTCAAAGAAGAGCACAGGTGCATCAAGACAGCCAAACAAACGCCATCCACTCCACTCCGGGTTCTTTTAGATTCTTTTAAATGGCTCTAAATTGTTCTAAAAATTCTTCTAACACGTTCGAATTCTAACCCTTCACCGAAGCCTGTGACATCCGACTCAACCGATTCATGGCCGATCCATTCGGCTATGGCAAGCGACATGCAGTGGCAAGCCCCATCCAAGCCAGAAAAGGCAAAGAAAAGTACCAATTCTTCCGGACCTCCCTGACTCACCGCTTTCGATAGGGAGAACTTATGGAACAAGTATGGAACATTCCAATCTATAGATGTATAGCAGCATATAAATTTATTTAGGTGTATTTAGATCCTTTTGTGGCATGACCTATGAGCGGTACATATATTTGGTCGGTGAGCCTGCAGAGACAAGATCCACAGCATAGCCAAGGCCTTTGATACGAAGGAGGGGCAGCCAAATGCACGCACAAATTATTTCAATCTTCAACAGCTCACGACTTCGAACGGAATTCAAAGGCCATACGCTGCAAAACGTCTCTCTCTCTCTCTTCATGCATATCATTTCATATCATGCATATCTGTTATCTCCGTCTATCTCTGTCTATCTCTGTCTATCTCTGTCTCTCTTTCGAGCTTTGTTTCGGATTGTTTCGGAAGGGGCCCTGGATGGCCCTGGTGCCTGGCCCTCCGTATGCCGTGAGGTCTGTCCGAAAGCGCAGACCGCTGCTTGTGAGTGAAAGCAAATCAGTGGCGGCATGGAAATCCTGTTCCGTCCTGGCGAAGGCGAAAGCAAACGAAGTGGATTGCGGATTGCATATGACGATGCTCGGCAAACATTACGCCAATGCCAATATACTTCCAATCAAGCACCGCAAATTCGGTCTTCATGGTTTGGCACAACGACCTGTCCAAGTCCAACAAACGTGCCAAACAAGTTGGACTGTGAGTAATGGCGCACCATGCGCCAATCAAATTTTAAAACACATCTGATTGCGACTCAGGACATGTGCAACTTCATCTCAGGTTCCCTTCTTATCTGACGGAGATTGGCAAACTCTGCGCAGCCTGCGAAACAAATAGCCGTCCCTCAGAAAGCGTCAAGAAAATTCCCCCTCAGCCCTCGTCCTTAATGGCCTGCGGTAGGGATATTCCTGCGCCACAAAACTCTTCAAACGACATGATTCTGATTGGATATTGGATGATATTGTCGATATTGGCGATATTGGTGTCTGAGTGCAGCATGATGCATTGGCTTCGTTTGATTCGTTTGCTTGTTCGCTTTGCGTTGTCTTTTCTTTGCTCCACGCAGTTGTTGTTCTTCCTTGTTCTTCCTTGTTGTTGTTCCTTGTTCTTCCTTGTTGTTGCACGTTCCTCCCGGTTTCTTCCTTGGAGCTGCCCAAGTCCTGCCCTACCTCTCCCGCCATTTTCTGCATCTGTGGATCTGTTTTGAATCTCTTTTGAATCTCTTTCATCTTTCTATATCTTTGCAGTTCCGTGTTGTTGTTGTTGTCGTCGTTGTTGTTGTTGTTGGTGGTGGTGGTTGTTGTTGTTGTCGTCGTTGTTTTTGTTGGTTGTTGTTGTTGTTGTTGTCGTTGTCGTTGTCGTTGGTTGTGGTTGTGGTTGTGGTTGTGGCTGTGGCTGTGGCTGTGGTTGTGGTTGTTGTTGTTGTTGTTGTTGTTGTTGTTGTTGTTGAGTAACATTCTTTACTCACCAACGCGGACCGCCGTTGCCAATCGTGACCCTCCAAGGCTATTTGGACTGTCAACAAGCACCTCCAAATATTGGAAAATGATTATGTACATTGAGCCAATTGATGGAAGATGTTTTCGGTTGCTTGCATCTTCGGCTTTCAAAATGCTTTCAGTGAAGCGGTCCTGCCAAGAAACGTCGGCAGCACCTGTAGGTGCACTAAAGCCAATGAAAGCGCCCCGCGCCTTGAGACAGGCAGGTGAAGAAATTTGCAACAACATTGAACAAAGGAAGCATTGTTTAAACATACCTCATCAAAACTCGATTCCCAAAACTTTCCAAAACTGCCGTCCATTGCAGTGACAGTTAGGGTTGCGAGAGACGTCGATAATTGAGATCCAGAGGGAACTGACACATTGAGTGCTCCAAAACTTGGGCATTCATCATGCCATGCTGTCAGGGTCATATCTGATAGCATCTGGTAGCATCCGCTAGCATCTGCAAACAACCGGCCACCAGGGGCTTTACCAGGGGCTTTACCAGGCTGTACTGCTGCCTGGAGCTCAGCGACAGAAATAGGACTCGTGATTGGGACGTCAAAGAATGCACAGCGCCTCACAAACACGGGATGTCAACAATGCACTCAGGCATGAATCCCCAATGCTTTGTTTCTTTGCAACATTCTGGAATAACTCAAGCAAAGAACAACTCGCTGCTTTTGAGGACATGTTGAGAACATGTTTAGTTTAGTGTTTGAAAAACTTGGTTTCTGCAAAGCAGGCGCAAATCTTACGCACATCCAAATTAGCAGAGGTTAGCCGCTTAGACATGACTCCTTGGAGCCATGGCCGGTCCTCCAGATTGCTTCTTCGAGAAGCTGCAGGGCATCGTGGGAGATTTCACCCACCAGCAGAAGTGGTGCTTGCGAGACCCTGTGTGCCTGGCGATCCCCCGAATCCCCGAGCTCCAATGCTGAGAAATGCTGAGAAACATGAGATAATTCACGTGAAATACTGGCGAGAACAATATCATGTTAGCAGAATGTTAGCATAATGAGGCATAATGTGATATCATTGCTCTAATCTTTGTATTTTAGAACGTCCACATTCTCAGTCTTGTCACAAAATGTCCTGCAAGTCAACAGACAGTCATCTAATTTCAATTTTAGCTTCATAATCTGTTGCAAAATCATAATCTAAACAAAACTCAACCCTGCGGAACCACTGTGAACCCTCGAAAAAGTGGAACTTCGACGCCTCAACCGCTGCTCTCAGGCTTTGGAGGTCAGCTGCATCGATTTCTCCGATAAAACCAGGGAAGAGACCACCCTCTGCGTCCGCGTCCGTCCTGATCCCCGAGGCCAACTGGGAAACCACCTTGGAACACTGAAGCCGTCACATTGCCATCACATTGCCATTGCTTTAGCAACGGATCCAACTTGCTGCGGCAGCTGCGGCCGCTGCGTGTTTTCACATTTCCGGATATCTTCTGCGCAGTTTCCCATTCGTTTTCTCGGACCTTTCGTCATGTTTTTTCCCTCCGAACTAGGAAGCTTTGTTCAGACTCACGGCCGGTCAAATGTGCTCCAAGTTATGTCCAAGGTGCTGTTGCGACTTGAACTTCAAAGTTCGCATCCTGGCCGTTGGGGCCCTTGGGGCCCTTGGGGCCGTTGGGGCTAACCTTACTGAAGCTTTCTGGTTGCCAGGCCTCTGGAGGGGCTATCCCAAGCACCTGGGTTTGGCAAACTGAAGAGACATGATGATTAATGATGATTAATGATGATTAATGATGATTAATGATGATTAATGATGATTAATGATGATTAATGATGAGTCATAAGTCTTCTATCTTAGACTATCCTCATGATTAATATGACTAACAAAGATTATGAAGAGTATTGAAGAGTCTAAGATAGTCTAGTCGAAGATAGTCTAGATAGAGTCTAGTCGAAGAGTTTTTCGAAGCCAAGTGCTGTGTCGTGACTTCTCGGTGTGTCGTGACTGTGTCGTGACTGTGGCGCTGAGAAAGGTGCAATGTGAATTTTTGCTTCGGCTGCAACTTTTCTCAGCGCATCTGCAGTCTGCTCGACATGTTGAAACCTGCGAGGTGTTGACCTGACGTGCAGAGTCGTCAACTGGGGCGTTAACATGTGTCACATTTTTGGAAACAACTCCACCACAACATGTTCATCTCAACTTTCTTAGCGATTAACATCGGTTGTTGAGTAACCGACTTAAAGATAAATACATCCACTTCTACATGTTACATTGGATTGTACAGTAGTTACTGTGTCAAGTTTCAACTCAGCCAATACCACTGATCTTGTTGTGGTGTCTGTAGTAGATGCCTTTGAATAGTATCAAATACCATGTACGATATGTATGATGTGCTACTAAGCAGTTTGTTCTTTGGATATTTAAAATACCGTTTACAATGCCATGGTGCATCTATTAACATCTATTATGGATATTACTATGAATATCTATTAGGGCATCTATGGATATTATCGATCATGCATCCATACATACCATAGTGCCATAGGTCCATGCCATTGGTACCGTTGTACCGCTCGATAACATCAGAAACGAGCGACACCGCGACCAGAGCATCCCCGTGAGCTCGGTGAAGCTCTGTGGCCTCGAGTAAACCGTCAACGAAAACGAGGTGTGATAACCATAAACCATCCTGAACTATCATACAGAATCATACATCATATTATACATATATAATTATATTATATTATATTAGATTATATATATAAATATTACATCTATATTTACAACTAAATGATACTAAATGTACATATGAATCATATGAATGAACATGAATAAACTAGATGTACAGTAAGCGTCGTGGAAACCTGCTGACAGGCAGAATCCAAGCCTCGCGAAGTGCATCCTCTTGATTCAAATGCAGGTTGGACAGAGAAGACAATGGATATCTTCTCACTCTGGCAAGACCTCAAGGAGGAAGATATCAGGAAACGATTTCTGAAGGTCAAATCAGATAGAACTTAGAACACTGTTTCCTCTGTTTCTAGCTACACGTGGATGAATCCTGGATGCACCTTCGCATGAGATGCCTGACAGCCTCGTGATGTTGGCTCGTGCAGTGAACGATGCTGACGTATGCTGACAATGAGCCAAAGTAACCAAAGTCGAGACTTTGGCACCTGACATCACCTGACTAAGTCCTAAGTCGTCTAAGTCGTGAGTCCTAAGTCCTGGGCTCTGAAGCTCAACCAGGTCTGTGCTTGACCTGGGATCCTGCAAGCTACAACGGGGAAGACTGAAACCAGAATCAAATGGGATTCAAATTGATTTCAGGCTACGGGGGTGCATCAGCAAAACCACATAGCCTGAAATAACCTGAAAGAATTTTAAGTCCATCCATGTCCATCCAGGAATCCAGAGCCGCTCTCTGCCTTCGAATGCTTTCTGAGCTGGGATTGGTCGTTGATGAGCCATTCCTTGCTACTTCTGATTCAAAGAACGTGGGGTACAATGTGTACAAACACGCATCATGCACTGCACCGCGAAAGAAATCGATGCTAAACACATCTTGATGCTATTGAGTCACGTTTGGAAGTGTTGCGCAGCACTGACGCCAGCCAGTTGATGTTGTCACATGTTGTCATGCGTTATCATTCTGTCGTCTGAGTCTCTGAGTGCATGTGTAGCTACATCGTAGCTACATCGTGGCTGCTAGCTGTTTGTCATCCTCGCCAAGGAGCCCTGCACAGAGCGGGTCCAGATACTTCAGCAGCTGCGACAGGTCCAGCCTCACAACGTAACGCAGGCTACGCACCAGGTACGCACGAGACTAGTTCTCGGTGCGTATTCCACCAAAGTATACAAAAGCCCACAAACAACCCTGATTCCGCTTGATTCATTGTCCTTAAACTTTAAACTGTCCTTTAAAAATCCTTCTGCCTTTCATGTAAACCAATTCCTTCCTTAGAGAAAGGCCTCTCCTATCCTTCTCACACATCAATCCAATAGCTCTGCTATGTCAGCTCCCTTCATCTGCAACAATGAGCTGGAATAGTAGCAGAAACAAACACATCCAACAGCAAAATGCCATCATAGAACTATTGTAACTCAACGGAAAGACTTTGACTTATCCGCAAAGGAGTGCCCGTGAAAGAAGTGCCTAGCAGGCCTAGCATGCTAAGGCAAGAAACATCCATGAGAAAGGAGGACGAAACACATTCTGGGAGTCTGGGAGCCCAAGCGAATAAGGACATGCAACGAAAACACATGATATCACATGATCGTCTACCATCATGTACCAAAGCAGACCGTTGCTTTGCGTTGTTCTTCCCTGAGCAGCCGCTGACCCCTACGCCCTACCCCAGCCAGTCAAACTATGACTTCTCAGGGCGAAGCCAGGGTCATGATCACATCAGATACATCAGATATGTCTGACCGCGTCTGACCCACCCAACTGACTCTACGCAAGTCACTTGCATGTTGGGATGTTGTTACACTTGCAGGAGTCCAGGTAGACATGTTACACTTGCAGGGTGTTTGCTTTAGCTGCTTCCGGAAGGCACAGAACCGGTGATATGAAAGCTAAATGGCTGACAGAAAACCTGAAGCTGGCAAACTGTAGTGAAACCCTGCCGGAACTTGTTTGTAGGCTCCTCTATGGCTTTGGGTGATTTGAACACTGAAAGCTGCAGAACCTCCACATTGCAATGGCTCCCAACCTGAAGCAGAGTTTCATAGTTCGTACAATTCCATTCAATGATAGGGTGCAGGAATGAGACGCTTGAGGGTTTGATATGGTTTGATAGAGAGCAGCCCTTTAAGTTGTACGTTGATCACCACACTTCCAAGCGCGTGGTCAACAGCATGAACGTGAACCCGTGCGAGACAGGTGGCAATGCCTTGAACTTGGCAGACACCTCTGGCAAATGTTGACGGCAATAAATGGCCTACTAAAATCCAGCTGTGAAAGGCCAACAAGTAAAGCATGCCTATGAATCACAAGATCGGAAAACAATCGCCCAAACGACTTCCAATAATTATAGTGAAATATTGCAGTGATATAATGATATTGTAATACAATTGTCTCCATTTCTACCTCATTTCATGCACATTGCAATCCTGCAAATAAGGCCTTTACAAAATCCACCTGAACGATGCACGCTGGTTTTTCTCCTGCAAGCTGTCATCTGTCCAACGTTGGATCTCGACTGGCCTCAAACCGGCAGCTCGTTACTATATGAAGGCGGATTTTCCTGCTAACGTTCCAGCACATGTTGGAGCACATGTTGGCGTACACTGCCTGTAATATGCGCAGGAACATTCATCCATGCAGAATCTATCTGAATCTATCTACTAATCTATCAGTCTTTGCAACAATTTAGCTATAGTAGCTCATTTCATCTGGTCCATTTTTCGTGTAGCTCTCTATTCGTCAACCTATCAAATTATATACATACAGCTGAAGCAACGGCAATGAGCAAACAGCGGGGTAGAGTGCTCCAGTCACGGAGATGCGAGGGCAAGAAACTAGGAATGCACATTGAGAATTCTGGTTGTGGGCTAAAGACTGGACATGACTGGACACTTCTTGCAACTGTGAAACAATGAAAAAAATGCACGGACCATTGTCAAGGCTTAACCGTTAAGAGCCCATATGCATACCAAACCTACGGGAGCACAATGCCCCCCCATCCTAAACATCCAACCTGCAAGAACGCGCTAAAAATTCAAAGCATTGCCTTGGTTGAAGTCATTTGAAGTACATCTTCCATCATTTTCCAACAGTCTTGACATGATTGAAGTATATTGAAGATTATTGAAGTGTGCATGAAGTGTCAGGCTGGCGACGAGTTGATCGAAATTTCAACCTGCTCGCTGCTGATCCCATCCCCTGCGTGTCTTCTGTCTGCACTGTCATGCACCGTCCTCTTTTAGTGGAACAAAATACTGCCCTCAAGGTTGACATCAAACCAGATCTTACCAAACAAGAGCTTGACAAGACCTGCACAACACAGTTGCAATATGTTGCAATGCTTTTGCCGTTACTAGTGGGACCTTTCCATAGGACTCATGCAACTCAACTTTGTCTGTCATTTTGACATTGTGATGAATACTGGGTATGCAGAATCTTCTCGCCTTCTTCTCTTCATGTGCCAGTTTTTCGATCAAAGAAGACCCTGCGACCTTCCAATGAGCTGGTTGGACTGCAAGCACAATGTTGAATCAGCTGTGTCAAGGACAACTCTGAGCATTGAACTTTGATGAGTCCCGGCCAACCAGTATGTCCCGGCCATCTTCAACCACTATGCCTATGACATCCTACTCTCAGATTGTGACAGGCAGCACCTCTGACATCCTATGATTTGCCCCCATCTTGCAGCTTTGCCGCCAAATGTGGCACAACAACGTCAACAACGTGACCACACATGCTGGTGTTCAAATGGAGAAACTTCTCATGGCCAAACAAACCGAAGAAACACAAACCCCAGCCAGCGCACCCTTTCACAAAGACGTCGCTGGCTGCCAAGGCCAAAGTAGTTTCAAGTTTTTGGGAAGCAAAAGAGCGGAAGGTCGTGTGTCGTTCCGCTGTCTTCGCATATCGTTCTCGAAGATCTGCCACTGCTGCCACTGCGTTCAAAGTGTTGCCCTGCCCACGAGGTTCATGACGTTGACGACGTTCACCGATCGAAGTTGCTTGTGTCATTTGCCTCTTGGGACATGCGGCGCTTGCCTCGCTGGCGCTGCCGTCCTTTTCTGATCCAGCGCCAAACTCAGCAAAGTCAGGAAACTCAGGGATCTGACCACTTTGCAAGAGCCAAGGTGAGGGCAGAACCTCATCGAATGACGCACCCAGTTTTCGAAGTTCGGCCTTCAACCTTTGCTGCACCTCTTGGGGCAGCATCTTGTGCAAATCAAAACGTTCCCGTAAATTGCCCCTTGCTGTGACTTCTAATGGCTGGCCTTTCTTCACTTCCAAGACTTGCCAAGAATCGCGAAATTTATCCAGGCTGTCCAACACTTTGTCACTTGCAAACACGCTGCGAGATGTCGTGGCGGATTTTGATGCAGCTTCCGACTTGCCAGAAGGAACAGTTTCAACTTTCTCAAATGTTTCGCTGTTGGCAGCTTTCAGGACGCTCCCCATCCATCGCCAAAAGAGTTCCTCTTTCTTTACATGCGAGGACCTGGATTCAATATCAGCTTCCAGTTCTTGAATGTGTTCTGCCAAAAGGGCTGGACACTCTAAAACAAAGAGTTCGTACTGCGTGGGCGGAGCCGGTGGCGTCTTTGGTTTGATCGGATTGGTTAGATTCGAATGATTCGTCATAGCCATAGCCCTCTCGACGCTTTGGCAGGCTTTCGTGTGCAGCTTTTGCAAGACATCAAGGCGATGCGCATCCAGGTGTTGCAACCTTCTCATTTCGTTCTGCCACTTGGTGTAAATTTGAAGGACTTGAATGGAAGTATATTTCTCACTTCGTACAGCTTCACATCCAATATTTTGATGGCAGTTTGAAGTCGCTTTCTCCTCCTTCTGACTCCTGTCACTCCTGTCCGGAACACAGGAAATGTCTGGCGGATAGGGCGCCAGCTTACCGTGAGCAGAGAGCAAATCCATTGTGTCCAAGAGAAAGCCAAGTGCCAATAGCAATTCGCGACTACCACTCTCTGAAGGATGAGCAAAAAGAGCCTGAGTGTTCTGAGTGTTCTGAGTGTTCTGAGCCTGATTCAGATTGTTCTCAGAGCTTTGGACAGCAAGTTTATCGGCCCGTGGATATCCCAAGGCTGAAAGGGAATAAATGGCGGCATCAGAAAGAAATGCTGGAAGCTGAAGACCTTGGTTAGTCTCGGGTTGTTCGTGCAAACCCTTGGAATCTGGCATCTCTCTTTGTAGCTCTCTTTGTAGCTCTCTTAGCTCCAACAGTTGGACGATTAAAGCCCACATCCTAGGCATCACAGTTGGATCATCATGTTTTGCACAACGCAGGCACTCAGCATCCATGTCGATGTCCGGCAGCTTTTTGCGCAATGTTTCGCACACAAATTCGAGTGCTGCCCGGGTCTCAGCTGCATCAGCCATCTCGGCAAGACATGGCGAGAGTTGTGGTGTTGGATTGAAGGCACCTGCTTGGCAAAGGCGTGCAAATATCTGGTGCAAATTCAATACAACAAAGATCAACAAAGCGTTCATGTTTCTGCTCGGCTTTTCTCTTCAAGCAAGTTACCTGCCTTCTTAGTTCTGGTTTGGCACAGTTGGCGTGTGCTGTTCCTAGACTAAGGATTTCCATGTTTAATTTGCCACAATCAGGCATAGCACATCTGCATTGAGCCAATCAAATTTAAAAAACATTTCAGATTAGCAGGTGGGCCATGCATTCATACGGTAATACGTATTCTTTGGCCAAAGCGTTGCCCATGACATGTCAGCGGGTTGATGCAAAAACACAGGACTGTGAGTAAAACACGGTCTGCCATGTCACTGCGCTGTTTGGGGTTCAAATGCACCGGTCAAATGCACCCAAACAATCATGAATCCTCCAATCCCGAGTTCAAGTCCAATAACATTCAAATTCGTTTTGGTCTTCTTAACTTGATTCAAAACAATGATTTTTGCTGGGTGACGGGCATAATACAGCTCGAGGCGACCGGCAGGGACCCTCCTGAAAGGACGGAAGAAACATGCGTTTTTTTTTCCATTTTTTCTGCCCAAAATCAAAGCAAAGACTGTCAACGGCAAACTCGAGGGGAAAAATTGGGAAAAGTGCTTCACACTAGTCAAGGGTTCCTAATAGGTTCCTGAGCTACCAGGAGGTTGAGATGTGGCGAGTAGGCAAGGCTATATCCCGAATCACGACAGCATGAAACGCATTCGGCCCACAAGAGGCTGCTGGACACAAATGAAAACGGCTAGAAATTAGATAAAACATGAAACATTTTTATAAAACTGAAAACAATGAGGGGCTGTGCAAGATGTCGCTCCTTGAAATGGATGCAAAATCGTTTCTGCACATCGAGCGGCATCCTGAATGATTCTCCGATGAACGAGATGGATGGTCTCTGAACTGATTCTTGGGATGGACGACCAAGGACGAGTCGCTTTCATCGAAATCATTTTATCAAACATTTCTCCAATCACCAGGCGAACCTTGATGAGTTTTCATCAAACCTTGCCCATTGGAAATTGCTCCAGAACTGACCGCAATATCTGAATCTGGGTATCCATGGGTAAACTGTTGATCCCTTACGCCTACGCAATATCCGAGATCTACGGTCACGCGCGGATTCGGAAACTGGAAAAACGTGATTCGGAAACTGGGATGAGCGCTGATTCGGAAACTGTGATTCGGAAACTGGGACAACATGATTCGGAAACTGGACCAGCGCGGATTCGGAAACTGGAAAAACATGATTCGGAAACTGGGATGAGCGCTGATTCGGAAACTGTGATTCGGAAACTGGAACAACATGATTCGGAAACTGGACACCAGCGCGTCGGAAACTGGACAAACATGATTCGGAAACTGGGATGAGCGCTGATTCGGAAACTGGGACAATGGGAAGGGAAGGAGACCGTGGCTGAGGCAGCACACAACGGACTGGGACAGGAAGGCAAGCCACAGATTAGCGACTAGGAACATGTACGTACAAAGGTATGCATGTGTGAAAAATACAAGAGAATGCAAAGCGTCAAGACATTAGCGTGATGATGAGATGTATTGATAAATTTTATCGACTCTTGCTGGGGTCTCACCGTTCCCAGCTCCCTCTAAAGAGTCATATATATGAGTGGCCGTAACAATATGTGAAGTTGTGAATACTCTTGCATGTAAGGGTTGTTTGCGGGGGGAGGTTTAAAAAATGACTTGGAATCGTGACAAGAAGTCTTGGAGAGGGGAGGCTGTGAAGTTGAGAATACTCTTGCATGTAAGGGTTTTGGGGGGGGGGAAGTTTAAAAAATGACTTGGAATCGTGACAAGAAGTCTTCGAGAGCGGAGGCTGTGAAGTTGAGGCATACTCTTGCATATAGGGTTTTGAGGGGGAAGGTTTAAAAAATGACTTGGAATCGTGACCAGAAGTCTTCGAGAGGGGAGGCTGTGAAGTTGAGATTACTCTTGCATGTAAGGGTTTTGGGGGGGAAGTTTAAAAAATGACTTGGAATCGTGACAAGAAGTCTTGGAGAGCGGAGGCTGTGAAGTTGAGAATACTCTTGCATGTAAGGGTTTTGTGGGGGGAGGTTTCAAAAATGACTTGGAATCGTGACCAGAAGTCTTGAAGAGGTGAGGCTGTGAAGTTGAGAATACTCTTGCATGTAAGATTTTGGGGGGGAAGTTTAAAAAATGACTTGGAATCGTGACCAGAAGTCTTGGAGAGGGGAGGCTGTGAAGTTGAGAATGCTTGCATGCAAGGGTTTTGGGGTGGGAAGGCTTAAAAAATGACTTGGAATCGTGACCTGGAATCGTGACCAGAAGTCTTGGAGAGGTGAGGCTGTGAAGTTGAGAATACTCTTGCATGTAAGGTTTGGGGGGAAGGTTTAAAAAATGACTTGGAATCGTGACCAGAAGTCTTCGAGAGGTGAGGCTGTGAAGTTGAGGCAAACTCTTGCATATAGGGTTTTGGGGGGGAAGTTTAAAAAATGACTTGGAATCGTGACAAGAAGTCTTGGAGAGGGGAGGCTGTGAAGTTGAGAATACTCTTGCATGTAAGGGTTTTGGGGGGGAAGTTTAAAAAATGACTTGGAATCGTGACCAGAAGTCTTGGAGAGGTGAGGCTGTGAAGTTGAGAATACTCTTGCATGTAGGGTTTTGGGGGGGGAGGTTAAAAAATTGACTTGGAATCGTGACAAGAAGTCTTGGAGAGGTGAGGCTGTGAAGTTGAGAATACTCTTGCATGTAAGGGTTTGGGGGGGGA
>Ga0126342_10014604_pt1 | contig 13850 bp, 15 predicted proteins | sample Cyp1metagenome_FD_92528 | JGI IMG/M metagenome (GOLD analysis project Ga0126342, IMG submission 92528) | Coral microbial communities from Lord Howe Island, Old Settlement Bay, Australia - Cyphastrea 1 metagenome | ecosystem: Host-associated > Invertebrates > Cnidaria > Coral ...
CCCAAATCCTACTATGTCCTACTATGTCCTACTATGTCCTACTATGTCCTACTATGTCCTACTATGTCCTACTATGTCCTACTATGTCCTACTACCCTTTTGGGGAAATGTGAAGAAATGTTATGAAATGTGGTAATTCGGACTGCTTTTCGAAGACTCGTCCTTGGCATCACCAGTGCAACAGTCCAGCAGGATGTCATGGGACGTCCTTTGGGGCCCACGCGGCAGAGCGGAACACGGTGAGGCTTTCAGTGGCCAACAGGGCACCATCCTAGCACCGAATTGCACTTTGCAAACTGGAAGTGCTCCATGGAAGTTTCTGTCTGCGGTGTCACAATTCGAGATTAGTCTAACAGCACCACACCATGTGTACCAGATCATTCACGTGGAGGCTCTCCTCACATGGTGTCTCGCGCAACTGAAGAATGTACTCCACGCGGGAAGGATCAACCTGGACATGGTCAAATTCTTCAGGAGACTTTGTACATAATTTGCTCTTCGCATAGCGTTATCTTCCAGGAAATCTCATGATACACACATGATATACAGGGAATGGCGAATTCACTGCAGTGCTACGTCATGTTTAGTGGGTCTACAAGACGAAAATTGATCTGAAAGAATCGCCAGGGCCACCAGAAAGAAGGATGCCTCAGACATATCTGGTCAAACATGGTCAAACAAGAGTAAAGAGCCAATCCAAGATCCTTTCTCTACGATTCTCAGACAGTGAAAACATATGAAAACATATTAAGATTAGATAAGATTCTGCGGAAGTGTTGGATTGACTACACCATGAGCCCATCTACACAACCGGTGCTCTGCAGTTCAGATCTCAAATCCAATCTGCACCGGGACCAAATGAATTGCGGCAACCTGAGTCGCCCTTTATCGAATATTGTTCCCAGCGAAGCAGCACTGACCAATTGGCTAAGCTACTGTTCACCTCTTCTGAGTGCAAAGCATTTACCACAGCTTCACCGGGCAAGCCAGTAGCCGTGTACGGGCACAACCTCCGCACATATTACGTGACATGGCTTCACGATTCACATCCTAGGTACAAGTGTGGATTTGGTGCTGTGCATGTTTGTTCCTTCGATGAAATCCTGATGGATCGTTTGTTTGGGGACATTAGATGGACATCTTGGCCGACATGATATGACATTGGGCTTCTCCCATGTTCTACATATACACACGTACCATGCCATACCATGCAATGCCAGACAGTACATTACATTGCATTGCATTACATTACTTTACGTTACATCACATGGGAGCTATGTATGTATTAATCATATATAATTATATATACATACATATGTCAAATATATGTATTATGTGTAGATATGTGTAGAATCTCCTCATTTTTTGAGCACTGGAAGCTCTAACACCACGTTTCGTCAGGCGCATCGACGCGGCGCCCAGGGCTCCGGGCAGTGACGCGTCGGACTGCGGCTGACAAAGCCTGCAGTCCGTCCAGGTCCGTGATCAAATTGGTCAAATTTCAGTAGCATATGGCAGGAACGAGCATTCTCTTCAAATTTCAGATCAAGATATGTCGGTATTTGTGAAGATTTGGGGTGCCGTTTTTGATGGGATTCAAGCATCCCAAGGCGGACTGACACAGTTTGAGAATGACCAAGAGAAACCTAAAATCACGAAGAACATGCTTGGTTTGCACGACAATGGGACATTGATTTGCTTGGTTTGCCCTGCCTACACTCCTTTGCAAGGAGATCAGTGGACTCCAACCATGGCTTGGAGACAAGTGCATAGATGGTCTTCTGCAAGCCAGAGCCTGGCCAAAGATGCACATGACTTCAACAGCAGCGATTGGAATATCGTGGGTCTAAAGAGTCAAGATCAAGGGGTGTCCTTGGCTGAACTGATTCACCAAGCGTCACAAAGCAGGTCTGAGACAGGTGGGAACTTCGTGCCTGCTACATGTATCAATGGAAACGCTCCCGTGGATTGCACCTGGCAGGCTTCAGGACCCCATCACAGCGGGATTGCAAAACTTTAACCTTGCCAATCCCACTTACATGTTTTCCGAAAATCCGGTTGTCAAGCCTCTGCCTGGTTATCTGACAAGCTCTTGGTACAACCGGTACAACAATGTCATTCATAAATCTGGGAGAGAACGTCTGATCCTGGGGGCCTGTGGCAGAGCTCCAGAAATCCTCACATTGGTTGCAAGGTACACCTAGTACGGCAGAATGTGACGAGCGAAGTTTCATGGAATCTTGGAAAGCTGATCTTCATGGGGTGCACCTGGTGACCAAACGAGTGCACAAAACGAACTAAATCGATTCGCTTGAACTGACACACTATAGCACACACCATGGCACACCTCTCAATGCTCAGAGGCTCTAGTAATACAAGTCCATGGTCCGACTTTTTTGCACTTGCATCGAATGGTGGATAGTGACATGGCGCTGGGGTCAGTTGGGAAAGATTTAGCAAACATACTGAGTAATATGTTGACATAGTAGACCAAGTGGAGAGAAACTACTTAGCATGTACCTACGTATCTACTAATCCAGAGGCCTCAAGAAATGATGTGTGTATATATCTATATATACTTAGTATGTTTGGATTTAAAATGAATAACTTAATCATACATCACACTCTCGTTTCGCTTCAATTGCAGAAAAGTAGAAAAGTGATTGAAATCAAATTGTGAAAAAAAAAATCTGATGTACGTAGTTCAAAACATGAGGATAATTGGTGCTTGTTCTGATTGTGTTTGTGATTCTATTCACTCAATCTTTTGGTAGACTTACTGTAGTGAATACTTAGTCTGGTTGGGGTTATGATGTCTTTTTGATGGGTTTGAGACTGTCTCTGTCTGATATTGTTGTTAGGCTGCCATGATTTTTCTGTTGGTTGCGGCGAACTGGATAATATTGGCACGGGCTATTCCAACTTTCCCCAGGGATGGTAACGGCGCGGGTCAAATGTCCGCAAGAGATGTTCCCACATTGTGTGTCTGGACAGCGGACTTTGAAAAGTTGAAAGCAACATAATGCAACTGCCCATTGCAGTCTTTGCAGGTGCTAGATTTGGAACAGCTCAAGTGCACTCGGAAAAATAGTGAATATATATATATATACATACGTTCATTGCATGAGGCAAGATTAAGGGACAGCAGTTTGAGGATCAAAAATATAAGGGCAGTGTCGACAGTGTATCTCTCTGGAACTGCAATGGATCCAAGCCATTCGAGCAAGGGCAATGCCCTGCATGACTTCGGCAACAGTTCAAACGGCAGACTTCATCACTGACTCGCTCTCAGAGCAGTCAGTTTGCCAAGGAAATGTCAAGGCGTTGCTGGATGCACCCTCCGATCATTGTGCGCATCTTGATCTTTTGTTGCAAGGTCTGAGATTGTCAACTTTCCAGCATATGAATGCGTGTAGTCAGTGTAGTCCCTTAGCGAAATTCCCAAAACCAAGGTGTGCAAACAGTTTTGCCTTGGATGCTTGGATGGTCCGCGTCTACAAATTACGTAAGGCTTGCAGGAACGCTCACTCCAGCTGAAAGGTCTCAAGATCTGCCATCGCAAATCGCATAGGTTTCATTGTGTTTTCATCTTGTACTTCTTAGATCTTCTGACTCTCGACTTGGGGCAGACCTTCCTGGCTGCAACGTGCTGCAACTTGTCTTTTGTTACAAGAGCAGCAAGATGAGACCGAGGAAACTGAAGCGGAATTGAAAGGAGAATGCAGCAAAGTCCTTGCCGCCGTCCTGCGGCGGCACCGCATCGTGATCGTGTCAACTGTTGCGCGGTCACAGGATTCACATGTCTTACATATATATATATATATACACATATGTACATATATATATATACGCATATACATACATGAATATCTAGATAGGTAGAAAGATAGATAGACAGATAGACAGATCGCCAGATAGACAGATACACAAAGAGAGAGAGAGAGAGACCAAGAGATCGAGATAGACGGACAGACAGACAGACAGACAGACAGACAGACAGGCAGACAGACAGACAGACAGACAGACAGACAAACAGACAGACAGACAGACAGACAGACAGACAGACAGATAGAGAGATAGAGAGAGAGAGAGAGATAGAGAGAGGAAGAGAAAAAGAAAAGATGCATAGAGAAAGATAGATAGAAAGATAGAGAGAAAGATACAGAGAAAGATAGAGAGTTTTAAAAAAAAATATATAGAGATATAGACAGTAGAAAAAAGATCATGGACCATGGATAATAGGCAATGGACAAAAGATAGGGGATAATGGATAATAGATAATGGACAATAGATATAGATATAGATATAGACATAGACATAGACATAGGTATAGGTATAGAGTTAGATATAGATATGGAACTAGATGTAGATGCAGATGTATAAAGATAGAGATAGAGATAGGGATGGAGATAGAGATATATAGTACATATAGACATATAGACATAGATATTAGATGATATTAGCATTAGATATAAATGTAGATATAGGTAAAGAAAAAAGGTATGTGGTACAAAATATATGACGTCACATATTCACACATCATACCTGGGCCAGACCAGGTCAGTTTCTCAAGAAGCGAAGGCTCAGTAACAAGCAACCAAGACAAGTTCTGACCTCTCGCTAGGCAGCGTGTGGAAATTTCGTTTGGCGACGGTTCACCACTTCGTGGTTAACGGCTCACACAGGGCATGATTGACACTTTCGAAATCTTCACAGGCCACATGCTAGGCTTGGCCCGGTGCACATCGTCCCTGCCTCCGAGAAGTAGACAATAGCTCATTGAGACGTGTGGCAACAAATTTGTTGTGTTGATCAGATGGCCCGAACCAACCCACTTGACCCTTCCCTGCAGTCCGGCAATCCAGTGGCAGGCGTGCTGGTAGTAGCTGCGGTGCTGGTGGTAGCTGCGCTGCTGCCAGACTCAGACTCTGTCCCAGAGTTTGTCGCAGAGCCTGCCAAGTGTGAGTGGAAAGGGTGAATAAGTCCGTATCTAAAAGTTCAATCTTCCACCATATCCTTCTACCATACAACAATGGAACTTACCGCGGCATGCGACCCCTCCTAACTGCGATCAACTTCTTTGGACTGCTGGACTGGTGCTGGACTGGTCAAGCCAGGAATTCACTGGCGCTTTGGTCCGACATTGAGATGAAAATTAGTTACAGCCTGACAATCCTCCAAAAACAGAGGAAGAGCAATGTCAGCTCTGTATGTGGCACCAAACTTAATGGTTGATCACCACTTTCCCCATTTAAAATTGCCATGTGGTGGTATAGCCGCATAGCCCCATTTTCAGGCAAACCCATGGGGCACCAGAGAATCCTGTTCCTAAAAGCACTTCACAAGTCAAAATCCAGCATCATCCTTGTTTTGGGCATTCGGTTGGAGGGCACTGCGAACAAAACTTACTTGCTCGGGTAGTACATGTAGCTAAGATGTATGTAAGGAGTTAGACATGTCTTGGACCGCTGAGTTGCAGAAAGGGCAAATGGAACACACAGATGGTTCTGCCGTGGATTTAAGTCGGAAGAAGCGGTTTCGGTTCACAGCAAAATAAGATCCAAAACCGGACTTTGAGGAAGCCTTTGTCCTGAACGTTCGGAAGCAAAATCCTTCCAGAATCTTCCAGATATCCCTGAGTGTTTCCATCTGTGGGCTGAAAACATGGCAAGAAGGGCCTGAAATATTCGCACATTGGTGCTGGAACAACTACGAAAAGGATCCTTTAGATAACAATGCGAGACATGCCAGTCTTGTATTTACGATTGTCCATGCAGACGGTTGCTAGCATGATTATTTTCAGTTGCCTTCCAACGACGATGATAACGACGACCACGAAAACGACCACGGCGAGGACGAGGAGGAGGAGGAGGAGGAGGAGGAGGGTGAGGAGGAGGATGACATTATGTGGCGCTACAGTCTGAACATGCAGCTTTATGTCTTTAATGGTTTCAGGGCATTGGATGGTGTTCGAATATTCTTGCCGGCACCGTGGTAACGTGCAGCTTGCACAGGCTGTGAAACATGCAGGCCTAGCGATAACGTGTATGCTAGTGCAAGCCTAGCGTGAGGTGCCTAGGTGGAATAAAATGTTTAGGCGGGCCGCATCGCAAGAAAATGAAAAGCACATCTGCATTTATTCTCTTCTGAAGGGGGTTTGGCTGGACACCTAAAGAAAAACCAAAGACGCACTAGAAAGAACAATTCAGAATACGGAACAGCCAATGGTAGAAGCTGCCAACACTCTCAACACGTTACTCAGCATTCTGAAAGTGTGAATCATGAAAGAAGTAAGTCAATCTGATTCCAATTTCTTATTTTTTACAGAAACTGAACACTGAGCTGGTTTACCACGTTAGTATAAAATACTCCCAATGAAGAACTTCTTTCTGAATCCCGGCAGAGTACAGTAGAATATCAATGCAATCCTTGATTTAGAAAAGCAACAAGTGTGACATTTGCATGCTGTATGCATATACTGATACAAACGCTTCCGTCCCAACCACTGCTTCCTTTCAGTCGTACCAGTAACAATATATACATAGTTGTACATACATATATATATATACATATACCATTTGCATGTTTCCCAGTTTCTGGCTTTGCCTCTGTCCAGCTCGTGCCTTCAGCCCTTTTAGGTAAAGGTTTTTTGGCAACTTGGAAACTTCTAATCTGCTGATTGTGCAGTTCTCAATCTGGCATCCTTGTTTTCTACCTTGACGCGTCATGTTCTCTCCCTCGGCCTGAGGTCGTCAGGGCAATGACGTTGTCATTTGAAAAGCAACTCGCCGCTTCGGTGGCCATGGCATTTGGATTGGTGCTGTCCGGAGTTGTCACTGTCTTAAAGATGACCTGAGGAATCAATGGACAAACAACGCCAGCATGGTTCCCAACTAGACGCTTGTGAACATGCCCGTAGCAGCACATAGCAGCACCAACATGAAGCTTGCAGCCCCTTGAAGCTAATGTGCACTTTTGGACGACGAAAGTGAAAAATGGTTTGGAAATGTTTGGAATTGCCATGGTCACCATAGAAAGCTTGAGAAGCCACAGCACAGGTTACATCCGATTCTCTCTAGTTATTCTTTTTGGATTGAGGCTTGAGCAGGACAAAATACATCAAATTCTATATGATATGCACATCTGCTTCACTTCCGCATTGCTGAAATGCTATTGCGTCGCAGCGACTCCCTTGAGGTCTCCAGGATAGATTGCCTTTCCATTCTTCGCAGAATCTCCGACAGTGTACTCGGTGTTTTTTGTATCCGTGCTTCCATACCAACCTGAACTGCAAAACCACGCGAAAGTAGGCCGGCTAAGGGCGAATATAACTAAGGTAAGCAGAATGCACAAGCCTTGAACACTCATGTTCTCTCTAGTGTCTCCAATGTGTCTAAGGGTCCAAAAGTTCTTCTTGGATCTCCATGGTGTATCATGGAGTATCTGTATTGTGCGTATTGTGGGTCACCAGGCATTCTTAAGATGTCTCAAACACGATCAGGGACGCCTGGTTCAATAAGGACAAATGCCAGACAAACCAATGGTACTGTGCACATGTCATGTCGAATTCGGTACAGACACACTGGTCTTCCCCCGTCTCCCCTAATCCGGTTCCAAAATGTTCCAAAACAGAAGTGCAGACTATGTGCACATCAGTGCACACTATGTGCACATCAGTGCAGATTATTCATGATTGGTCCAAAGGGCGTGCATTGGGAACTCCTGAGCGCCATAAATCGCGCAAAGCTTGTCCTTCAGTAGTGTCTTGAAGCAATTCGTCCTGCAAGTTTCCACAGCAAGTGGCAATGACAGGAATCCGCCGACCCTGCCAACAGCAGAGGGAGCGCATCAGAAAAGAGGGGACAAGAGATGGAAGGGGAAAGCAAAGCCAAAAAACAAGACGGAAGAGAAAGTGCCCGAAGAAAACATCATGAAAGCGGAGGGCTGTGAACAGGAAGTAAGATGGTAACAGGAAGCCAAGAAGAAATCCAGCGGCAAGAGCAGCAAGCCAGAACAAGGAGGGAAGAGGCAAGAGGAAGAAGCAAAAGCAGAAGAAAAACATGCAAGATCATGCAAGAAGTTAGAAGAGAAATTCAAGAAGAAAGTAAGCGGCAAGAGCAAGAAAAAGCAGCAAGAGGCAAGAGAAAGAAGTATAGACGAAACACCAAGACATGGAAGAAGAAAGCCTGCCGCAACAGCAAGAAGCTACATCCGTGGCTCAGGCGGCGTTTTAAAGGCTTGGGGATGCAAGTTGGAAGTCAGAAGGCAGCGTTAGGCACAAGGAACAGCAGGCCCGAGGCGGTATCTGCCCTTCAGTGGGGATGGTGTTTGGGCGTGGCGGAGGTGGCGTTTTGAAGGTTCGGGGATGCAACTTGGTTATAGTTTCTTGTCGGCTCAGAAAGCAACGATAGGTGCTATGTCTGCTATGTTTGCCACGTGAACTCAGACTCGTAACTTTGGTCACCCTGATCCATTGCCCCCCACCACCCCCCTGCAGCTCGCTCCAGGGTCAGCGGCAGGGGGCGGTAGCCCTCTTCTTTGCTAAAACCATGGATTCATGTGGATGGGCTCCATCTAGATCTGCTAGGTTGACAATTGCACCCATACCACTCTGCAAGTGCATCAACCTCCCAGTAGTCAAAAAATATCAGGCTCCGAGATCTCGATTGAATTCTGCTACAAATTAGAAGTGGGTACCCAAGTGTTGAGGTCCTTCAACAAGAAGAGAAGTGCTCTTGATCCACTCATGCTGTAGCCTTCTCTCCTAGCAAGTAGAACTGCGTTGCAATAGTAATTGGGCTGTAAAAGTGAATCGGAATGCACACAAAATGTCCAAGCAGCATGTCTTGCAAGCAAGATACAAATCCATAAACGAAAATACGTAAAAGGTCCCGTTTTCCTCGTCATTTATTGCTGTGCCAAGATTCACGAAGCTGGGCCAACCTGCTTCTGGCGCATAGCCTGACTTCCCAATGATCCAAGCGTTGCCGTCCGTGTCTGCCTGTGACTCTGAGGGATGCATTTAGCTTCCATTCAGTCTTCATCAGTCTTCATCAGGTTTCACTTCTCTAGACCTGTGCCTTTGTCATACTTTATCTGTGTGTGTGTGTCCAAGCATCTGCGTAGAAGTTGGTTCATGTGAAGGTGTGTGTGTGTGGATGTGTGTGTGTGTGCATCGTACTCATGGATTCATACTTTTTAGAGTTTGGGTGGTCATATACACATGTACATATATAAACATATATATATATATACGCATATGATATATATATATATATATATATAGATTGATATAGTCATTATAGTCTGTTCAAATATCATCACGTTTGCAGGAAGGAAACGAAAGCATGTGGCTTCCTGCCTCAGGCATGGTGAAACAAGGGTTGGGCCATGCTTTGAAATTATCGTCCTCGGTCGTAAGGTCCACGAGAGCGAAAACGCAGGAGAGACCTTGGGTGCTCATCACATGTGCGGGTCTATGCACGTAAAGGAGTTCCCACGGCCACATTATATGAATATTATTCATCTATCATCAAATATCATCAAATGTTCGAACCTCTTTTCAACATTTGATGCATTTTGCCACTTGCATCTCTTCTCCCAGAAAATCAGAAATTGGTCAGAAAATCTAGACATTGGCACAACGTAAAAATGAACAAAATGCTAAGTCTTAAGTAGGTTAAGTATAAGTTAAGTGATCAGATCTTATCCCAAGGAGTACTCGTCTCGAGCCCAGCGTGCCAAGGTACCACTGTTGGAGTATCCACAACTCTTGGTGAAGCTGGGGATCATGCCATTGCGCTGGAGGTGTTCACAGTCATGCTGCGACATGCGCCAATCAAATCCGATACACCTGCGCTTGAGCTGAGCAGATGATGGCTCCTTATTCATGGTTTTTCATGTGTTTCCCGGTCGCTCATGTTGATCCAAATGATTGAAACATGTTGAAACCAATTTCAAGAAGCACATCTATATCTTGTGAGCCAGTCAGAGCAGCCTTGAATCTTGCAACATCCTGCAACAGTGCTCCGATCAACAGTGCAACAAACCCTAAACGCACAGTACCAGATATAAATGTATGTATGTATGTATGTATGTATGTATGTATGTATGTATGTATGTATGTATGTATGTATGTATGTATATATGCATACATATTATATACGCAGATATGTGTATATATATATATGTGTATGTATATGTATAATATAGTATAGTATATTATGGTATACTAAACAACGCTAAAAAACAAGATTACTCCACCTGCCCAATGCCGCCAATGCTGCCAATGCGACCTTTGTCGTCCATTGCGCCAAAAGGTGGAACAAAGCTCCGCGCAGAAGCCATAACTTGGCTGCATGCCCAAGTCGGTGGAGCCAACGGGCAAGCTCAAATATTTCCAGCCATTCACCTGGACACAATACATTGTATTCAAATCAAATTGTATTCAATACATCTGTGAACACAATGGACAAGGATAAGGTTGGAAACATTGGGAAACAACAAGGATATCACAAGATATCAGATATCAGTGGAGCAGTGGATTAATGACAAGGATATCGCAAGGGATCACTCGTCACCACACCGCATCAAATTCCACCTTGCTCATGCCAATGGAAGCGTGCGGAATCATCTTGTAGAACTGGGTCCAGTTGAAGGGTTCCGCACGGCCCAGCACATCTGGTTTGGGAGGTAGGATCGCAAGATTGTTGGAGGTCTCTGTAATGTAGAACCTGTGCTCGAAAACCCCTCCAACATCTTCTAACAATATCTGAACATCTTACATCGCGCTTTCAATATGAGCTTCATTTCACAGCCTGCCCTTCTCTTCAGCTCTCCTACTGTCAACCTCCCCTCCCTGTGTGTGTGCGATGCCTTTTGATGCCCTCTGGATTAGGCAGAATGACGTCCATCCCCGTCGATTGCCAAGCCCACTGCAGTCTTTCACCTGTATATTCACCTCGGCCGTCGCAAGAGAACTGGAAGAAAATGGAAACCAAAAAGTTACAAGAAGGGTGACATTTTGCTCACTCTTCTTTTAGTACGAGTATATGTTGTGAAGCGGCTGTACATCTTCAACTAGTTCTCTCATAGCAATGATCCTCCCAAACAATGTTTTCATGGAATTATATACTGATTGCAGCATGATTGAAGCAGTGGCAGAATAGTTCTCGTGCAAACAGAACCTGTGGAGTCAGTGGAGTCAAGCTGCACTTGCGATTATCATAGCCAGAGGAGTGAGGGATAGACTCGTGGCCATACAGGCAGGCAATGGGTGCATCAGTGGCTTCCACCAAGTCCATAGGCCAATAGGCTGAGTGCACGGCCTGGTTCGATCCTGAACAATCCGTGTTGAGTCCCGTTTTGCTTCAACCCACCGAATCCATACGCTACCCCAATCCTCTTTATTCCACTCAGCAGTTGCTCTTCGCATTTCTATGCATTTCTGCCTCTGTGTGGTTCCCAGAATTGGACAAAGATGATTAAGCGAAAATCTACAGGAAACCCTGAAAAAAAAATCGGTGGTAAAAACCATGGCTGCAGATCGTCCCCTAAACCAGTTGATTGTTGGACATTCCTCCCTACTTCTCCCTGGCCTGGATATTTTGAATGTTCGGGCAAGGGCAACATCACCAAGGATTGCTGCGCCGAATTGCCATAGTAGTTGGCCACCTTGCCCAATTTCTTCATCCAAATTGATCGATTTGTTTTATGCAAATGAGAAATTGGGTCAGGTTCCATCATCAATGAATTCGACGGTCGTAATTTGCTGTGGAAATGTGGATTTGCTGTGGAAATGTGGTTCTCAACTGCAAATGAGAAACATAGATAAATTCATTCAGGGAATCAATCGCAATGCCCGCTATGAATGCTGCTCCTTTGTCTGCGCGTGGTGGAAACCTGAGTGCCGTGCAGCAGGTGCAAGACCAGTGCAAGACATGAATTTCTGCACGGCGCAAAGCAGTGACATGCTTGAGGACGGACATAAAGGAGGGACTGCAAGCCGCTTTCCTCTCCAACACCAGCCATGAACTTCCCTAAACTCGACATGCTGTTTAAAGATGTTTGAAGTCTACTTTTCAGTAAATTTGCAAGGGGACTCTTTACGGTGCCAATGTTGGGCCTCGTGATAGTGATTCCACCCGAGATTCCTGGCTCAATGTGTTGTAGAGCCGGTAAGAATTAGAAAGACTGCATCGGGCATCAGAAAGAAGGAACAAGAGAAAACAGAATTGACAACATTAGAGACAGGAAGTAAGCGAGTTGTGGTGGTACTTGTGGAACAAAGCTGAGAACAAGAGGTGCATATTTGCTCACGGCATGCCACGTATAGCCAGGTAAGAAATCCATCGAAACTGTTCGACATTTTGCTAGCATCAAGTCACTCATAGAACACTCCGGAATAGACGGCCGTGTCGCTGTCAACGCCTTGCGAGCCGTCAGTTCTTTTGAATCGATTGATGCTCTCCTTGACGGTGCTGGAACGGAAGGCGTAGTAGATTTCATCTCGTTTTGGGTCATAGGCCATTGCCTGACAAGGCATCACCAAGGGACAAGATGTCACAAGCCCTATGATGGTTCTGTAAGACCCTCAACCAAGAAACGAGATGAAATGACATGAAACCATCGGAAAACGAGATGCTCAGTTTGCGCAGATTGGCATATGTCATCATATGTCCATATAATTCCATATAATTCCATATATGTCCTCTTGTTTCCCAAGTGATCCCATCTGGCCTTCAGCACACAGGAACCAGTTGCACTGACACCACAGCCTGGAGTCATTGCTCTTGTCCAGCAACCTTTCCATCCAGGTCGAGCATCTGCATCGAGGCCTGCCCATTGTGCCGCCTCGCAGCGAGCTCAGCTGCAGGTCACTATCAAATGTGTCCAACTGGAACATTTCTGGGACATTTCTATGCAAATCTCCTGATACAAGTAGATCATAGATGCTCATAGTAGCTCTATGCTTTCCGCATCACTGTGATGTCTCTCGGCATGCTTTTCGAAGACACTACAAGTACCTTCATGGTGAAAGAGTTTGATGGAGTTTGTAGATTTTATGCAGTCAATCAACGGGGAATGTCCGTGCAACAATGCCGGAAAGTCGCTTCGAAGGTCATGTGCACGTGAATGTAAACACCAAAAGTGAGGATTGAAAGATATCCACCAAATGATCTTTGGTCTGGAGGTGGTGGCTCACCAGTATTTTCCTGGTTCTACGCTTCTACACATTCTACACCCTTGTAACGCGAATGATAGGTAGCTTAAGACATGCTTTAAAAACAGCTGTGACAGGTGGGCACATGGCATTCGATTATGATGCCCCCTTTCCGGTGCGGTGCGCCTGGCTCTTGCACTCAGTCACCACAGCGTCGTTTGTAAAATCCTCGATCTCACTGCCAAAACGCAGACAACCAGGAACAACCAGGAAATATGACTTATTATGACAAGTATGTAATTCTTGAAAAGAAGAGCTGCAGCATTTCCTTTGCGTGGAAAGATCATCCACCATGATTACACAGTGATGGATCATGGTTACTGATATGGTTACCCTCTGGTAAACTAACATAACTCTGGAAAATCACAGTTTTTCATGGGAAAATCCACTATAAATGGTGATTTTCCATAGTTATGTGGCTGTTTACCAGAGGGTACTGATATGGTTACCCCGGTTACCTGCGACGTCAATCAATCTGCGACGGAAAAATCTGCCAGGTCTCCAAGGTTTTGATGGCATCCACCTCGTGGCTCCAGACAGATCCATCGCATGCAACTTGCAAAGATGACCTGCATTGGGAAACGTTGGGAAACGTTGGGCAACAGCGTTGAAATATGTTGAAATATCC
>Ga0126342_10014605_pt1 | contig 13850 bp, 12 predicted proteins | sample Cyp1metagenome_FD_92528 | JGI IMG/M metagenome (GOLD analysis project Ga0126342, IMG submission 92528) | Coral microbial communities from Lord Howe Island, Old Settlement Bay, Australia - Cyphastrea 1 metagenome | ecosystem: Host-associated > Invertebrates > Cnidaria > Coral ...
CCTATGACATGGCCCCGCAACGAGAGCTTACCCTGGAGGAGATTGAAGAGCAGATGGATCAGTCCTGCGAGCCCAGCTTGGCTCCAACGTCTCCAACGGACACGGAGCACCCTGAGTTCCCTGGTCAAGCACGACCTGCTGCTCTACCTGGACAAGCGGTGATCGCCATTGACGAGGCTGACCCCAACCAAGGGCCTCCGACTGTGGCAACAGCTCCAAGTACGCCAGCTGATGCAGTACGTTGCACCTCCAGCTGATCCCTTCGGTGTGACTTCATCCAACTTGCACCTCTATGAGCCTGCCACAGCCCCTCACTTCAGACAACGTCGACAGCAAATGGATCAACAGGAATCACTGCAGTTTAGCCGCTTTGGACCAATGCGACGTCGGGCAGCCCAACGACAAGCTCCATATGATTCGACTGCCCCTGCTGCTGACCACATGCATCCAGCTCAACATGACCCTGCTTCCGAACTCTTTGGCCAAGCCTTCACAGTCTCTAACATTGGTGGTGACGACTTGCCAGAAGGTTGGAGTGTCGATGAAGAAGGCTACTTCCAGCTGGACACAACAAACTACCACGACTACTGGGAGATTCGTGCTGGGTGCCTCATGAGACACTATCTACAACCTCGACATCGACCTCACGACATCACCAAGGCAAAAGATTGCCCGTTTGAGCTGACATGTAACATCCATGGCTTTTAGACCTAGTTTCAAGACATTTGGCCTCCATCAAGGGCCACAAGGCACCCAACTGGAAAGTGCTATCAGTCATCAAAAGCATGGCTTGCTGCATCATGCCAAGCACAACGACTTGCAAGTGCCAGTCATCAAAAGCATGGCTTGCTGCATCATGCCAAGCACAATGACTTGCAAGTGCCAGTCATCAAAAGCTTGGCTTGCTGCATCATGCAAAGCACCTGACTTGCAAGTGCCAGTCATCAGTCTTGCTGGCCTTCCCCAAATCTGCAAGGGCAAGTCAAGTGGCAGGCACAGCACTTCAGTGTGGCAGGCACAGCAAAAAAAAATGGGAGCTATATGGATACCAAAGCAAATGTGTGTATTTCAGGTAGATAGACAGCTAGCTAGGTAGGTAGATGGCATAGCTAGATAGCTGGATTATTACATAGATAGCTAGGAGCAATGACTAGATAGGAACTAGGCACCATCAATTTAAAATGTATAAATATTACATAAACAAATAGTTTTTTTTTAAATTGTGGAACATTTTCTATGGTATGTAGAAAATTGGCAAAGAGATATGAGAATTTGACTCTTATTCCCAATCAACAAACTATTTTTTCGACAAAAGTCATTTCCGAAACACGTTTATGATTCTGAAGCTGCAGTTGATGTTTTTCTTTCTTGTGCACAGGGTTGAATATGATGTGTTGTGTTTTTGTGTTGCTGCTCAGATTCACATTCACATTCACTGGTTGTTTTTCTTCCTGGAAGAGAACAGGGCGCCCTACCTGGTGCCAAACTCAGGGGTCCTGGTCCAGTGTCCATGTTTTTACCCTGCTTGTTCCTGCTTTCCTTCCAGGTGCTGAGTTTTTCCTTCTTCTGGTGGCAGCTGTGCCCCTGGCTTGTTTCAGTTCAGGTGAAGTTCAGATTCACATCTTGGTTCAGAATCACAATCACATGTACTAAAACTCACATACATAATTCAGATTCAAACTGACACTCAGATTCAGATTCACATTCCGCTAATGCCACTATTGGCCCTATTGGCTCAAGGTGCGACATTGTGCATTCTATTTTTATTTTTATTTAACATCAACCAGAATGAGGGTTTTGATAGGCATTCCAAATCACAAAATCCATCACTTTCATTTTCGACACGATTTGATGGCAGCAGCAGCGTCGTCTTCAGTGGCTCTAACGTTGCTGCCTGACTACCTGCAAGCCACTGCATCGCTTCTGACGCGCCAGGGGCAGCAGACTTTGTATCTCTTGCATCTTGTCTTTCCATTATCTTACTTTTTTGGTGGTTGTGGGGGCAACAAACCTGTTTCTACAGATTTGTGAGCCTGCATTGCACAAACTACGCAAGGTGGAAATTTGATCAAGAGTTGGCAGACAAAGCGTGACTGGGCATTACGGTGAACAAAATCTTAAATGAAATTGTTCTTTGTTTCTTTTCGTCCCTTTTTTCCCATACAGATTGCTATCGGTTCCCATCCCAGGATTCAACAGCTGCAGAACCCGAACATCGACGACAAGACTGCTTGGTTGCATTGGACCTTTTGCAATGCGGTGGCCCCGACGAGTGGTGATTCTGGCATGGGGTGCCAAGAAGTCAAAGTTCCAGAGGAAAAAGACAGTATCTTGAATCAATCCAACATCTTGTGTTTTTGTGTCTGATTTTGGTTTCCACATTTCAACATGGTTTTGTGTGGAACTGGGCTGGGGCAATTATCATAAGAGTAATATTGTTAAATTGTTGGTTGATGCTGAACTTTGGTTCATTTGATTCATCCATGTGCCTTTGAATATGTGAGGTAAAGTGCCAACTTCAAAGCGGAGGAGAGCTAGTTGAAATTGATTCGCCCCAAGAGATCATTTTTCACCTGCCACCTGCAGTCACCATTCAGAGTCACAATCTGCAGTGGATGCTTGAGTGTCTCGTCTTTGATCATTGAATCTTTTGATATACGGTTGGCTGCTTGGACCTTTTGTTTTTTTGGTCATACTTTTCACTTCACTTTTCCCAGTCCACAGGCATGAACGCTGGGAAAGTGGACAAGAGAGGGAACCTGGATTGCATCCCCGTGTCCGAGATGGAGTGGCTTGTTTACGATGTTTTTTTGTTTTCTGCAGCCCTCAAAAGGTGTAAGTTTTTTAAGTGCACTTTTGCGGCCTTCCTCAAGTCTGATCAGGTCTTTGGCCATTGGGCTTTTGAGCGAACCATGAGATTTATTTTGGGACGCCCTGCAATGCTGGTCCTCATCAACTGTTCAGCCGGATATCACCGGGCTAGTGGTGCAGGCAGTCTCCTGCATGGAGTTCTCCAAGTTGCTTGTTCTGGAAACGCCTTTTTCTTTGGGGGTGATGGATTGGACTGAATGTGTCTGCTGCAAAATGATCACAGTGCTGAGGCTTCTGGATGTGAAGTGGTGACAATGATACCATCTTTGTCCTTGTGCTGGGAGAATGACATCATGACAGCCTACAATTTTCTCACAACAGATCTAGATGTGCACCTTGTTCTTCTAAAATGAAATTTACACTGTTTCTTTTAGGGTGGTTTCCCTGAAAAACTTACTTACCAGGCCTCAAGTCTTTTTATTGCAGCCTCAGGCAGGTTGCTCGTGAAGCTGTTGCGAAGAATCATAACTACTGCATGGATGTCTTGGACTTTGACAATTGCTGCTACGCTGCGGCCCAGCAGTTTGAGACGATGTATGGCTATAAACTGCGCCTCTCTACAGATTTGTTTGTTTGTTCTTATTTTTGCCACAATTTTTGACTCAAAAACATGTTGTTTTTCTCAAAAATCAAAGCTTGAATGAGGCGAGTTGATTTAGTTCAAGCTACAGATGCTCCTGGGGCAGCAAACCTTCTGGCTGTGAGAGTAGAGCAGAATGATGATCCTGCAACAGTGGTGGATGTGGCAGATGATGGCCAACAACCTGATCCATCACGCGATGGCCTTCAATGTGATCCTGTGATGATTCTCGGTTTTGACTTTGTTTGTTTGTGTATGGTTTTGACCTTCCCCTTTTCAAGTCATTCCCTGGCCCTTAGACTTTGGTTCATGCAGATTCTACACCATTTGTCTTCTCAGGCATGAATTGCTGAATGACTGTGGGATCACTGGCGTTCCTCGTGCAGAGTTTCTGGCGCTTCCCTTCCATGACCAGCTGCCTCTGGCGTGTCTGGGCTACATCATCATATTTGTTCAATCCCTTTTTTTATCCCCGCATATCTTTCCTGTGTCGTTAGATCCTGGACACTGTCAGGCGACGATTGTTCCACTATTTGTATGAGCCTTGGGAGTACAGGAGCACCCTTGGCTGAATTCATGTTTGGTTTATACTCCTAAGTTTTCAAACAGTTTGTTTTCAATGCCCTTTTTTGGTGTTAACAACTTCTTTTCTTGCTCACCATTGCTTTGAAACTAAGATATCAATGGCTTTGTGGTCACATCGTGCAGGGCAGCTGCAAATGTAAACAAGCGAAAGCGAGCGGGTTGAAAAATGGGCACAGCTGCAGTGATACATTTAAAGTCAGTCAAGTTTGCCTGGTCACTGAACAGTTCAAAATCACAATGCCGTGAATGCCGTGCCAGGTCACAAAGGGCCAACATTGGGCTGGGAAACTCAGTCGTAAGAATCAAGAATCAGGAATTTTAGGGTCAGATTCAGATTCAGATTCATAATCTTACAGATTCATCATTAGATTCAGACTAATAATCTTATAGTGTCAGATTCATATTTCAGAGTCAGCTGCAAAGTGAAATCAGAATGTTTTGCCTGCTCATCACAGCAGTGTGCCAGGTGCTCAAGCATGGTCAAACGTTCAAGTTGAAAACCATGAGTATTTCTATACGGCAGGTGGCAGTCAGCAGTTGTAGGTTTCCAGCTGTCGACTGGTACAGCAGCCATGGCCAAGAGCTCAACCCCAATGGATGAGTTTCTTGGACTGAAACATGAGTTTGATGTGTGAATCTGACATAAACCAACTTTGAATCTGGAGTAATCTGAGTCTGACAGTTGGAATTTTAAGTTGTGAGCTGCTGCACTTTGCTCAGGCTCATGAACCAACGTCCCAAGAAGAAGGCCAAATCCAAATTCAGGCTGCCTTCTGCAGTGGCCAAGAGGCCAGCGGTCAGGACTACGAGGGCCAAACCAAAACCTGAGTGTTTTGCTTGCAAGTGCTGTCGAAGTTTGAATTTGAAATTTGAATTTGATTCAACTAATTCAAATAGCTTAACATTGACAGTTGAAAATTTGATTCATCTAAGGCTGCCTCCCTGGCCACTTCCAAAAACACTCCCTGATGCAATGCGCTTTAGATGCAAAGATGTTCATGTGTTGTTTTTGGGCTGTCGAATTTTGTTTGCAGCGCTGTCTCAGGTGCTGGGCGTTCATCATCCTGGATAGATTTGCCAAGGTCTTGGGCGTTGAAGAGCTCAAGTCACGCTTGAGTCGCGCATGGTGTGCCAATTCTTTCTTTTCTGGGATTGATTGTGTTAAGCATGCTTGGGCCTTCATCACAGCTGCCAGCGTTGAGATGTTTGGCATCTCACCTGGAGTTGACTTCGCACTTTCTGTCTGAGCCTCACTTGTCAGTGTGATTACAAAACCACTGTCAGAAAATAATCTTAATCCTTATTACTGTACTGTAACCATCTGCCAAGGTAGAAATAGACAAAGGGTGCCAGGAGTGCTTGCTGCAGTGGTTCAATGGTGGCTGCATTTTTGGAGGCATCATGGAGTTAATCACAAACAAGATCCCAGAAGATCGGCTCATGGCACCTTTGGAGGTGAAATTCAAGAAGAAGGGGTGTTGCATCCGACACAACAAACAGTGTTCGTTGGATCTGTCCAAGAGGTCTGATACTATTGGTGTCCTGGGGGAACCATGTCAACTCTTCTCCAAGAGACTCAGACTCAAATTTTCACATTCACACATATGTCGATAAACATGTTCACCATAATGTTCTTCAAACCAAGCTTTGACCCACCCCTTGCTGTATGTGTGTGTCTTGGTAAGGATGGGCAAGAAGGAAGGGTTCAAGAACATCAAACGGAGCCAGGTGCACAGTGTCGGAACAAAAGCCATGAAAGCCATGGCTTGCAACATCCATGAGAATGTGCCGGAGTATGATCAGGTCAGGGGTCAGTATGATCTTGCAAGACATTAAGTTAAGATTATGTCAGATACAGATATGTTTTTTTTTGGTCCGCCGCGCTGTCAGAAACAATTGGAGCAAATTGGACAGAAGATACAAAAAGCAAGGCCAGCCTGTCATAGCGTCCATGATTTGAAAGTTGATTTGATTACTGTGGACACTGGGACAGAGTTGACATGCAGGTTGGTGCCCCAAATGTTTGGGTATCCTTGCCGTCGAAGTCGACATTACCGAATCACGTGGGATCCCCAAAGACTGGCTTGGTCCTTGGCTGCTTGGCCAAGCACATTGGTGCATGCCTCCCAAAAAATTGGTTTTCTTACTTGTTTATGAATTTGGCGCCTGTGTGTGTGACTTAGGACTGGGAGTTCGAAGAACTGGTCAAGATGATTCTGTTTCCATCCTCAGCTCTGCCAACTCTATCGCCCAGCGCTTTTCTTGTCAGTAATCCCGAGAAAGACTCTTTCATCTGTGAAAAGGATCTGACCAGGACTGACTGTGAGTTTGATGATTGTGAGGTCACAGCATTACTGATGTTGAAAAGTAAACTATGCCTTACCTTTTTTCCTTGATTTTGAATGTGATGTGGCAGGAATCAGAAGACTCACTTGGCACGCTACAGGGCCAAATTTGAAGGATCAAAGTTCTTCTCGTTGTCCCAGAACCCGCTCGAGAGGCCGCGGGTGGAGGACAAAAACTCAGAAAAATGGATCTTTGGCTTCTCGTCAGCCAATCAGGTTTCGCCATGGTTTGCCACAATATAAAAACATGAGGGAAACTTGAAACTAATTTTGTCATGTGAGGTCAGAGGAAAAGCAGAGGATGGTCACTGCCCGCGAGAGCCTCCTCACACTTGGTTTTCCGTGTGCGCCTTCGTGTGCTGCTGCGAAAGTGGTCAGGGCCCTGGACACTTTGGAAACTCCATTAAAGAGGCATGCTTCTAATTGTGCTCAGGACCCTGTCGACATTGACAACATCCCACAGAAAAAACTTTTGGACTACGCAGGGAACGGAATGCACCTGCGTTGTGTAGGTTTTGCTTTGCTGGTAGCAGTGCTGGCTTTGCAGCCGGTGTCAAATTCAAAATGATCTTCATTGATCGCTCGTCGAACTGTTCCGTCTTGACAGAAAAGTGTGCCTGGGCCTCCTTGCTGTCATGTTACAGAAAATCTTGCAACTCAAACTCACAATACAACTTTGTTTGGTGACTCATTTTTTGGCTCATACTCATACTCATAGAACATGCCACCGTTCCAAAGTGAAGGGCCTGAACGGAAACGAGCTCTACCCCTTGCTGCTGCTCCTCAAAGGCATGTTCAGCCGTATGGGGAAGAAGGTGAAGAAAGAGATGTGAAAGACCGAAACCAGAAAAAAATCAGAGTTTGAAATTGAAACCTTTTGGTGATGAAAGCTCTGAGGATAGTGAGTCAGAGCCGGAGTTTTCTAGAAATGGAACTTCATCAACTTTTGCACTTGGCTGGGATACCTTAGCCAATTTCAACAAAGCGACAGCTTGGTCGAAACATGACGCACAAGAGAAGACACAAACTGTGGTGAAACGATCCTACAACAACAAGAACCATGCAGCAGCTGCTGCAGAAAATCCAAAGCGGCGGAAGAGTGGAACTTTTTCAAAAAACGGGGCTGACTATGGACGTGTTGAACAGTTGCTGCAGCAAACTTGCAAATGCGCCTTGCTCAGCAATGGTCAAAACAGTATTTGTCAGCATATGGTTTATAGATGTTAACCTCATGTCATTTCCACAGGTGATTTTTTTTGAGATGCTATCAATCTCAAAGTCTCAACTGTTTTTAGTTGTTATCTTCTTCCTCAATGTTCCCTGCTCTTGAGGTGCCTTTCAGAACTGTTTCAAGCAGTTCCAGCTGAAGGAATTGGTTGTATTTCTGCAGAAGTTGGGGAGCATGCCGAAGCCAAACCAAGATCACCTAGTCTGGAGCTCAGGTGATATGAATTTATGCAAGTTTGAGGGTCTTTGGAATCATTGCCTTCCAAGTTGTCTACGGCCTTTGGTGGGAGTGGCGACATCCAGAAGTGGAATGTTGTTGGTTTCGAAGTCCGGAACCGAAGCTAGAATGCAATCATTGTTGTGTGATATGTGTTGTGGGTTTGGCATCATGTAAACAAACTATTCTTCCTCTGAATCTCTAAGGGGTATGTCTCGTGACTATCCCGGGCATTGGCAAAGGACGTCTTGCCCGCACAGAAGCTGGGGCCCAAGACCTGCGATGTGGCACGCAGCAGCGTGGATCAACAGTGCAGTCTGAATCTGTTCGTGCATTCTTTCACAATGCTTATGCAAAGCTTGGGGAATGCCTACCAGACAAATTTATTAGGAGGAGTAAATCAAAGCGTTCTTGTGGCAGTGACAGTTCGGATGGCGAAGTTGCTTCTGATCCTGGAGATGACGACCGGGACTTACTGGAGTGGTTGGACCGTTCAGACACAGCAGTGCACAATGCTTGTGTCAATGCAGCTACTTTGGCCAAGAGATGGCTTCCCCCGGGCAATTTGGCTGAGCTCTTTGACCACTACCAAACTGTGCAACAACTCTTGGAATGTCCTGCTGCGTCGTTACTAGGTTTCATTTTTGAAAGATGTGCAACATGCAGTGATTTACTCGTTTCATCACTGGATCCTTCATTACTGAACCTGGATCTGAAGGTTCAACACCTTTGTCAGGGTGTAACAGGCTGATTGGAAGGATGTGTTGGGCTTTCGTCACAAAACAGAGTTACCTGTTTTCAATTTACAAAAGCAGGACAAAACAATGTTGTGATATGTTCATCTGCCGTGTGTTGGCTTAGGTTCACAGTCTGTGATGTGTGTGAGCAACTCAAGTTGCAGCTGCACGACAAGAATGTACCTCTGAGTGAGAAGCTTGGTGCAGTGACCCAGTACCGGCGACACTTGAAGGATCAATATAACGATAGATCTATTGCGTGGCAGCTCTGTGACGTAGCCAATCAACGTGATGGAGATGTCTTGGTACTATGGTTGGATGCGATGGAGCAGGCCAAGTTCGCAGTGCCGCGGCATCGAGGATTGAGGACATCAAGCTCCACGCCCAAGCCTCATGCCAATGGACATGACAAAACACATTAGCAGGGTGAATCTGAATTTGATTGTGGCGAATGTGTGCTGGAAATTTCAATGTTGAATGTGGTGAATGTGGTGAGTGTGAGCTTGCTTAGGTCGAAATTGCAAAAGCCCAGGATGAAACTTCACGGCTGTTGGGCGTTTGGCTTCACACTGCAGCTGTGGTGTCTGGACGAGACATCCAAACACGACAGTGCCTGTATAATTGAAATTTTAGCAAGGACTATCCAACGTGCTTCTTGGCTTAAACTTACTTTCAGTGATTATGCAGTTACTGCTTGTGACTGCATGCTTGTGTGTTGATCCCCTGAGAGTTCCCTTGAGGCTTTTGAGATATGTGATCAAAATCAAATTCAACGACCTCGTCATGTCTGCATAGTTGCTGCTCAGCCAAAAAAGAAATCAGAATCAGAGTCTTGTCAGATTCAGCAGGAAGACAACAGCGTTTTAGTTTCTCATCCCATATTATGATATGCCTGAGGCAGATAATACCGTTCGAGAAGCCAAAAATCGTTTTGTGATGGCGTGGGTCCATCACCAAATTGCACGTGGGAGATTCAGAAGTGGCACCCTCATGATGTTGAGAAAATCTCATACCCACGATCGCATAGGCTTGGCCTGTTTCGAGTTTGCTGAAGTTGCCCATGGCTGTTTCCCTGAATTTACTTGGATTCCATGACATGGCAGATCAGCTTTGGGGAATATTGAGCAGAAGACTGGCGAATTGTGATAAGATGCTGACTGATGAGGCAAGGGATTGATGTGAGTTTCTTGCAGTTGCAATGTCCTCTTCTGTCTCAATTCTTTTTGGCCTAATGCTCTCTCTCGCACTGGGACTTAGGATATGGTATCCATATTACAAGATGAATGTGCAAAACCTGGACTGCGAAGTTGGGTCGGCATCAACACAGAGATTCAAATCAAAAAAGTGAATGCAACTCAGAGAATTGGGGGCTGGAGGTGTTCTTTCAAAAATGCCTTCCTTCACAATCATGACACCAAGAGCATGGTCTTTGCATCAAGCTTAGCTCAGGTGTACCATGGTTGGAGAGCCATGTACGACAAGATCGGTGTGACTCTTGAAGGTGGTCTCCTGGAGGACGCATCAGCCAATCATGTCTTTATGGCAATGCAGCTCCAAGGTCCCTTTGATTTGGCTGTAATTTCATCCTTTCATTTTGTGGAAACTTGTTTGCTGTATCTTGTTTGACTAAGATTTGCCAGCAGCACTGCAGCGCCAAGTGGATAGAGGCAGCAACAGGCATGCAGTCCGCAATGACGATGTGGTCTGTCTTGTCAAAAAGTACATTGGAGACCCTGAGCCGGGCCAGAAGCCCTTGCTTGTCTTCACAGAAGCACGGGCATCAAGGATTCCCAACATTCCAGTTGACAAACATCCGCGAAGAGTTGTGTCAGATACTGTCAAAGTTCAATGGCAGAAGTTAGCAACTGCTGTGGAACAATACTATGGTGACAGCTACAACCTGCAGCCCAATACCTCCGTCATTTGGTCAATGGCTACTTTCACAACAACTCAGTCCTCGAAGACATTCCTCGGCTTCAAGTTGATGGTGTGAGGTTTCGGGGCGAACCTGTTTTCAATCTGCACAAATGTGTTCTGGATGCGTTGGCGCCATCTGCCCCTTTAAGGGCCATTTGGTCTCGTGGCAACGCCTAGACATCACGCGCCTGGGAAGAAATCGATTGCTTGCTTGGCTGTGGTGTCAGAATCAGCCAAATACAGCTTCAAATTCAAAACCACACAATCACTTCAATTTGAAATCATGAGTTTGATCAGATGTATGGGAATTTGCACAGGTTTGTTAAATATTTACATGTATATTTGTATATATATATAATATACTTTTATTAGAAATATATGGAACATCCAAAACCCTAAATCCAAAGCCCTAAACCCTAAACTCAAAAGCTTTAATCTTCGGGAGTCCTGTTCCTGTTTGAGGGAAGAACTAGAAAATCAAAATCCAACAGTAAAATCGATGCACATGATTTTTTCAGGCCATCAACCTCAAAAAAATCAATGCACATTAGGTCATCAACACAAAAAATCGATGCACATGAGGTCATCAACACAAAAATCGATGCACATGAGGTCATCAACACAAAAATATCGATGCACACGAGGTCATCAGCACAAAAAAAAATCGATGCACATGACGTCATCAGAACAAAAAAATCGATGCACATGAAACTTTTTGGGCCATCAAAAGAAAAAACCGATGCACGTGAAACTTTTTGGGCCACCAAAAGGGAAAATCGATGCACATGAAGCTTTTTGGGCCATCAAAAGAAAAAATCGATGCACATCCAACCCTGAGGAGAAAAAATCGATGCACATCCAACCCTGAGGAGGAAAAAATCGATGCACATGTAAGTTTTTGGGAGTCAAACCGAGAGAAATCAATGTATCAAACCTCGTTATGTCCATTGATTTTGGGGAAGATGATGTATCAAACCTAGGTATGTGCATTGATTTTGGTGATCTTACTTTTGGGCTGGTCATAGGAGATTTGGGCTATGGTCATGCGAATTCGATTGAAGGCCAAGCCAGGTACATTGACTTTTTGTTGGAGACCCAACTTAAATTTCAATGTATCAAACTAGGTTTGATACATTGGAGTGCGTAGGGGGGAGGCATTGACTTTAAACTTGACTTTGATTTTTGATTTCAATGTTGCAGCCCTACGTCCCAAACAGATCAATGTATCAAACCTAGTCTGATACATTGACTTTTAAGTTGAGTCCCCAAAAAAAATTCAATGTACCTGGCTTGGGTTCGTCTACGTGTGTGTTTTATGATGAAGGGATTTTGGCTGAGCTTAGTGACTGTGGTTAGTGTCAGATTCAGATTCAATTCACCGCCATCAGTGAGCTGATTCCTTTTTTTGCTGCGTTTCAATGATCTCGCCGTGGGCCGCAAAGACCAAGAAGCAAGAGGTCAAGGAAGGTGATGGCGAGCCAGCCACGAAAGTTAGTTGCACCCAGTATGAGAAACAACTGAAGAAAATGGAGGGCAATGTTGCTTTGGTCAAGGACTGGGTCGGAGTTGAGTGTGCCCATTGTGTTAAGCATTTTAGTGTTGAAATTATTTTTGAGAATGCAATTCTATGTTGAAATTGTCAGGAACTGCTTGGGCACCTGACCCATATCCGTCAACATCTTCAGCAGCATCCAACATGTGAGGGCATCATGCACCCCGGGCAGCTGGTGTTGGACACGCTGGCATGTAAGAATGCTGAGATGACTGCTCTGTCCCTTCGTGTCCCTTGAAGGGTGGTATCAAGAGTATGTGGCAAAGAGGGCTGCTATGGGTGTCATTCTCAACTACAAGGAAGCCAACAACACTGCTTCTTGTTTGAAATTGACATCTAATCTCTATTCATTGAGTTTGATATCTTTGAGTTTGACAAAATTGAGTTTGATATCATTGATTTTTTACTGTCATTGTTGATTTGATCTTTGCTCCTTTCGGTAACAGAGTCAATGTTATGAGGTGATCGAAAGCTCGATGCAAAGCGATATCATCAAGCTTCCTGTGATCACCCTTTCGAGCCTAGCCAGCAGAAAGTTGTTCTTATACTTTATATATACTGTGGGCTGTATCTCTTTCAGATTCTGTGTCCTGCTCACATTTGTATGTTCTTCTATTATGTTCCTCTCTTCTTTGTCGATTGAGGCAGCAAGTTCCAGAGGATGGATTGCCACTCTTGGAGGATTGGATCACCTGCTTCGAAGGAATGGTCTTTGCTGGATTAGACATTGGCAGAGAGCCGATCGATATCACGGCAGGGGCCTGAAAACTCTATAGCGCTTTGACATAAAGATTTGCAAGGCAAAACCAAAACAGTGGTGGCTCAGTGATTCTTTGACATGAACTTGTTCTAGACTTAGGTGGATGTGGCACCAGGCTGGCTTACCCTTTTAGTCTCATAGTTCATGAGGCTGTCATTACAGAGCTGTGATTTTATGTAACAACCATTGGCCTGTGCAGGTCAGACAGTCAAAGTGGATCTTCTGTCCTTGCGCATCATCAAGGGCTACACGAAGACACAGCGTGTGCTCTTCACCATGTTGAGTGCAGCAGATGTTGACCTTAGCAGCCCTGATGCCATGGACATCCTGCGGCCCCTCTTTCCGATTCTGGATTTCGCATGGCTGCTTCCAGCTAAAGTTCCTAATTTTGAAATATATGAAAAGCCATTCAGACTCATTTTCTCGAAATTCATTCAGATTCATTTTTCAAACTCATCCAGGTTTTTCCCGAATGCGTAGCAAGGGTTCCCGTTTCACTCTGGGGGTCTGGGGGTTGAGGGTGTGTTCGCTCGAGTATCCACGTGTCTTGTCTCGAGTCGCTTGTTTTTCTGTGGCGTCGTCGTGTCTATGGGGGAAGCTGGAAAACCTGTCCTTTTCGAATGTTTCCAAGCAAGTTGTCATGTCGTTTTGCGTGGCAGGCGTGGCACTTTGTGACATTCCAACCTGTTTGATAATGTGTCGCAAATGACACAATTGGAGGAAGTCTCGCACGGAACGCTCTTTTTTCTGCATCCACGTGTCTTGTCTGTGTGTCTCGTTTTCCTGTGGCGTCGCCGTGTCTATGGGGGAAGCCGCAAAACCTCTCCTTTTCGAATGTTTCCACGCAGGTTGTCATGTCGTTTTGCGTGGCAGGCGTGGCACTTCGTGACATTCCAACCTGTTTGATAACGTGTAAAAAAATTCAAAATTGGAGGCAGTCTCGCACGAAATGCTCGTTTTTTTGCACCCACGTGTCTCGTCTCGAGTCTCTGGTTTTCCTGTGGCGTCGCCGTGTCTATGGGGGAAGCTCCGCACTCCACACTCTACACTTTACACTCC
>Ga0126342_10014606_pt1 | contig 13849 bp, 10 predicted proteins | sample Cyp1metagenome_FD_92528 | JGI IMG/M metagenome (GOLD analysis project Ga0126342, IMG submission 92528) | Coral microbial communities from Lord Howe Island, Old Settlement Bay, Australia - Cyphastrea 1 metagenome | ecosystem: Host-associated > Invertebrates > Cnidaria > Coral ...
AACACTGGGCGGGGATACTCGCGGTTGAGGTCCGGCAGGGAACACTGGGCGTGGATGGTCGTGGTTGAGGTCCGGCAGGGAGCAGGAGGAGAGGAGACGAGGAGAGGAGACGAGGAGAGGAGAGGAGGAGAGGAGACGAGGAGAGGAGGAGGAGGAGAAGGAGGAGGAGGAGGAGCAAGCAACTGACATAAAATCTAACAACCCTCACCTGGCAGGTGGGGAAAAACTATATTTTTCTAGAACTATGGCTGGGACCCAGATCTAGATATAGTTACCCAAAAATATAGTTTTTTCAGTTTTTTTAGTTTTTTCAATTTTTTCAGTTTTTTTCAGTTTAGACCTGGAGCTAGACATAGTTCCCAAAAATTACAGTTTTTTCAGTTTTTTCAGTTTTTCATTTTTCTGTTTTTTTAGTTTAGACTTGGGGCTAGACATAGTTCCTAAAATTTATAGTTTTGTTTCAGTGTTTTCAGCTCTAGTTTTTAGTTTTTTTTCAGCTTTATTCACTCCAGAAAAAAATCTACATAAAATACTGTAAATACCAATACAAATGTTAAAAAGGTAGGTTTTGGGGGGGGTACCATATTTTATAATCAACGTTGCCATTGTTGGGGCATAACCCAACAAATATCGTGATTTAGCCATCAACAATAGGGACTTGACCCTTTGATCAATGGGAAACACATCATCAAACATGTGAATATATTGGGATTTACGGAAAATTGATGGGAACAAATGAAAAGTATTTCACCATGTTGATATGAGACTTGGGTACTGAAAATCAGGAATACCACCATTCTATATGTCCAGGGTCCAGGCCATAGGGATATGATCAACCAGAGGACATAGGGCTACTCATCCAGGGATGGTGAATGGTTGGGTTCTCATCCTCCAATTTCAAAGTAGTGACATCCCCAATTGGCCAATTCAAGGTCTCAAATGGTGGTATAATGATGGTATAATGCGAACAGAATGGGACATATACTAGCCATACCGGGTTTGATTCATATCATGTTTGGTTGAAACACGTTTGTTGCCTAAATCCTAAAGCAAACACATGTTTGCTGGCTAAATCATGTGAAACCCACATGGGTTAGTCCAAACATCTTCGGTATTCTAGTGAAATCGTAAAAAAAAAATACGGTGAACCACGAGATTTTGGGATACCCTACTTTCAAACCCACATCTTTTCTGGTTAAAATCTCTATGTGTGATGTTGAAATCCCCACCGTTGTGTAAGATCCAATGGGACCAGGGTTCCGTGCTCAGGGAGCGTAAGGCCAAGTGCTGACAGGCGTCATCCTGGATTGCCTCCAAAGGACGAACATGTCCAAGGCTTTACTCGTAAACGTTTACATAGATGTGGAAACACTTGAAAAAAAAACATTGGTAGATCATGTTCCTAAAACATCCTAAACCATGTATGTAAACTTTTACCCTAGGGTATATCATGGGAAAATAATGATATCACATTTTGATTTCACAGAACGAACCTCCAGTCAATACGTATAGAATGGGTGCAATGCGGCTATAGTCGGTATATAACTAATCAATAACTAATCTGTGGGTATTTGGAGTCAACCATTTTACGGGAATACATTGGGTATACTATGGGATATACAGCATGGGTGGATTTAACCAACAAAACTTGGGATCTTGTACAGATGTACCCCCTACCGATTCACATATAGTATGTATATAATACAACAACAATAATATATGCTATGTATATAATTAGGTCTGTCTTAATATGGTGTGTATACCACCCAACATGGTGATTCGGGGAACGATGATTTTTTTGAGGATCGACACCCGGGGAGGCCGCCATCCCGGCGCCAGTCCCCCGGCGCCTCCGCGAAGTTCCAAAAAAGCGTTCCACGGCCCGAGGGAGCGCTGTGGACCAGCTCACCTGCACGCAACGCGCAGCGATGTATCGGGGCCGATGAATTATTGGGCATAACCAACACAAAGAAATGTAACCAACAACAATAATGGTGACTTGGTCATGAAAAATGAAAGGAAAATACGATGAGTAAAACTAACCAGGAAATGTTCGGGGATTCAATCAATAAGAATCAACAAAAATGTGGACTCAACCATCGCAAATGTGGATGTATCCATGTATCCAATAAACATGGTGAGTCAATGGGATTGATGGGGATATGAGTGGCGATGTAAATGGGATATAACGGAGATAACTAATCATATGATATGTGGATTTAACTGGAAAAGGACAATACGTCCCAGAAATGTAATTATGATAAACCATCTTTTTTGTTGGTACCCATTCGTTTTCGAACAAACCCATATCATTATATACAGAGATTCACAAACATGTGGGATAAGATTGGAATGTTCCCGATTGACTGTATACCAAACCGACTTTGGATACAATTGCTGGATATTGCTGGTGGGATCTGGTGGGTATTTTGTTGTGAGACCATGTAAGGTTCGAACTACATCGTCACCATAAGACCACAATGACGGATTATACCAGCTCGCATGGTCAGCTATTTCTTTAGCTACAATCATCCCCAGAAACGAACTTGGCCAATATTCATCATCAAATTGGATATATACCCAATATATATCCCAAAAAAAATAAAATAGGATGTGATCATATTGGAAGAGCACCGCTATCAATCCCTTTCCCAGCTTTATACACTGGATCAATGGTCTGCAAAATCCCTATTAACCAAAGGGTGTTGTTCGTGGATGTTCACCCCCGGGCCATGGGGCCATAGGGATCCATAGGGTATTGGCACATCCTCAAGCCAACATATGGTCAATTCCTAGTGTCACCAACGCCAAGAGGAGAGCTAAATTGAACATGTTCTTTGGGAACATGATCTTCCACAATGGGTCTGCTTTTGGCCAGTTCTATTTCGGTCGAGGATAGGTAGCTCGGGATATTTCTCAAAGAATGACGTTTTCACCTGCAGTGGAAAGCAACCACATTAATCTGGCTGTTGAATGTTTTTGTTTAAACCAGCAAGACTACTCTTGAATCGCTTCCATAATTCGCCAGCTACTCAATCTCTGTGGATCTGGTGAATCTATACCTAAGGTCATCCAATCTGTGGATCGAGGAGCCTGAAATCCGACAATATATATAGGTAAGTTTGTGCCTGCTTTCACAGCTTGCATTTCCCATGGCAGTAAGTGTAACTCCCGGTAATCAAACATAGCAATAGGAACTCCCCTATGTATAAGGTCATTCGGATGGGAAGAACAGTAATAATCATCACCACTACCATGCGGCATTACTAGCATTACCAAAGGATAAATACACACACACTAGACAAAATCTGATCTTTTAAGTAATCCATCAGGAACTGAGTCCTTAAACGTGCAAATGAGTCAAGAAAACAATAATCCTAGATGAATTAGTCGACCAATAGAAGGTACTCCGAGAAGACAAATCACGCCCATAAATACCATCAAAACGATACCTTCAAATAAAACGTAGACCGTGACAATGATCTCTGTAGGGTTCTTGGCTTAGCCCTTCGCTATTTCAGAAAACCATGTGTAAAATACCATCGAAAAAGAAATGATTGTTTGTGGGTTCTCGGCTTAGCCCCTTCGCCACTCACACGCCATGATTGCAAAACAATGGAATATGAGTGGAAGCAGACCCTGAACAACAGGTAATCACAACAATGCAGGTACACCAGGGTGATCAGCCCCGGCTTCCACCATCATGCATAGCTTCGTTGGCATGCGTTTGCATGATGGCCGCGTGCCCCCTGCTAGAAGGAAAGAAAAAGAAAAAAGAGAAGTTTTACACCTATCCAGATGTTACACACACACACACACCCGGCCAGGGCCGGGTCAACCCTGAAAGGCAAGAGGAAAAAAGCGGACACCAACGACGGGCAAAAGGCCAAAACAGCGCAGGGGGGGGAGGGGAACAAACGGACCTCCAGAACCAACCTACGCGGCGAAACGGACCTGAACAGCACAGGGCACACACCCCACAACACATTACAGAGGGGACTGGGGGAAGAATTAGGGACCGAATGGGGATTAGTTGGTGACAAAAGAGAAACAACAAAAAAATAATAGCAAGGACTCAGTTCATCCCTAAAGTGCCGTGCGTTATTCCCAAAGGGGACCGTGGTCAAATCCAGCCACATGGGCATAAACAGCTGTTCAAGTTCAATCGAATTAGATGCACAATATGTTCAACTTCACCAAATACCAAAGAGACCATACCTGCAGGAAAAGGACATGCCTGTTGCGCGTTTTGCTATGCTGAAATGCAAAAGGTTGGAGCGGCAGCGACTAAAATGGAGTTTCTGGTAGTTCAGGGTGGCTTCACTGTCGCAGCAGTGCATTTACCAAGGTTCTCAAGGGACAACAGGACCAGCCGGACAACGTAAAAAAGCTGGAAAACGAAAGGCCAACTGTTGCACATTACGTAAAGGAAATGCTAAATCAAAAGTGTCACTGTCACTTCCGAAATCAGGTCAGTCAACATTCACCCACAGCGGGGTTGCCTCCAATGGCCCTATGGCACCATGTCGGAGCCACTGTAAGAATCACACTAGACAAAATTGGATCTTTTAAGTGATCCATCAGGAACTGAGTCCTTAAACGTGCAAATGGGTCAGAAAAACAATAATCCTAGATGAATTAGTCGACCAATAGAAGGTACTCCGAGAAGACAATCACGCCCATAAATACCATCAAAAAGATACCTTCAAATAAAACGTAGACCGTGACAATGATCTCTGTAGAGTTCTTGGCTTAGCCCTTCGCCATTTCAGAAAGTATCGCAGGGACCACGTGTAAAATACCATCGAAAAAGAAATGATTGTTTTGGGGTTCTCGGCTTAGCCCCTTCGCCACTCACACGCACTGATTGCAAAATAATGGAATATGAGTGGAAGCAGACCCTGAACAACAGGTAATCACAAAAATCCAGGTAGACCAGGGTGATCAGCCCCGGCTTCCACCATCATGCATAGCTTCGCTGGCATGCGTTTGCATGATGGCCGCAAGCCCCCTGCTGAAGGAGAGAAAAAGAAAAAAGAGAAGTTTTACATCTATCCAGATGTTACACACACACACCAATGATTTTTATTGGTTGTCCTGTCTGACTTTATTTGACCAAATTTGACTCAAACATGTTGAGGGCAAGAAGTCAGCGATATTGCAACACGATCATACATCATACTTAGGCATATTTGGAAATGAATATGTGAATGAATGATTCTACCACTTGCTATCCGTAGGGCCGTAGGGGGGTTGCTTGTGGTTCCAAAATTTCCTGGCTTCCAGAATATACCCAATAACATCCTCGCAATAACATCCCCAGAACGCGTAGCCCTAATAACATCCCCATAACCTCAATATTTACTAATATACCATAGTACACCCTCCTTTAAACTAACATGGATGTGGGAAACACACCATTTGCAGAAGATGTTCCTAAGGTTTCCCCATCTATGTAAACGTCTACCCAATGATAACCCCAAGATTCAGCAATTCATAAAAGTATAGTTACAGTGTTTCATAGTTACCATTATAATCCCATTATTTACAGTGTTTCTTATATAGTTGCATAATGGGAGAATTTATTGTAATTATAGTATTGTTGTAATCCCATAGTTACCGTTATAGATCCCATTCCCCTCTGGTAAATTGACATAACAATGGAAAATCACCATGTTAAATGGGTAAATCCACTATAAATGGCAATTTTCAATAGCAAACTGTTAAATTACCAGAGGGTAAATATATATATATTACCTTTTACCATCCACAGTAGTATCAGGGTCCCTCGCCCAGGATCGCCCAGTTCTTTGAATCTTCCGCCTCGACTGGCTCCTAACCTGGGCGAACCACGAACGGAACCACTGGGGTAGAGGTCCCAAAGAAAAAACATATGTTTCGATAATGTATCATAATGTATCTATATGTAGATATCAAAATAATGCATACATACTATATATATATATATAGAGTAATAGTCACAAAAAAAATACATATGTAATTTCATGTATATATATATAAATACACATAATGACAATAAAGAACATCTTATAATGTTTAAAATATTCTACTGTATTATATGTATCACCGAAACAAACTGCCTATGTACCAACCTATAGCTGAGCTTAGAACACAACAAGGTAACATAACGTGGCCGTGTGATCCTCGAAAGTCAAACAATTCCATCAAGTAAGCAGTCGAGTCGATGGATGTGCCCTTAGATTGACTTATATGGACAGTTCGCCGTCCATGGTGGCAAAACATCGCTGAGCTATCTATGCTGGGTTTTTTCGTCTTTGAACCACACAAGTGCTTGTCGCTCATTTTGAGTAGCTGATTCTGCTGTTCCAGGTTGATTTTGTTTGTTTAATCATGCGCGGCTGCCAACCGATTTGCATCCTTTCCACACTCTGATGTTCTATGCAGCTTAGTGATGACTAATCAATTTGCATCACAGTGGGGATATAGGCTCCCCTTACTAGTCATTTCGCCAACCTGCCGGAGCATGAAATTGCACGAGTGACTGAATCTTCCCTTGTGTATGAATCATAGAAAATATCCGGCAATGAACAACACCACAATCATTTTTTAAATAGCTAACATATATTTACCATATTTTACCACTTTGTGTAAAACCGTAAAATGCATATTGCAACAAACATGCAGTAATATGCAATACCTATATGATACCACTACGAGCTTTTGTGTAACTACAATACGGATATGTACATATATATAATTATATGTATATATGTACGTATATATATATATCAAGACATGTGTTCAATTGAACTTAGCTCCGTACACATACATATAGTTGGGATTTGCTAAAGGAACCTCTAAAACGTAAAAACTATTTCCTGTGGATTCCCCAAGTAGTAGATCTCCCAGTGAGAAGATAAAAATAATCTTCAGCAAATCAAGGCTGTTCAAGACATACTGGTTTAGCCAGTTATAATTCCACTATTGAAGTTGAAGTGTTTCATAGGCATCCGAATAATTACCAACTGGTCATCAAGTTGCTTCTGAATCCCATATACCAATATATACATATATTCTCATTGCCTGGATATTCATTAGGGTTATATATATATATATGATATTATTTCATGAGAAGGTATTATATTTCTTTATTTTCCCACTCCATCCCCATTAAGTCACCATATGGTCAAGACAGATATGGGTCAAAATTTGGTACCACAATAATAGAAGAGTCTATGACTAAGCCATCTCTAGTTCCCTAGACCTTAAGTCTTCACAGCAGATCTCCCCCCCTTTGGAGCTTCGACCGAGGCACACGAAGCAGCGCAGGCGCCGTAGCTCCTCGACGGAGCGCTGGCCGCAGGGTGTCTGCACCGCTGAAGAGGCCTGTCGCCGGGGGGATATGGAGGTGTCATCCCCAAGTCCCCATACTCATGGTTTGACTAATGGGGTCATTGATATAATAAACCCATGGTTTCATACAATGAACAGCACCATGGTTTAATAATAAATAATAACAATGATAATAATAATAATTAGTACTCATAATCAGTACTTATGGGTGTCCCCATGGGTTTACGAATAGTCATGGTCGGGAATGTGACTTGGATGATTTGGGACCACCATTTTAAAGCCGAATTTTAGTGAATTTTATTGGTAATAATGTAGGAGATGATGATGTATTGGTAGTTGATTAGGTGACGATTGATACAGGAATCATAACCAAATGGATACCAACAATGTAGTCACATGTATATGTATAAATAAATAAAAAAAATATATATATATATATAATATTTAGAGATATACATATGTATATTTTAAATATATACGTGTATATATATATATACATCATTATCAAATGGTGATTTAATGGTAATATAATGGTGATATAATGGGGATAACAACAAAATATTGATAGTGTAAAATAAAAGATTGGTTCATACCCTTTGAATCCCTTTGGTACTTTAACATAGCTATGGAAGCCACAGACTATAGAAATAATGAAACAAAGATAAATCCCTATTAAAAATGTTGAAATTCCATTGCAAACTCTTAAATTACCATGGGGATCCATGGGGTATGGGTAATGTTTAGGGAATTATAGTGATTGATTCGGGAACTGACTGATTAGATACTAATTTATGACTGATTAGATGATGCTTGATGGAATTTGCTCATATGAATGTCATCCAATAACTAAACTATTTTTTTTAGGGGGTTGACTAATCAATGATTAATGAGTACCGATTATTATTATGGGATCATCATCCTGCACCTATTGGTTGTTCCATGGGGTGGGCCCTACAGCAATATATCATCCTATAACATCCTATATCCGTTAATCAACCAACGAATAAGCACGAACATTACACCTGTATACATCTAACATGTTGGTAAATGCTTGATAAAGTGGACATAAATCGTCTCAAAGCCAATTCTGGCTAAGGTCCAAAATCATCACAGTACCAAGCAGATCTATCGCTGAGATCCTGACCAAGAAGAGATTGACAACGGGATTTTACATGAGATTAGTAATTTCATCCCACTTCACTTGAATGGTACGATTTATCTCCCAATCGCTAACCTTCAACAAAGGTCAACAACTTCAATGAAGGTCAACAAGTAGGAGTGCTCCACGAGTAATATTACTAAACAAAAACCTCCATCCACATGCTGGTGACGATGCCAGGAATAATTAGTAATAGGCACAGACATAAACCCCCTCTATCACCAGCCATCAGATAGGTTATCAGTGCTTGGCGCTTGAGACTCACCATCCATTGAATCCATTCCTAGTAGTCAGCTTTCCCATGGGCGTAATGTACTTTCGTGGTGTTTCTTCTAGAAGGATCAACTTTTTTGGTAGACTGAGGATGGCTGAGGCTCAAAGAGAACATGTGTCAAGTCAAAACCCTAAAATCAGAAGATCATATTTGTCCCGTTAAACTGCCATTGTTGATCATGTTTGGTTATGCAGTCACAAACCCATTCATCATTTAATACTTGCGGCAAGCCACTCTAATAAAAATGCTTTACTTCGAGTGATATCTGACATATATTCTGACATTATTTCCAGCATTCTATCTGACATATATTCTGACATTCTATCTGACATGTGTTCTGGCATTCTATCTGGCAGTCTTTCTGGCATTCTATCTGACATGTGTTCGGGTTCAGGCGCACTCCACAGCATCCGGAGCTGGCAATATGGTGATCGGGTCCAGGCGTGACCCACTGCATCCAGAGCTGGCAAAGGGGATGAAGACAACAAAGAGACGGAGGGAGGTGAATGAAGAGGAGGAGGAGGAAGGAGTTGCACCGTTAAAATCTAGAGACCCTCATCTGACAGGTGGGGAACAACAATAAATTGTCCCCTGCCTGCTCAGCAAATTGTCCGCCCATTTGTTCTGCATGACTGCGATTTGTTTTATAATCAAAATTACATGTTGGATTTATATAGCTATTGGGATACAGTACTTGGTATTATTTGCAATACTAGTGGGATAATAGAGGTTAGAATGAACACTTTAGTAAGCCAAAGGTATCAGAAATAGTCATGGATGTCATGGTGGAAAGGACATTGGTGTCCATGAATCGAGATGGCATCTCTTCCTTTTATGGCGAGTATACATTCCGTAACTAAATGTATCTAAGGCATGTTCACTAAAACAAGAGCTGAGTGAAATGCCTTTCACGACAAATGGGATAACAATAATCAAATAATGACAACGCGTATACTAGCTTTCAAGGGAATTCAAGATCAGTTCAGAATATTTCCTTCTGGTGGTGACATGTTCAATTTATCGATCTACATTGCTGTTCCAAGCCAGCACAGCTGCGGCGATCATCCAGTCTTTCCCTATTAAAGCCTGGTGACAGGAAGTCTGACCTTCAGGATTTGTTGTTCAACTGCTGAAGTTTTAACCAGTGACTAGTGCTGGTCAATACTAGTGATAAACGACCCGATTATTGATGAACCATTCGATGACTATATATTAGATTGCACTACACACAAAATAGCATACATATTAATATATACAACTATATACAATTATATGTGGACTAGATCATAAGTGTTTGACGTTGCGGGTAGGACTGTTTGATCACAAACCACATGTCAACGTTGCTAATGGCTAATCTTTTGTGTCTTGGAAACATTGGAAACCCACAGCAAAAATACATAAAAATACCCTCTGGTAAACTAACATAGCTATTGAAAATGGCCATTTATAGATGATTTTCCGATTAAAAATTGTGATTTTCCATAGCTATGTTAGTTTACCAGAGGGTATCTTCTTCCCCCATCTTCCCCCAGTGAATTGCTGGTGAAATTCACCACTTTTGCGTTGACTCCGAATTGTTGCGCAGGTTGGGCCGCAGCAGGCGCACTGCTGTGACCATGGATCTGGTCAAGGTTGATCATCCACCTAAACGGCTCCTGAAACATCCTGAAACCATTTCTCACATACCGTCCGTGGCGCTGGTTTACATGCATCAAAGATCATGTAAGGGTGTTGTTTTCTTGGGAAATGGTGTTAATCGGTTATAGCCGCAGCATCGATGATCTGGTTTTGTGTTTTTTTGTTCAGCAGCCAAGATGTCTATCATTCAGACTTTCTACAAAGTAGATTCTAGCAAACAAGTGAAACATGTTTCGTTAACGTGGCTGAAGCACTGCCAACGTTCCCAATTTAAGTATGTGACTTTTGAACCATTCTTGCGGCTAGTTTTACTATGACGTTCAGCTCATAAGTCGCACGTATGTAAAAGGCAGTGCTTTGGAGCTTGAATTCATGGATTGATCTTTTGGAACGCGTCTTCTCAAAATGCAAGTGTCTGCACCATCACACACAACTTTGGAATTATAAATGATTTTCTACCGCGTGCAGCAACCACATCAGGTTGGTCTTGCCTGCGCACCCACCCATAAATGAGGGAAGATCAACCAGGACTTTCACCATCGCAGGTCGGTGAGCTGCTGCACATCAGCATGAGGGCCATCCATCCGTGTTGGACCGGACGGCCATCTGTGCAGCCAAGGTATTCAGCATTGTGAAGTCATGAGCAATTGTAGATACGCTGCGCTCTATAGGTCTTCTGGCTGGGCTGGTCTCATTATTTTCCGCAGATTTTTGCTTTTAGCTGGTTTGCGTACTCTGTTTACGGCAAAATCGTGAAGCCTTAACCAAGACAAAGCCAGAGGTCAGTGGGGCGAAAGATGCCTGAGATCTCCAATCTTTGAGAAGTCTGTGAGGTAGCGCGGTACTTTTTTGTCATGACATGATTGTCTTTACAAGTAAGACTTGGCGTCTAACCCAGCGAACAAGGGATACAACATCAAATACTCTCTGGAAATTTATATAATATAATTTATATAAATGTTGTTCTTTTCCCTGTAGCTATGTCGAAGTGCAGAAGGGTACCATCTGATCGTTGCAGCCACTTGGGGATCATCATCTCATTGGGCTATGAGACGTCTAGAATTGTCTGGTGATCCCCAATATGATACACGCATAAAAGTGTGTAGGCAATTGAATGTACACATACAATATGTATATTAGTAGCATTATAGAGTTATTTCGGTTATATCATATTTATTCATTACATTAATGGTTATATATATATATTATATACTGTATATATTTACCATATCTATTTGTATCGTTCTATATCAACTTCCTTCTGATATCCCACAAATCAACACACAACGGTCTTTTTTTTCGAGCTGAAGCCTGGCCACTGCCCGGCACTTCGTCACCCGGGCGTTTCACGCCGTCGGCTTCGCTGTCCACGGTGCAGGGCCTGTAGCCAGACCTTGCTAGGCACCGACTGAAATGGACAGATTTACCAATCAAAACATATCGGAAAAATGGTGAGCTTAGAAGATCAAACATAAATCTAAATGGAGATGTCATCTGATACAATAGAAATTGATAGTAATTGGGGATAATTGGGATTTACCCATGTGTTAAAAATGCAAATCATCAGCTGTCCGGTGCTAGTCCCTGGCATTGGATTACCTGGGTCCATCTCTAGTGACTGGTGCCCGTGATTGAATCAAAAAATGAACCTCTTCTACAAAGTCTGTACTCTTTAAAAGACTCACATGACTACCCAAGACTTTCTTATCTGAATCTTCAAGTATCTTTATGCAGGACATTTCAGTCCATATCATGTTCTTGAAAATTGAACCATCTACTGATTTGAATAAGTTTAAAGGACCCCACAAGACATGACCACCCTCCTCGATTTTCTTTTTGATGGATTACAGCAAAATCCAAAATCCTGGTGAAAGCCCACATAGACTTAAACATCTTTAAAGGGTCCTTCTTTCGTTTCAAACCATGCCATTTCTGTAGATTCTCCCAGTATCCACCTCTTTCAACCCACGCCCTGCTCCGTTGCGGCTGCCTGGAAAACGGACTTTTTCACCATGCGCTGGTGGTGGTCCCTGACCTCGGAACAAAGGCTGGAAGATTCACCTCCGCATGGGTTGAAGTTAGGAAACATGGGGATTTAACCAGCAAAACAATGGTGATTTGACTGTAGAACTGGTGATTTTGAACCGCCCATGGAGATAGGGATCAAGTGGATGTAACACCCCTCAGAAGGCTGGTCGTAGGTGTAAACCATCAATGGGAGTTGATATGTCGACTATCCATGAACGCTGGAACCACCACCATGTTAAACAGGTCCCGGCTATTCTAGTGATCTGAGTTTCACCAAAGAAAACACCTCTTTAGCTGGTGAAACATGTTGAACATGTTTTTTGCTGTTGAAATCTATGAATTTCTGATTGGATCAAAAAAACACTGGTGAAATTTGCTGAACCGCCATTTTTTGGCCCGCTTGAAATCGATCGCGTGTCTTCCGTAACCGCCATTTTTGAATGGATATATATATATGGTATATATAATAATAATACATTATATATACAGCAAAATGGGTTTACTCATTTTTGGTTCTCCATAATTCTCCACTTGTCTTGATCTCCCCATCGTCGCTCAGATCGAGACCGCCGCAGCAGTACCTTGCAGCTGACCCAGCTGGCGCTGGGAGGAGCTGCAATGCCTGGCATGGCCACAATGTTCCCTCTTAAAATGGTCATTTGGCGCAGTATACTCAATCTTCACAAAAAAATGGAATATCATATTAAACTTAGGCTAAGGCTAAGGTGTGTATAAAGCATGTATATATATATTATTATCATTATTATCATTTTTTATTGTTATTGTTATTGTCATTGTTATGATTATTATTTTTTATGATTATTATTATCATTGTTACTATTATTGTTGTTATTGTTATTATTATGATTATTATGATGATATTATTGTGATTATTGTCATGACCAATATTATTGTATATATATATAAATGTGTGTATCACGTTATAGCATAATTCATATCCCATGACGTCCCTATTTCCAATGGTTGGATCTTCCATTGGCGGGTGATATCCCAAGTTATATTCTCTGTTGATTTCACATGGCAATGAACGATGGACAATCCTAACTGATTATCCACAAAACATAGATATGCAAAACCCACAATGTGTAGATCATGTTCCTTGGAAACCGGAGACCCTGGAGACCCTGGAGAAACAAAAACGATATTCATGTCTATTTACTGGGTGATATTTCAGAAACACCCTAATATCATTTCAAAGTGGCTACGTGTATGTATATGTAAATTTGTGTGTGGTACCATGTACATATATATATGTATCTATATATATATATATATGTGCGACGGTCAAAACTCAATTCATGTGGTGAGGTCATGGCATCGCTTCATAAGGCCCCCTATCGCTACACACAGTCCCAGCACCCTTTTCATCAACTAGGCAGAATCGCTGCTAGAAG
>Ga0126342_10014607_pt1 | contig 13849 bp, 9 predicted proteins | sample Cyp1metagenome_FD_92528 | JGI IMG/M metagenome (GOLD analysis project Ga0126342, IMG submission 92528) | Coral microbial communities from Lord Howe Island, Old Settlement Bay, Australia - Cyphastrea 1 metagenome | ecosystem: Host-associated > Invertebrates > Cnidaria > Coral ...
CAGGTGTGAGGGTGTGAAGATGTAGATCAGCAGATGTGAGAGTGTGAAGATGTAGATCAGCAGGTGTGAAGGTGTGAAGATGTAGATCAGCAAATGTGAGGGTGTGAAGATGTAGATCAGCAGGTGTGAAGGTGTGAAGATGTAGATCAGCAGATGTGAGAGTGTGAAGATGTAGATCAGCAAATGTGAAGGTGTGAAGATGTATATAACGGCTGCTTTTTTACGAAGAACCCTTCGCAGACGCTCTCGGGAAAAACACCTTTTTCAGGACTTTAATTTGGAGCCAACAATAAACCATTCCTCAGTCATCACTATAGGTGATATAAACCATTCCCAAGTTTGTGGCATTGGGTTTCCTACATTACAGAGCGATAGGCTTCGGCAACTGCAGAATCAAAACCCAAGACTACTAGAGAAAACCATTGACCGAAGGCTAGTGAAGTACTGACGCGGCTTCCTCTGTACGAGTAATGTATGGAGTGATTGGTCGAGTCATCGCATGAAACTGGAAGTTTCTCACTTCAATTTGTTTTCAAAACGGATCGAATCCAGATTCAATATTTTGCAGCCTTTATCAACCTATGTGACCATCCCATCCCAAGCTCTTCCCACGGTCCTTCAGCACCACTTCATCAATCATCTGGGGGCAGCGTCAAAAACGTGCCCACCCAAAAAGAAGGTGGGACACCGATAGAACCACAGCAAGTTGAGCACAATAATTACCCTGGTGGGATGAAGCCAAGGTTCCTTTTGGTTCTTTGGTCCGGAAAGTTTGACTCTTTGGCGTGGTCAAATCATCGCCCAAAACGGCCCCCAATAAGGTGTTTTGCTAGAATCCATCATGTTAATGTCGTAAAACCAATAATTTTAGATCTACCCCTTTGGCAATTCTATGAACAAAACCATCAATTTTCCTGAATTTACCACAATGACGCCGGTTAGGGCTCCCCCTTTGTTGGGTTTGCAGAGCCCCCGTTGTTAGTTTGTGGCAAGAGGAGGTTGCTTGGCGCTCATGAGATGGACATTTTCAATAGGTCAACTTTTTACACATGCCATGTTTTTCTTCACATATACATTTACTTTGGTAAAAAACTGGCAATCTTATGATTGAGACACCCATCAAAAACTTGAATCAACCCAATAAATGGTCAAGTGAAATTTTTGACAGTGACTGTGACTGCAGGTAAAAAACAACCTTGTCTTTGTATAGCTTTCTCTGCAGGATTTGGAATCGCACACTTAAAGGGCGTCAGATGGATTTGCTTGGGAAAATCTCCATTGTTCCTGCCAGGAAGGGCTTCCTGCAGATGGTCTCAAACAAACCAATTCTGGGAGGGAACTAGCAACAATCTACGATCCTACTTGGCTTTCTACTGCAGGTGATGTCCCCACTTTCGCTCAGTTTCCACGCAACTGTGTTTGGGTGATAATTTCCCTCTAGAGATCAGCCGTGGCAATGGAAAATCCATCATTTATAGCTGATTTTCCCATCAAATATCCATTTATATTATAGGGGATTTTCCATTGCCACGTTTGATTATCATAGGGTATCAATTTTCCTTTGCTGCTGATCATTATTCCGTTTTGTTTGCTCAAATGGGCATGTGGCATGTTTACATGGTTAATGGTTGTAAAACACAAGTTGGGATCAGGCCCTACAAGCTCACATTTTTGGTTGTCTATTCATGTCTATTCCAGTACATCCCACTGTATTCAAATTGTTGTTATCTCTCATGTTCCCCCACTTCTCACCTGGAACTGCAGCTCACCATCCGTTTTCGGACAATCTACCTTTGTATATTTAAACCACCTATTGATGCTTGACTTCCAACATCACCATTTTATTAGCCAAAAATCCAATACACAACATATTATCACATTATACCACCATCCACCAACTGTAAATTATGGTTCCCAATCTATTGGCAAAAAAATCCAAATGATCTCCACCTCTCCCATCTCGTCAAGCTTGTGAATGGCCGGATCACGCCTTGGCGAAATAGGAACCTTTTAGGGATACCCTCTGGTAAACGTTTACATAACTATGGAAAATCACAATTTTAAATGCGAAAATCCACTATAAATGGCGATTTTCCATAGTTATCTTAAATTACCAGACGGTAAATATGTGGGTGCCTGGTATTTTTCCATGAATCCCATGATTTCAGTGCTCAAAAATACCACAGATCATGGACATTCATGACATGTTTTTTCTGTTTAGCCATCCCAAAATGGGACAAATAGACACGAAGAGAGCCATTCCCACTTACTTACACATTGACGGACAATTTATGGCATCTCTTTGTGAAATAGCCCTTTCTATCCCTTTAGAGCCGCAAAATGGTTGGTTGTACTTGTCGCAAAAACTCGACCATTTCCAAGTAAGGTGTTACCTTCAAACAGTGACAAAAGGAGGCCAACAAAGCTCGAACAGGGCCTTTTTGGGACTGGAACTGGTTTCACCATCGGCCAGGGACTAATGATCCACGGTTGCATCCTCTGGGTTTGCATCATGGGCCCGGACGGTTCACTGGTGCTTGCGTCTTCATCGTCCTGTGTTTGGATAGGCATGTGATGTTGTCGCTGGGCAATGACAAGCCATTGTCCTTCCAGCTCTGTTTCATGATGAGTTGATCTCATTTTCAGCAGATCATCAAGGTCAAGGAAAAAAAGATGGGTACACATGACATTTGAAGAAACAACACACATCTTGATGTGGTGTTTTAAGTTGGGTCTCAAATCAGTATTTCTGTCGGTTGAACCCATATTTGATGGCTATCAGAGTCACATTCCACAATCTTGAACACATGGAACCACCAATTAACCATTTCTTGGTATAGACTTAGAGGATTGGCCCACTTTTAACCATGCGCAGAGCGCGCTGCAGAGCTAAAGTGACCAAAATGAGACTGGTCAATGGCTGATTTTTGTGGGGTCTTGGATCAGAGGATGCCGGTGGGAAAACTAGCACAACTAGCAGCGCAGCTACAAAAGAAAATCTGAGCAGCTTGGTGGCAAATGTCCCTAGGGTGATGAGCAGTGTGACAGTTCACATGGGAGTTACTAGCCTCTTACTAGTCATTTAGTCATTGGATAGGACGATTTTGAGCGGAACCCCAATGTCATGCAATTTTTTCTCCGTGAAGTCCCTATTTTTGTTTGAAGAGATTTTTGACGCTTTTTCTCATGTCATGAAATCCCATGACAGCATCAAATCACCACTCCACGGTGTATACTAGGATCATCCCACTTAGTACGTCGTTTGAGAGATTGTATATCCATTAAATCATATCCCACAGAATATCCCTACAAAAAGGGTGGTCTTATACACTTTCTACCTCATTAACAAATCCCTCATCATTCAAGTGCTACAATCCCTCCCTCTAATATTCAATACCCCCATCTGGGCCCCCAAAATTATTCGATTCAGAACTAAAGCTGTGTTCCTAGGGTCATATATTCCCACTGTATACCCATATTCCCAATAGTATCCAATAGTTGTCTGGTTGTTGGTTTCAACCCCTCTGAAGGGTATGAAAGTCAAATGGGATGATTGTTCCCAATATATGGAAAGTCATAAAACCTGTTCCAAACCACCAACCAGTTGTGTTCATGGTTACCCCATTCAACCAACCATATCATCATGGTTACCCCCTTGATTCCCCCCATTGAGTTCGTTCAACCCACCAATCCTCAGGGGCTTCGGTGGGAACGATGTCGCCGTCACCTGAGCACTGAGCGGGATGTTCACCCCATAGCTGGGCTTTATAGATGTTTTTTTTTCTAGATTTTGCTGCAGATATCTTCAGGTCTTTTCTCCATTATGTTTTTTTTTCAATGTTGTTTAAGGTTGAAATTTACAGCTATGGTTTTCCAAAATGGGGATTTCTGAAATCAGCTCACCAACTCTGGGATTGTCTCCGCACAAACAACGGTGAGATACGGTCGGTTTCAAGCACAGGAAGATCATCTATTCTCCTAAAAAGGAAGGAGTTTTGGACGAGAAAACATGGCTAAAGCATCACAATATCCTGGTTGGTGGTTAAAACCCATTTGAAAAATATGAAAGTAAGTTGGGCTTATTCTTCCCAATACATGGAAAAATCAACAATGTTCCAAACCACCAACCAGATCACAATATCGCATGGCAAATCTTTCGAAAACACTGCATCTTTTCGAACGCTGATTAGTGGGAATCTACCATCGCTATGGAAACATCACCATTTTTACTGGTAAAATCATCAACCTCAGCCATTTTCCATCGCAAAGTGCGCAGCCCAACTCCAGGTGATCTCAGACTCTTTGGAGGCCGCGGTGCTGAGCAGCCCTACTTGTGATGACTCGAACACGCATGGGTCGACCTGGACGAAAAAACCCACTGTGTAAATTGCTGGTTGGTGGTTTTTCGCCTACCCCTCTGAAAAATGATGGAGTTCGTCAGTTGGGATGATGAAATTCCCAATATATGGAAAAATAAGATTCATGTTCCAGTCACCACCAACCAGATGGGAGTTTTTCCGCTTTCCATCAGTTTGAATTGGGATCCTCCATAGATGGAAATGGATAAACACAAGCTATAGGCCACTGGGCACTTCCACCACCAAGTGATTGGTCATTTTTGGACGCCACCACGTGGCAGGGAAGGGCGGTGTGAAAAACCATGGCGATTTTCAGTTCAGCTTTCGGCAGAAATTTGCACTGCCCACCTGTGAGGTTCACTTCTTTCATGACCTTCGCCCAGTGTGCAAGGGCTGGGTGGGCTTAAGGGAAAGCCATCAACAAAAACGATGTTTTTAGCATGCGAAACTGGAGGTAAACCGGAACCCCTACTATACTCACAACCCGCCGAATTCGGAAGGGATTTTCCAGATTGGCACATCAAGAGGTTGAGGGTTGATCGCCATCACTCTTTTCTATTTGTGTGCTCACTACCCTCTGGTAAACCAACATAACTATGGAAAATCACCATTTATAGTGAATTTTCCCATGAAAAATTGTGATTTTCCATAGTTATGTAAATTTTTACCAGAGGGTACCAGTTGCAAATTGGAGCTCAAAATTACCCACCTGGATTGCATCGTTGATGAAAAAAGAACCACATTTCTGTCATTTGAGTTCCCCCGAGCTGCCACACCAACAAGGCTTCCATCCCCAATTTCAGAACAAACAGGAAGCCAAATCATATTGGTAATATATTTAATACATCTCTAAACATATTCCCATCACTTATGGTTGGATTTTTGGAATTACCCATCTTTGGTTGAAAACCCATCTTTTTGCACATCGCGCCTTGATGCTACGATTGGACCTGGGACGAAATGGTGGGATTTTCCAGCCATGACACCCCCTTTGTTTCTGGTCCCAATGGAATGTGGAAATCCCCAACAAGAAACCTATGGTTTCTATGGTTTCGTTGATTCCATTTCGATGGTCCCAAAAAGGGAAATTCCCTACATCCACCTGGGCCATCGTTACGCGATGGGGTGTTCCCCATTTAAAACGGGGCTGTTGGGATTATGGGATGTGGTGACTTGCGGCTGGTGGCTATGGCATTGGATTGACACCACATTGGGGGGGCAATGATATAGCCATCCTCCTACTAAGACAATGGCTAACATGCTGCATATGTTGGCAAACCAGATATACCAATGAAAACACAGGCGATGTGTTCATGTGCAGCCACGTTGCGCAAACGGTATCTGCGAAGTTGCATACCTAGGAGCAAACTTTGGGAGTAAATAGTGGTGGGCCGCTATAGGAACCAAGGATACCTCATCTGGGTTCGTCTGAAAATGCGGAAAAAACCAGCCATGAATATGGTCATTTTCATAGGGATAACGATAATCATGGTATGATGTTAGGGATGACCATGTTCACCTCTCATTTTCAGAATCCATGGAAAAACTCTCCAGATTTAGATCCCATCCCCGCTGTCAGGGTCACTTGTTCTTAACGCTTTCAGCCGCAGCGGTGTAGGCATTTTCCATCCTGGGTACCCCAAAATGGTTGGTTTATAATGGAAAATCCGATTGAAGTGGATGATTTGGGGGTACCACCATTTTAGGAAACCACTATATTAAAAACAGGTCATTCTATGTCAACACCTCTACAATTATCTGTTTAAGATACTTGTGACTGTCATTACCCACAGGTTTTGGCACTTTCTAATCCAAATCAAACTACAATCCAAGATGGGAAAGGTTTGCAAACAATTCGGAGACATTTTGAGGTTGGAATGGGAACCCCACTCCGCACAATTCCATGACATCAACTGGATTTTCCGGGGTAGCCCAAAAAATATCACGCCTAAAACTGGGTGAACCATTAAAGCCCCATGAAATTTTGAAGTAGCCTATTTACCATCTATAACTGGTTGGTGCTTTGTACCCCTCTGAAAAATATGAGTTCGTCAGTTGGGATGATGAAATTCCCAATATGTGGAAAAATAAAAAATGTTCCAAACCACAAACCAGATAACCATCTATACATATCCCCAAATCCCCATTCAGATTGAACCATGAAATCTTGGTGCCCACCATTCCACCGACTTCTGTGCTGCCGGGCTGATTCTCTGTTGCCTGACGAAAGAGTGGCGTGGCGATGGTTACCCGGAAAGGGTGATCTTTTGGAATTCCTTGTTGAACAAGTCTGTCTTGAATAGCCCCCGGGGTGAGCCGGCTGGAACTTTTTTGCTCTCACAGGATGTCTCTCAACCAAGCCTTGGGATTTTGCTTGGGGGCGATTCGCTCCGGATCTTTGCCAGGAAACGGACCACCTCAGAATGACCCCTTTGAGATGCGATATCCAGAGCAGTTCTTCCACAGCGTGTAGTTGCGTGACTATCTGCGCCTCTTTCAATCAGAAAGCGAACAATTTCAACATGGCCACTTTCTGCCGCAGCATGTAAGGCTGTTGCCCCAGTCTTCCTGGTTGCCTCATTTTGGCGGGCGCCAACCTCTACCAAGTGACGAACGACCTCAAGATGACCTACATGTGCTGCGATGAACAAGGGGGTTGCGCCATCGTTCGCGGCTTGATCTTTGTGGGCACCGACTTCGACCAGATAACGAACGACGTCAAGATGGCCTTGCTGTGCTGCGATGTACAATGGCGTTGCGCCATCGTAATCGTTTGCAGCTTGATCTTTGAGGGCACCAACTTCCACCAGATGACGAACGATGTCAAGATTATCGTTACCAGCTGCAATAAACAATGGCGTTGCGCCATCGTTCCTCGCTTGATCTTTGAGGGCACCAACTTCCACCAGACGACGAACGACCTCAAGATGACCTTGACAAGCTGCAATCAACAATGGCGTTGAGCCATCGACTGTTTGCTGATCCTTGTCAGCACCAACCTCCACCAAATGACGCACAACGTCAAGTTGCCCGCTTACAGCTGCCACATGCAATGGCGTCTTCCCGTCACGTCCTTGGTCTTGTGCATTTTTTTCAGCACCTGCTTCAATCAACAACAGCAGGCTTTCAACATGTCCTCTTTCTGCGGCACAGTGCAACGGTGTTGTGCCATTTTCGTCTCTCACATTTGGATTCAAAGGCTTTTTCAGCAAACTCTTAAGTTCAATCACATCATTGTTGATGGATGCAGAGATCATGCGTTGGGTTTGCTCAGCATCAGTGTGGAAAAAATCCAAGATCAGGATCATAAGCTTCCCTGGAGTCGAAGCAAAAATCTCATCATCCGGGATCTCGGAACCATCTTCTGAAAAGAGTCTTTGTCGAAAAATGGTGACATCAATCTTAGCTGCCAAGACTTGCTTCACAGCCTTTGTACTTTTTCCTTCAAATTCATCAGGGGCAAGGACCGTCAGCTTTTCACCTGACGCAAGGAAGCACACCTCACCTCCATGGCGAAGCGGCTCGCCAAAGAATCCGCTCGCTTGCAACCACAGTTAATCTGTAGCTAGTTGTATTCAGATCTGAAAGATCATGTGAGATGGAATTTTCCATGTGGGAAAAATGGTCCCAGCATTTTACAACCTGCTAAAGAAACACGTGAACGATGTTTTGTGTCGAGAATTTACGAATATTAATTAACCAACCAGTTGCAATTCCTGATTTATTTCATAGCCATGGCAAATGGCCCAGACACAAATATCTTTTACTAGCCGATGAGCTATGGTAAACATCCACGGTTGGATGCTTATGGATGGTATTGAATGTTTGCTGCAATGCTAGTTAGTCAGTGTTCATCATGGATGACTTTCACATCTGGATGCCACATTGCCATGCGACATGGCAGGTAGTGGTCCCAATTGCAGAAGTAGCACCCGGAGAGTTACACCCCCAATGATTAATTGTCCGAAGCATGTAGACTATGTAGTTTCATCCCCAACAAAAAAAAGGTTTCTGCAAAGTGTTTTCTATGAATGGAAGAAGGATTTCGATAAAATTTTTGCGATCACCGAAAAAAATCCCCAAAGTTCACCAACAAAGTGACACAACCTATCTGACCTATCTCCAGTGCTTCGGAAACTCCATTTTTTCACTCTCAAATCCCGCTCCAGCTGAAGCCCAGCCTTGCTGGGTACATTCTTCACGTATCTGACCCATGAACCTCGGATGGAGTTACTATGGACAGATAATTGGAGACAATGCTGATATATACTGTCTGATTATAGTATATATATATATATATGATATGTCTATATTATAATAATCGAAGTATATATATATGATATATATACATATATATATATATATAAATATTTATCTATCCACTACTTTAAGTATCTCATGAGGCTTCCTGAAAATTTTCCCCATCCAATTCCCTCATTTCCAAGATTCCTAGCATTTACCTCGCATGGGTTGAAGTTCCAACCCTCATCGGATCGCTCACAACGAAACTGGATTCTACATCCAGCCTGTCGGGAAATTTTGACATATCCCAAACAAAAAAAATCGCCATTTCACCCAATCATCTCTTTTGTATGGTTGAAGAACGTTGAACAACACTATTTGAGTGACACTACCAACCAGTTTCACACTAAATGAAACTGACTGAAGAGTCTATTTGTTTAGCCATTGTTTGTTTTGATTCGTTGTCACTTTGTGTCTACACCACTTCACCATCTGGTTGGTTGACCCATTCAGGAGATTCGGACAGCACTTGACACAAGAAAGGGAATGACCAGTGGATGATTTCTTATTGTTAAGCATCATCATGAGCTCTGGAAAAGAAGGTCGCAACATCATTGGCCAACATTTCCGGGGAAGACATCATTGAAACCAACAGCCACTGATTCGTTGGAGCCTGAATAATTCTTCATCTACCACGGATATTCGTTGGGTCACCCAGGGTCCATGGTAGGTCACCCACTTATGTTTTGGGGGAATGAACCCCCATCAACCCATTGTTTGGTACCATTGCAGTGTGGTGCCCCATGACTTCTGTTGACAAACCGCATGAACGAGTTCGATGAATTCGATGAAAATACCTGCCGCAAAGCCAAACAAACGTGACATATTGGAGTCTTTTCAGCACAACTTATCCAACTATGGGGCATCACCTTGTAGCTATCCATGAATCCTACCAACCGTTTTCTTAGAATTTCTCTGGTCCGAGTGGCTAGTGCTTGACATGGCGGATGTGGTGGACGAGGTGTGGCTGGTTTGTCGCACCCTTGGTTTGGACCGATGGAATTTGAGCCCCTGGTGAGTTGGGATTCAAAACTAGCTATGTTTAAACCATTGAAATCCCAATCACGGCCTGGAAATTGTTTTTTCAATGGATTTAAGCAAGCAAACCATGGGAATTTGTGGTCCAACAGGTAGCGGCAGGTGTGGAATTCATCCATTTTTTCAGGGGTTGGCTAGAACACATGACCAAAACTAGGGATGACGAAGATGCTAATGGCAATAATTATTAGACAAATCTAAACACATCCGTGAGGTTCAATGTAGAACTTGAGAAAGTCAAGATGGTCGGTTGGAACCAGCCCTTTCAAGAGAAGACATCGCAAGTGGAGAGGTTTTCTTTGGGCTACGGCATTACAGACAATCTTTAAACCACACACGGCTCTACTAGTTGTAGCTGAAAACCGTTGGTGTTCTTTAAGTTGATATACATAACACAGACGTATCTATACATTTTACACGTGTCAATATTGTGTGAAGGCAATTCTTTGACCTTTACATCTCCTGATTTCGCCAAGCCACTCATGTTTCATCATCCACGCAGCTGCTTTGGCAGCTGCCACCGCCGCATCTTCCTGAAACGAGGATCTAACCGCCTAACAGGTGGGAATCCCAGAAACCATGTTTGAGGGTACATTCAAATTTTAGTAACACAATAAATGTTAATTAATGTTTGAATGTACCCTCTAATCACACATGAATTAATGTTACATAGATGTTAATTAGTGGCTTCTGGATAATTCATGTAAATATTAGCCATGTTTGAAAAACCAAAAAACAAGAAACTTAATATTTATTGTGTTACTGTTTGATTTTACTGTGGATCACATTCAAATTTGGAATAGTAGCAAACCATAGTGGGATAGGAAAACCATCTTGGCCACCTTGGCCACCTCCGTGCGACCTGGGCATGATCGTGGAAGAGCATTTTCTTTACAAGTATGTGCAGTACTTAGATGGGCCATAGAATTAGCTAACTGGTTAGTAACTGGGGTTAAAACCCCCTATATCCCAATTATAATCCATTTACTAACTAGTTAACTAACTCCATGGCCCATCTAAGTATGTAGCTTGGTTGTGTGTGAATGATGAAGACTTGCCCTTTTCCTTTTCGGTCATTTTGCGGCATCGCTTTGCCCGCTTTGACATCCTACTCTTGGGGGTAACCGGTTTCAACCTGGTGAGACTTCCTGTCTTTGTGAAGATTCTGATGTCTTCCCAAGAGCCATGTCTGGGATGTATCTCTAGTGAAAAGCAATCCCAGCTTAGGAAAACTTATCATTTAAATCCGGGTACCTGTGGTGTACCCTCTGGTAATCAAACATGCTTGCTGGACACTTCCTGATTTATGGATGAATTTCCCATATCCAAACCTCCACCAAAATAGCCTATTTTTATCCCATCATTGTCCCTAACTAAACCATACAGAACTTTATTAAACTCCCACTAACCACTTGCTATGTTGTCAATCCCATTAAGTCCCACTTCTGGTTGGTGGTTTCAATCCCTCTGAAAAATATGAGTTCGTCAGTTGGGATGATGAAATTTCCAACTGAATGGAAAAATCAAATTCATGTTCCAAACCACCAACCAGACTATATAAATCCAATGAAAAATCACCAGTTATTCCTATATTTTTTGCAGGAAATCTCACTCCCACCTCGCTGGCGCTAGCTTTCGTAGCGGCTTGCTGCGCTACTTTGGCGGCGGCATCGACTGAAGCCTGGTAGAGTCTAAGGGAGGTTTTTTTAATATCAATATTGGGTTAATCTTGGGATATTAATATTACAGTAATATAGCTCTAGCTCGTAATATAGAATAATGGATAATATGTCATATTGGGCTAATAAGCTAACATCAATAGTAAGATTGGGTAAATATAGTAATATAGAATAATATAGAGCTGATATTAGGTTAATATTGGGATACTTGATATTGGACCAGAGAGTTCCTATAGGAATCCCAATGTTATCCCAGCATTAAACCATATAAAACCATACTTCAGGTGGTGCTCCAGTGAAGGATTCATCGCTGGGAAACATCACTACTTTCAAAGGGCTTCATGGTTTATATATCGAACTAGTCTTGAGTCATTATCTGGCTGGTGGTTTCATACCCTCTGAAAAAATTTGAAAGTCAATTGGGATGATTATTCCCAATATATGGAAAAATAAAATTCATGTTCCAAACCACCAACCAGTTATGGTTTATAAAAACAACGTAGATTTTTTTGGGGTACCAGCTTGTGTGAAGCCAGCTTTTGGGGGCATATTCCTCACATAGGCCTTATATGTAGGTACCTCCAATCGGTACCTGAAATGACCATTGATGAAGTACCCCCTATTTCATGCTGGCTAGCCATTTTTGCCTGTCAAGTCCATCACGGCCAGAAATCACCGCCTCCACCGGCATAGCAGGGCCTTGGTGAAATTCCACCAATTGTTGGGGAATGGTTCAAAACACTCCGAGCAACTGAACCAGTGCAATCCCCCGGTTCTGAAAGGTTTTCAAGTTCCGGATTTGAATAAAATCTCCCATTTTCTTGGTAAATCTAAACAATCGTTGGCTTTTGGAAATCCAACAGCCGCCAGAGGTTCCTGGGAACATGTTGCAACTGGGCTCACCCCACTAGTTGTGCTGCTTGTGCGTGCCTGGAGGAAGTGACAGTACGAAGCCTTTGGGTCACCAAAAAGTCTGCAGTAATTCATGTTGTAGCTATGGAAAATAAGACATTTATGGATGATAAACATGATGGTTTACCCAACTTGACTAGCTGGTGATTTTCCAGTTCGCAAGCCGTTAAATTGACAAGGGTATATACCCCATCAACCAGGATTTTTTTTCGTTTTTGCTATTGTTACTATCATCACCATTGTTGTCATGATTTCCTTCCCATTTCATGGGTATATTACATACATATATATATGTTGGATAAACAAGTTTATCAATCAATTAGATAATATGTATATAATATGTATATAAAAATATACACATACATACACGGGAAACATGGCCAGTATATATGACTGCTAGTTCCATACGACACGATTCATGCCTTGATTTGACAAAACATCAAGGGAAAATCGCTGGTCGAAGCAATCCATATTTGAGAAGTGGGATGGCAGTGACATCAATCAAATGGATGTGTCCATGTGATCAGAATTTTGCATTGTGTATATGTCATCCTTCCTACTCTATATAATCTGTTATCACAGTATAAATAAGATACCTATCTAATCCTATAATATTTATATATATTTATATATACTGAGAGTAAAATGTTATCGCGGAAAATCCTTCCTATATAATCTGTGTGTATCATCAGCTATTCAATTATTCATATAATCCAGATATTATTCATATAATCTATGTGATTCCAGATCCAGTTCTATATGTTTATCCATTTTGTTCCATAGGATTTTCCATGAAAGCTGATCCGAACCAGGTCCATTGGGATCACCTGTGACATTTCCCATGGTTAAATCCCACAAAATCACAATTTTTCATGGTTAAATCCCACGAAATCACAATTTTTCATGGTTAAATCCCACGAAATCACAATTTTTCATGGTTAAATCCAACGAAATCGCAATTTTTCATGGTTAAATCCCACGAAATCACAATTTTTCATGGTTAAACCCCATGAAATTACAATTTTTTACCTACGAAATCACCATTTTTCATGGTTAAATCCCATGAAACCACCATTTTTCATGGTTAAACCCCATGAAATCAATTTTTTTCATGGTTAAATCCCATGAAATCACAATTTTTCATGGTTAAATCCCATGAAATCACAATTTTTCATGGTTAAATCCAATGAAATGCAATTTTTCATAGTTAAATCCCATGAAATCACAATTTTTCATTGTTAAATCTCATGAAATCACAATTTTTCATGGTTAAATCCCACGAAATCACAATTTTTCATGGTTAAATCCCATGAAATTACAATTTTTCATGGTTCATGAAATCACAATTTTTCATGGTTAAATCCCACGAAATCACCATTTTTCATGGCTAAATCCCATGAATCACAATTTTTCATGGTTAAATCCCACGAAATCACCATTTTTCATGGTTAAATCCCATGAAATCACCATTCTTCATGGTTAAATCCCACGAAATCACCATTTTTCATGGTTAAATCCCACAAAATCACATTTTTTCATTGTTAAATCCTACAAAATCAC
>Ga0126342_10014608_pt1 | contig 13848 bp, 11 predicted proteins | sample Cyp1metagenome_FD_92528 | JGI IMG/M metagenome (GOLD analysis project Ga0126342, IMG submission 92528) | Coral microbial communities from Lord Howe Island, Old Settlement Bay, Australia - Cyphastrea 1 metagenome | ecosystem: Host-associated > Invertebrates > Cnidaria > Coral ...
ACATGGTCGAGGAGAAACAGGCGGAGGAGAAGGAGGAGGAGGAGGACGAGGAGGAGGAAGAGGAGGAGGAGGAGGATAGCTAGCCGAGGAGGAGGAGGAGGAGAAGAACAACTGTGATAAAATATCTAACAACCCTCACCTGGCAGGTGGGGAAAAAACAACATCATTCATCCACGATCATGGCATTTCTCAAGTTGAGATGCTCATTTTGAAACGTTTTCAGCCGGACCCAGCCCCTTTCGGAGACGATCTGGACATAGAGGCTATGTTTACCTTTATTATCTGCCCAGTCTACCAAAATGTGGTACATATAGCAGCAGCACCAGCCAGAGCATGAATGACACGGCAGGAGACTGCACCTCAAAATTTAGAAGGGAACATGTACAGAAACACAAAAGATATTCAAACACCGGAAGTTTTCCTCTTAAATTATCATAAACTACCCTCTGGTAGTTTAACATAGCTATGGAAAATGGCTGAACATGGCCCAAGTATAGATGATTTACCTATGAAACATGGTGATGTTCCAGTTCGCTATGTTCGAAGGAAGTTTAGAAGTCAAACTTCCGACAATATGGACAGATGGAAAAGCAGAGGTGTGAAGAGTCAGAGAAGAGAAGAGAAGAAAAAAGAAGATCAGAGAAGAGAATGAGTCAGAGGAAAGAAGATGCAGGTGCGCGAAAAGGTAGAAAAGTCGCGACTCACTCTGTTTTTCCAATGATTTGTGGCTCCGAAGGGTCGAAAAGTAGGCTCGCTAAAGCGACGGGTGCGGAGCCATCGGCCAGATGAGAGATGAAAAGTTGCACGCCGTTGTGGCGCGAAGCACGTTTCGAAGTCAAAAGTGTAAAAAACTGACGGTCTCAGACCACTTTTGGAAGTTGAGATGATGAAAAAATGCATGCCGTTGTGGTGCGAAGCACATTTTTCCAAGTGAAAATGTACAAAACACACCATGCTCGGAGCACTTTTGGAAGTTGAGATGTAGAAAAAGTGCACGCCATTGTGGCGGTAAGCACATTTCGAAGTCAAAATGTACAAAACAATTCAGTGTCGGAGCACTTTTGGAAGTTGAGATGTCGAAAACGTGCACGCCGTTGTGGCGCGAAGCACATTTCGAAGTCAAAATGTTAAAAACACCAGGGGTTCGGACCACTTTTGGACGTTCAGATGCCGTTTCGCGTGGCAGGCGCAAGGGATTCAGCACCTTGCCAAAAGTGAGCAAAACGTGAGGGTTTTGTAGAATGTCAAAAAACGATGGCAGGCGTGGGACATTTGAAGAGGATCTGGAAAGATGCATTTTCCGTGGCAGGCGCAGTACAAGATTCATCAGATATGTCTGGAGGTCAGGGCGCTGATTTCCTGAGAGGGGTTGCACTTTAGAGGGGTTTGCTAAGATGATTGTGCGTGACAGGTGCAGCACTTCGTATGACCTGGCCTCACTTTTTCCTGGCAGGCGCAGTACTGTAGACATATGGGCTGGAAAAAATGCGAAACGCATTGGTACGAGGCCGTGAGCTCTGCACTCAACTTTCCATTTTGAAGGAAGTCTCGCAGAATTGCTTCGTTTTGAATGTTGTCAACTTCGAAAAATGAGGAAGTCTCGCAGAATAGCTTCGTTTTTGATGTTGTCAAGTTCAAAAATTGAAGAAGTCTCACAGAATTGCTTCGTTTTTGACGTTGTCAACTTCGAACATTGACGAGGTCTCGCAGAATAGCTTCGTTTTCAAGCTTGCAGATAGACAGATAGTGACAACTACAGCTACAACTACAACTGCAACTACAACTACACGACTACAACTACAACTACAAATACATGTGCAAGTATTCTACGCTACATTGCACTACTACACTAACTATATTACACCACACTAATCACAGTACACTACACTAATCACAGTACACTACACTAATTACACTACAACAACACACCTACTGCAACAACTACAGCCACAAATTCAACTACAACTACACTACAGTACACTATACATCACTTTACTAATTACACTACACTACAGTACACTACAACTGCAACTGCTACTACAACACGCTGCACTACACTAATTACACTACACAACGCTACGCTACAACTACAACTACCACAACAGCTGCAAATTCAACCACAACTACACTACATTACGCGACGCTAATTACACCACACCACAACTACAACTACAGCTGCAACTGCAACTGTGCTACACTAATTACACTACACTACACCTACAACTCCACTTGCTTCACTACAACTACAACTGCAGATGCACTACAACACAGCACTACATCCAGCAGTTATGGGTGAGGTGACCACTGCAAAAACACAACTCCAATCACCTTTCGGCCCATCAGTGGATTCGCTCTGCCATCCGTGATTCACAACAACCAATCTCTCCTATAGGTTTCCTATTTTTGAAACTTCCGCCACCGCCTTGTGCGGCACCACTGGTAAGAATTATCAGAGAGTAAGCCCCTCGCACAGCAAGAAAGTGGCGGAGACTGGACTCCTGAAAAGTTCGCCGCGCAGCGCTGCAGAACTGCAGAAGGTCTGTTCGACGGTTCCTCGGTCTCACGTGAGATGTTGCCACACACGCGATGTAGGGACACCTACCGGCTATTGAATGATATTGACATGTTTTAACCACGATTAAATGGGGGAAATATCCAAACAGAACATATAAAAATCATATTGGGGAATCCAGCCACCATTGACTGGGACACTGCCAATATGAATATGACTGGGTAAAACGACGTGTGCATAGTTGGTTTATGTGTAGGGGCGGAATACTGGTTGTATGACTTGGAGCCTGGCGGGTTATCGTAAGGCAAGCAACTGGTGCAAGGTGGCCCTGGTGGGTTTGTTTGATGTTGTTTGGCTAGAGGGGTATTGCCAGCTCATTTCCCCGAACTTGACCAATACCAATATTTGAAGCAGAATCTGCAGGTCACCTCTGGAATGTTGGTGCGTACCTACGTACAAGATCCCATAAATCAATACACATCTACAATATGTTTGAAATAGTTTGAGTCTCTTTTCCGCTTTCAACATCGCCCCTGGCCGCGATGTTGCCGGTAGATGTCTCCCATGTGTGGTCGCACGATGTCGCCCCTGTTGGTGCTGAGTTGGGGTGGTTTCAAGGAAAAACTTGCCGAACTCGGGCCCGAGGAAATTCAATTTTTGGCCATCAACCGTGGTAGGGGAGATTAACAAAGTTAATTATCCCTTAAAATCACCTTATGTTGCTTTGGTGAATCTATTATAACCATTTACAACCTATACTTATACTATAGTTATTCATTAGATATGATATATAACTAGTGATTGCATTCAGGAAAAACTATATATCCATTAGATATATGATGGTATATGACGGTATATGTAGTGAATAAACTAGAGGTTAAAATAGGATGTAGTAGTTGACTATAGATAATTATAATATGAAACTTCTAGTTATTCAGTACATCTATAGGTATTATAATCTTTTGTTATCCATCACAATGTGGGTAAAACAATAATACACCATCCCCCAAATCACAATTTTTATAGGTGGTATAAACCATTCCCAAACGGGTGATTTATTATTGTTTTATCCACATTAAAGGATATATTCAATCTATCATTCAGCCGGATTTCAGGAAAGGATCCACCTGAATCTTCGCAACGGGCTTCAGGTGACTTCAGATTTTTTCGGAAAATATCAAGGTACCGGAAGTACCCAAGTTTGACCCACATAAAACAGAAACAACATCATAATTTACCATAGAAATATAATTATATATTATTTGTTGAGATATATATATACATACACATATTGTATGTGTAGATAAGATCTACGGAATCTACGGTCTCCCTGTGGATAAAACTCTGAGCGGATGCACTTTCTCTCTTTGCAGGATCGGATTTTACGATGCGTCGAGGAGGCGGGGTCCCCAGACATGAAACAACTATGAAATCATGAAAGAAGCCAACAAATCAGATATGGGAGTATTGTACATTCTATGCATCCAGAATCTTGCAACTCATAGCCACACATAGACAACCTACTCTTGGATGAGGATGGACCACCTAATACAATCGATTTCCAGATAAATGTTTTCATGGTGTTGAACCGTTTTTTCATTGATTCAATTGAGATCAACCCAGAAGGTATCACAGAGTACCATGTGCCCCACTTGTGTCACTTGTGAAGTCAGATGATCACTCAGTACTGTCAAGGCTCAGTTTGGGATGGCAAAACTTATCTGCTGAAAATAGTGATATCTCAGTCATTGGGTACCCTTTTGCATGAGCTGCTTCAGTGGGACGAGCAAAATCTGTGGCCTCCGTGGGTCCATGGGGCCTTATGACCCCTCCCAATGGACCCCTCCCAGTGGCCTTATGTTCCCTGGTGATGCAGCCAGGCTCTTCTGGATGATACCAGCAACTTTGGCTTGCTTTGGGAATGGAGAATAAAGTGTGCAAGCAATGATTGACCCTAAGAGTGGACAGCTTATTGCATTTTTTTTAGTGTAAAGGACCACCAGCTGGGGATACCACGACATTTTTGAATAGCCATTGGAAGACTGAAAAGGTAGAAGTCGACTTGTGCGTCATTCGTAGCAGAAGGATCACCAATCAAGATGACAGGACCCCCCAGGTATTTCCTTCATTTTTTAGATCTTCTTTTTGGGCGTAGACCATCGCTAAACGCTGATGGTTTAATTCCTCAAACAGGATATATAATTCGAAATTCATATAAGGACCTTTTTGTGTATGTGAAGGACTTCTCATGGGAAGCTTTTGAATGGGTCTTTCTGGGGACCGATCAATTATTTTAATATATTTTAATGCTGTTTCTTGTGATGTCCCCACTTGTTGCCTATGTTCCCCGATGTTCCTCGTGTTCCTATCCCAAGATTTCTGGTAGTACGTCATGTTACTGGTGGGAAAAATTGCAGGAAAACATAGGAAAACCCGTGGTATTTTGGGCAAAGAAAACCAGCATTTCTGTATTTTTGTCCTGAAAAAAAGATTCGTCATCTTTTCCTCCAAGACAGTAGAAAAAGAAACAAGAGGACTCAGATTGTTTGGCAGCTGCCAGGTTCCGTCAGCACAAAGGCGTCCAAGACGGACAGAGAATTTTTGGGGCCAATTTTGTGGTGGAGGGTTCGGTTGGAGCCTGTCATATTGATGGCGATCAATGGCCCATTTTCCCATTCTCAGAGAAGGATGGCCCACCATTCTTAAAACAACAAAAAAAACAGATGAGTATTATTTTGGACTGGTGAATGGCGCGTTCATGAAATTATTCTTCTAGGTAATGTCCAAGGTCAACTTTTTTACCGAGTATCTGAGGCTAGCCCTGTGGCGTGCTTGCATGATTTTCATGAACATGTTTTCCCAGTGCACGTTCTATCTGCCCACTCACTCTTCACGCAAACTTGGGGTTCTATCTGACCATTTCAATGCGAAGATGCCCATCCAAAACCAGACGGTATTGATCGGGTTGGACCCATACTTCGAAGATATCCACTGTGACATTGATATTTTGGAATACAAAGACCTCAGCTATCCTCAGACAATATTGTCATTCATAGAAGTACGCTGCTATATTTTGGGATGTCGACTGACTTAACCCAGCAACTTGACCCATATGTATCCACTGCTTACATTTACAAACATTTACATTTTTGGGCGATCCGAAAACTTTGGGTGGATAGTAATGTAAGAAAACTTTTCTGGGTGGATAAAAAATGGCTAATTTTTGGTCATCATTAACCAAATGGGTTCTTGAGGGATCATCATTCGATATGTTCTTTGGGTGAATCCCCGAAAATGATGGTAGCTGTTGCGCAGCGCAAGGACAGTGCTTGGGGTACAGAGGTTGAAGAGACAGAAATGCATTGGAAATGCGATCGGCCTTAACTTCGGAGGGTCCCCTTCAATGTTCAATTCTTCGACTGGAGGACTCCAAAACATTACAGTACCCTCTGGTTATTTAACATGGATGGAACATTGCCTGCTTTTCTCATGATTTTTCATGATTTACCTATTATTGAAGATGGTGATTTTCCGGTTCAGGTTAAATAACCAGAGGCGAAAACCTAAATTTTGCAGGAGCTTTCGGTGGGAGGTCTCCAACAGGAGCTGAACCGAGCCAGTTCAATGTCAGCGTGCGCCAGGGCCAATGTTTTTTGACGCTTGCTGCATCCTGGGTTCAGAGATGTTTCATCTTGTCTTATCATGTCTTATCATGTTTTATCATGTCTTATCATGTTTTATCATGTTTTAGCTATTAAAAATGGACGAAACATGAGATAACATGAGTTTCTTGTGCTTGGGATGGGTTGAAATTAGCCAAGGGGTATACCATTCTGGGTAGTACATCCTCCACTCTGAGGTACCCAGAATTCTGGCAGAAAGCTGCGGATTGCCTCAAAGGAAGGTCCACGTCTTAGAAAGTCGGCTTGCCGAAGAACATTTTTTTTTGGCATTTTTTGGCTGTATGTTAGATTTTTTTTTGTCTGTGACCATGGTCATAAACCGATCGTTTTCCAGGCCACTTAAATGGTTTGGAGATGTTTCCATCAGTTTACTATGGTTTACTATGCAACTGCGATTTCATGATGATCACCAGACATCAGCTTCCTTCAACTCGCGCCTGACAATGTGACGCCTCCGAGGGAAGAAACAGAAAGTCTAAGCTTAGAAGAAGTCACGTCAGATCACTCAGATTCTCTCAGCCAATACGAAACCAAGTTAGTTTCATCGGCCGGGTTTAATTCTGGGGACAATGTTTGCAGGAAAGAGTGTGAACTTAGCAGAAACCTACAACATGTCCAGTTTCCATGATCGAAGAGCTCAAATTGGCCTTGGCGGCTTGAATTTGGAGGTTCTTTCTTCCCTCTAGCAATATCAAATAATATCAATATGTTTGAGGGTAGAAAACCCGGAGGGGTCAAGTGACTGAATGGTTGTTTCCAGTGTCCAACCCAGTAGGGAATATGATGCTGCACGAACACCTCAACATTTGATACCCTGCAACTGGGGATGTTATGTAGATAATCCTCGTTTGTATAAGACTCAGCCTTTACTCAATGAGGATGAATCATCCCAGTTTGATAGACCCGCTGCTGTTTACTCCATGTTTTCATGTTGGTCTTATACTCAAAACCTGGGCGGTTTGCGTCCCCCGATTGTGCTGGTTGCACCTTTTCAGTGGGTGAAATCACTTCGATTTATAGCTTCGCATGCCAGCGCGGGTCCAATGTTAGCGCCTTGAATGTGTCCATCCCAGTTTCTAAGTTGTTAAGAAGCATTGTTATATTGCTGCATAGCCCTGATAATACGCCCCCAGGGACGCTGATTTAGGAGTGTATCTATTTCTGTAGGGGCAAGCAAAAGGCTATGTGAAGATCCACTATCAATTTATCTTTGGTAATCATGTCAGGTCTAAGACTAGTCTTGCAGGTCAATGCCTCCGGTCCGTAAGTACCCAATTCGCGGGGTTATCCCATTTGTACACCCGGTAAATATAACATGGAACCCAACAAAGACACAGGAGGACCATATCGAGTAGTCAAATCATTTTTGAGTGCCCATTTTTTCTGCTTCTACGTTGAATTTAGTGATGCAAATGGGACACGGACAGGACTGGTGGATCCTCTCTTCTCAGCAACCAAGGACGCTGCTACTCTCGTGGCTGCCAGATGCCTCCTTGTGCCTCTGCGGGACATCGCAAAGTGGTGAAAGGGTCACGGGGTATACCTTGGCTGTCTATTACAGCCAGGCCAAAAGTCTAGCAACAATGATAACAATGGTATACAAGTATTTGACGTTTGCAACTGATTTGTATTCACATGTAATGTTTCAGTCTTTACTAACCGGCTATCGAAAAAACGTGTGTATCTGGTTTCCTGTTGGGAAATTGGCCGCCAAAATTGAGGAACCAGCGACTGTGGTAGACACAGGTAAACCAACTGGTGCATCGCAGGTGAAAATAGTGGAACTTTGGGCTACTGTACCAAAATGAGAGAATGTTCCGTAGCAAAACATGAAGTGAACATTTGCAGGAAAAGGGGAACCATGGAATGGGAATCTTGGTGTTTGGTTGATGATCCCTAGTTGAATTGTTTGGCGGTGAAGTGCGGAAGATATTCCCCTTATTCTAGCCTCTATGGAATGACTCACTTTTGCCTCTACGAAATGATATTTCCACCACCCATCTCATAGACGAACCATTTTTTTGGTTCATTTTTGAGGAGCCAACGCAGATCATGTCATAGAGCAGAGTGGTTCATAGAGTCATAGAGTTTTAGTATGTCAGTAATATTATATATAGATATCATGTGATAGACCATGATAGACCCACTTTTCCATGAAATGCTTGGGGGGATAGAGTAGCGGGGATGGGAAAACATCTACAGTATACATGTGAGTAGCTGACAGAATTAGCGGAAGACCAAAGCAATCCAAAGTAAGATCTAGGAAGTGGACTTGGGATGTTCACATTCGTGTGAAAACCTTCACAACCGACAGGGACTACCAACTTACCGATACCATATTTTTACATATTGTATTTGCAATTCAATACATTAAACATAATCCCCGATCGATATGAATGTATATGTATACAAATATTATACAATATGATTGAGATTATTATAAATATATACATACACACTAGACTATATCCAACATATCGTATACATGTACTGTATATGGGTGATATAGTGTGAGCTGGTTGTATCCATATGTCACAGTTGTCCGGACAAGAACCCCATCCGAATATGAAACACATCCATTCTCTGGTCCCAATTATGTGGAAATCCCCGACTAAACCATGGTTTTCGGGGGGTGTTTAATATCAGAGGGAAGGGATTATATACTTCTATATAACAGCTTCTAACAGAGTCATTTCAATGAATGAGGTGTCTACAAAGATACACATCCCCAACCGTAGTAGTGAAATAATCTATACCCATACTTAGGATGACTTGCCATGCCATCACATGGTCAAGAAGAATGCGTTATTTTTGATCCCAAAGCATCAGCTTTCGCCCCGCTAAGATTTGAACATCGGACGGATGCTCCACCTACACCAACGCCGGCGCAGGTATTCGCAACGGGGATAGAATGGTAGCAACGGGGAGATTACCAAAAGACATATGTATGCGATGTTTTGCAATGTAATGTGCATATAATTTCCAGAGACATGTATCTTCATGCTTGACAGCTACTGTATTGATTGCTGTATACGATAAATGACATGCAATGTATGATATTCATCTATATCCTTTGGCAAGGTAACACGGGTGGGCTGACCCGGTGGATTTGGAGCCCAAATTTTTGGTGTAGGTATTCACTACCCAGTTATCCAAGTGGGATTCACGAACATGTAAGAATTAGTCACTTGTTTGAGCATTCCATGATCAAACTACTTGTGATAAACAGCATGTAGCATCATGCAACCAAATTATACATATATATATATAATATAATATAATTATACATATATATATAATATAATTATACATATATATATAATATAATTATACATATATATATATATACATATCCAGGGGCAAGACCCCATTTTCGGTCTCCTTTTGAAGCCTCAGGCTGGAGGTTTGCGTGTCCTCCTACATGTCTACGACGTCTCACAGGCGTTGGCACATTCCAGCGGACTCCAACTGATCAAATGGCCATTGCAATACGGAAGACTATACTTGATAAACCACCCATATTTTGATGGTTAACCCACCCATTTATGGTAAAATTGGGGATGGCATCCAATTTTCAGGAGAAAAATTCACATTCCCGGCTGGATCTTGGAAGTTTTGAGGGTCAGATCTGGCAGGAGTCCTCAATCCAGAAGATCAATAAGGCGCAGCTATTAATGGGCAACCAGCTCCAAGTAATGGCAGTAATGGCCATTTGCAAGAGGACAGAGGATGGGTATGCAGTTACAAGGTTTGGGCAGACTCACCTTCCTTCCTTTCCAACCATATATATATATATATTATATGTATATATATTACATATTATATATATTACATATTATATATATTACATATTATATATATTACATATTATATATATTACATATTATATATATAATCACATACACACTAAACCTATTAAAACAGATTGGTTTCGAAGATGATGAGATAGCCAAGTTTGGGATATGCCCAAGCAGCTCCGCAGAAAATGGATTCTCAGATGTTGATCTGACGGATTTGGATGTTGGGGTCATCAATAGGGAATCCCCCATAGCTGGATGGTTTGTAATGGACAATCCTACTAAAATGGATGATTTAGGGGTACCCCCATGTTAGGAAACCTCCAAGTCCTCTCTTTTGATGTTCCTCTTTTTAGCTGTAGCCGAACAACAGGTCCCAGAAGGCTTTCAATTTCATGTGCTGGACTCTGTCAGCGGCTGGCATTCCACCATGCTGGTCCTAGATTCCCCACTCCCGGTGGATTCCCTGTAGTTGGATGATCACTGATTTGATGAGAAGTTTGTCGCAGGTCCTGGCATACAAGCACTTCCCCTTGAAATTTGGTGGTGTCTTCCACGCGGGTGTTGAGGTGCCATGGCTGATGAAGAGCCACAGCTCTAACCGGCCAAAATTGGGGCAGGGGATCTTTCAGGTGAATTATGTTCTTGTATGTTCTTGTATGTTATTGTGCTATGAGTCATTCCGATGGAGCGAAAGTTCAGCGACTGAAAGCCGTGGCCAAAAAGTTTTCGCGCCTGGCAGGTGAATGCCATGGAATGGTGCTTCGGGTTCTCAGCGAGTAAGTCGCTTGGCGGAACGGCGGAAGCTGTGCGATCTGTTGTTGCGAGAAAGCCATGATCAATCCATACTATTGGTGGTGCCCCATAGTCAGCTAAGTTGGTTGTGACTAGGCTGACAAAGGTTCATGGTAACACAAGGGGGTTCCTACTATGGGGTTACCCCAATAGCTGATTTGGGGGTATCCCCATGGAAACCCCCATATAGCAACTATCTTTCCTTGGAACGATTTGGATCCCTTACAAAGCCCATATTGTCCAAATGTCGTTGGATCCTTAGGGAATATAGGGAATGGTTTGAAGATGCTTGAAGGAGTTCGAAGATATGGAAACAAGTTGGAAAACGATGGTCTTAAACATGGAAGATGATCCATTGGGCATTTACTGCTGTTGACACGGTGGCTTGAACACCGCTTGGAAGGCACAGCAGTGAGCAGTGCCAGAGTGGTTTAAGGGAAAACAGGAACATCTTTTTTGGGAGAGCAAAGCCCGTGGGTAAACACCATAATCTAATTGGTAATTAGTAGGGAATGGGGGAATGGGATGTTTGTTAATAGTTATTATGGATCCTTCCCCCATTCCCTACTAAGCACCAGAAGGTAATAGGTAATTTAAAATCAATCCAAGACTCTCCCAAGTGGGCCACGTTTGAAGCCTGTGAGAAGTCTATGCCACCCCAGAGATGTATTCCAGTCCTCTCCCAGTGGACAAATATGAACACGCAAAAAAGGTCGTATAGACAGGTATAGATTGTATCCTGCTAATTCTCCAGAGGGTCAACCCTCAACAGGCTCGACAGGGACAGGGACAGATTTTTTTGGTTTGGGGTAAGTCTTTATCCCTTTAGAAGTGCTGCTAAAGTCAATGGCCAGGAGCGGGATTTTAAGTTCCCAAGAACTTGAATAATCATAGGAATTTGGATCCTTGGTTCATGATTCCGAAGTGTCGTCGTGTTTTCTTTTTTTTGGTGCTGTTAAGTGACCATAGATTCACCATGGTGCTAAAGTGCTAAAAGGATCCTAGGGATCCTTGTGTCAGGACTCATCCCGGAGTCTCGTGTATCGAGCCAAAGACCCATCCACAGCATCACTATCGGCAGACAGTTGCTCGGCGGGCCACTCTATGTGAACGTTCACAGGTAGCATGGTAATCCAGGGTGATAATCCATGACATATGGCCCTATGGCAGTTTCTTTTTGGGAGATATCAACAAGTTGCTGACCATCTATTCATATCCATATTCTAGCTTGCATGATCATCTGAGTATGGGAAAGCTAAATAACGACTTAGTGCATGGCGTTGCCATGTTGCCATTTGACGGAGCATTCAATGAATGAAATCCTGCTTATTTTTGTTTGCAGGGTATCCAACAAAATTGGTAATATCATGGGCATGTAGCAAGCTTGTTGGGCAGGTGTTTCTTTCAAATACCTCATCATAAGTGAAGTTTTAGTGGTTTACTATGGTTTACTAATCCTTTGGCCGCTAGTGAAGTTCGGGTGAACTCGCCGAGACACCACTGATTTCCAAAAGTTGTTTTCTTATGCATTTTTTCCAGTGAAATGCATGTTTTTCCCCTGTTTTCCCTCTAATGTTCAAACAAACCCAGTGATCCAAAGCCAGATCATCGTTGATCAGGTGGACATGGGTTACACCAAATGCAGCGATGCGACTTGGTGTGAACATTCCATGATACAAGCGCAGCGCGAAACTTTTTGTGACATATAGTGACTATACTGGATGTTTAGTGATTTCAGCTGGACAAAGAAAATTGTGGTCATGATGAAAAATTGGGATCATGGGGATCATGATGATGAAACATGGGATAACCATGGGTCTACTTGCAGACTTTTTTTTTTTTATCGACCATGGTAATTAGGATGAATGCTAGGCTTGGGACTTGCACTGGGGTTATTTAGCATGAATGACCCAGACACATTGAGGAATGTTAGTTTAGGGGCGCTTCGGTTCGGGAATGGACATGGGTAAACCATTAAACCCACTGGTGAAGCATTTCAATATGTTTCAATAGTGCCATTTCGATAGAGTACTATGATATGCCACGAGAAATTTGTTTGGTTTATAATATCTTATAATAATTATGACATTAAGGTTATTTAATGTGATTTAAGGGTAGCCGTGATTCATGGGTAATCAAGATAAGAAATCATCCCCGCAAAGGACATGGACACATATATCCCCCAAAGATAGCTTTCCACTTGGTCGGGGATTTCCACCAGGTCATGGTTGTTTCAAGTCTGATTCTCAAGAGAACATAAAAACAGGGAATCTGTACTTCTTGAATTGGAAAAACATGCATTTTGAGCCCTCAAGCAAATCCAATGATGCTTCATTTATAACTCCTCATTGATTGGTAATATCCCCAATTTCACCGCTTGTCAATCATTGATATTCTGGAAGTAGCCATTGATGCGAAGATATGACCATTGTATACATAATATTTATGTCTAAAATACGTCTAATATCTATACATCACAATATATCACAATATATCACTAGATATCACTCTATATCACTCTATATCACTATACATCACAATATATCACAATATATCACTAGATATCACTCTATATCACTCTATATCACAATATATCACAATATATCACTAGATATCACTCTATATCACTATATCTCACTCTATATCACTCTATATCACTATACATCACAATATATCACAATATATCACTAGATATCACTCTATATCACTATATATCACTCTATATCACTCTATATCACTATACATCACAATATATCACAATATATCACTAGATATCACTCTATATCACTATATATCACTCTATATCACTATATATATATACTATATATCACTATATATCACTATATATCACTATAGATCACTCCATATCACCATAAATCTCTCTATATCACTACGTATATATCCCTGTATGATGGAAGACCGACTGGATAACTATCGACGATTTGGAAACTACGATTTGGAAACTACGCTTTGGGAACTACGGTTGGGAAACTAACAATCTCTGCTTCAGTAACTGCGTTTCCCCGATTTGGAAACTATGATTCCGAAACTACAAATCCCC
>Ga0126342_10014609_pt1 | contig 13848 bp, 10 predicted proteins | sample Cyp1metagenome_FD_92528 | JGI IMG/M metagenome (GOLD analysis project Ga0126342, IMG submission 92528) | Coral microbial communities from Lord Howe Island, Old Settlement Bay, Australia - Cyphastrea 1 metagenome | ecosystem: Host-associated > Invertebrates > Cnidaria > Coral ...
ATATTCCATCCCCGATATAATTTCCATGTGATAAACCCATCAACCAAGGTACCCTCTGGTAAACTAACGTAGCTGTTGAAAATCACCATTCTTAATGGGAAAACTCACTATTTCTATGGCCATTTTCACTAGCTATGTTAGTTATTACCAGAGGGTAATGGGTTTAGTGAGGTTTTTCATAGTGATGCTATGTTAAATTACCAGAGGTATTTCGTTGGCCATTTTCAGTAGCTATGTTAGTCATAACCAGAGGGTACTATTAATCACCATGAATCCCCATTCAACCACAAATCCCCATTCTAAATCACCATGAAATGCCCAGAAAAATCTATTTTCTTCATCCCCACTAAACCATCACTATTAAACTGGCTGGTGGTTTGGAACATTTTTTTCCATATATTGGGATCATCCAAACTGACTTTCATATTTTTCAGAGGGGCTGAAACTACCAACCAGTAAACCTCACTAAACCCATTACCCTCTGGTAAACATACAAAAAACTATTGAAAATGGCCATAGAAATAGTTGATTTAGCCATTAAAAGTGGTGATTTTCCATAGTATCCATAGTTATGTTAGTTTACTCACCATTAATGGACCATCCAAGGCACAGAGGACAAAGAAATGCTGCGGGGCAGTGCACCTGGCGGACTCAGCAAGTGGTCTGCGGCCACCGCCAAGGCGGCTTGGAGCTTCTACATCTACTGTTGAGTTTAATGGGAAATGGTTCTTTGGAAACCATAAATTATGGTGACTTAATGATCTTAATGGGGATTTATGGGGATTTTTCATTGGATGTGATAAGGTTTAGTTAGCTTTAAGATTGATAACTCGAATAACTATGGCATGTCTTGTTGTATATAACATGCTGAAATCACATCCTGCAATTGGGATCGTCAATGATCAATGCCTGAACATATTCAAGATGGGGTTTTACTGTTTAACCATCAAAACATGATGCCTTAGTAGGTGTTTAGCCATCAATGTATGGTGGTTTAACATGGCTCTTAACATGGATTGAGATGAAGAGATGTGTTTTTGGGGCTCTGAGACGAAAGGATCATTGGCACCAAACCCCCATGATAGATGTACAAACAATTTGGGGTATTTATCATAAGGTGAATCATAAGGAAAAACAATGGCATTGTAAAAATTAAACCTTCTAATGATTCAACAGTTATGGCCCGAGTTATACCAGTTATAAGTACTGAACTAACCCCATTTAATTATGGAATGTATAATCCCATTTCAAACCAGTTATAACTAATATTATTTAGTAGCCATAGCCATAACTGAACCATCAGGGATTTTCGAGGTGTAAAGCTACTTACCCCATTTATTCTAGCCAAAGAACTTGTGCCGAGAGGGTCCTTCATCACCCTGTGCCAGGTGAATGCAGAGTCTGGGTGCCTGGATTTTCTGGATGTACCGTTGATAGTTTATTATGTTCCTTATTCATATATATATATGTATATATGTATGTATATATATATATATATTGTTTATATCTAGTTATCTAGTTACATCTCTCTATGTATATATATATATTATATTTATATATGTATAATTTATAGTTATATATATCTATTTAGATCTGTTTATAACTATTTACATCTATAATAACTATTGACATCTATTGATCCTATTCCCTCTAAAATTAAATAGACACCTCAAACGAAACCCTGGTGGGACAGCCATTGAATCTCTCTAGAAGCTCGCTAGCCTTACACGATTCCCTAATAGACATGTTGGAAATCCAAGAGATTTGTGATATGAAACACCAAAGATGATATGAGAAATGTGATATTATGAATTACCCTCTGGTTATTTAACATAGCCATGGAAAATGGCCCATTTATAGATGGTTTACCTATTGAAAATGGTGATTTTCCATGGCTATGTTAAATAACCAGATGGTATGTGATTTGATATGTGGTACTATGTGGTATGTGTGATATGAAACATCAAATAGCTGACGGTAAATATCATGTGATATTCCAAGAGATTTGTGATGATCCCATTATTGTAATAGGATGATTGGAACACCAAACAAGGGGAACATTTCTGATATGACATATCTCATTTATGATAACCCGATAACTCCAAACGATTATGTTTTGTGATTTTCATCATGATCGAAATCCCCTGAATAGCAGGATAATACATGATAATACCATCAACTAGAAGCATGTAGAATTATGATCTAGAAACTATGTCCACTTGTATTCAGGTTGTAGCGCTATTACATGCAAGGGTGTTTGTTCAAAATAATTTGAATGAATTGTGAATTTGGTTTGAAGTTTTGAAATTGAAACCAAATTAATCTATGAGATGTTTATGTAAAGTGTAAAGTAGGATCATGCACAAATCCATTTTGTGAAGTCTTACATTTGTTTTCACTGAGATTAGAGCCAAAATCCACTTGATTTTGAGGCGGCAGCTCAAATGGCTGCACAATTCGCGACACGCTCAGAGATGGGAAAAGAGTGGAGAGTGTTTTGATTTTATCGCGACTTTCCTATGACAAAAAAATGTTTCAATAATGTGTCTTAGCGATTGTGTGATGAAGATGTTAGACTGATGGAACCATGAGTTGTGACAGCAATTCCCATTTTGTTTCATGTCGTGTAGGCTCAGGCGTACATCGTTACTTCCACTTCTGGCCCAAGAATCTGTTCAACATGATTTCTTTTTTTCAGGATTGACATGTTCATGAAACATCAATGTCCCATGTTTTGTTCATGGCAGTTTTACTTGTTCTTTGCATGAAACGCAATGTGATAATGTGATTGCTCATGTTTGTGGTTTGACCTTGCGCTGGGCAAATGTGCAAGACATTCTCAGGGATGCAGTGGACAATGCTTGACTCTCATGACTCTAATGGCTGATCCTCGTGTTTATTGCTTTAAGAAACATCACCAAGTGGCTTGATTTCTTTAGACATTAGACACGTGAAATCACCAAAAATTGCTGGTTTCAACCACTGAGTTGCATTGCTCCAATCAGCACCGCCATCCGCCCATCCGCTGAGTCTTTGGCTCCTGCGGGAGGGAGGCGTGGTGCTGTACTTCACACGAGCGCCCTTTGGCAACGAGATGGGAGAGATGGAGCTTTCGACGACCAGTCGTCACCAACTCGTTGCTTCATGTTGTTTCAATGTGAAGTCATGGTCATCCATGATGACTGGATGATTTGAGGGCAGCACCATGACTTTGGAAACCTCCAGGTGGATATGATTTATAGTTATTATAGTTAAGAAGAGAAAGATATGGTTGATTTACTTCGGGTTGAGAGTGGATGGCACTGGCCCAGGTTGAATTTTCCTGTATGTTGAATTATGGTTCAACAATATAAATAATGATGGTTAATCATGAGAAATATGCTCGATTTTGTGATTCATAATTATAGTTGGCAAGTATTTTTCGCGATTCCCTACCTTTCTTGCGCTGCCAGGCACGCCCAAAGGGCTGTTTCTTGACCGAGGATCGGATCCTGGAGAATTCTGCGCCTGTTCCAAAGTAATGACCGAAGCCTTTCCTCTGCAGCCATCAGATACATTGGGCATCATTCACCACAACTTGTGCCCGATGAAAACAACCGAAAGAAAAAGGCCGGAAGATGCCAGCTCCGCTACTAAAGCTGGGCACAACGAAGGCCCCTCACCTGGGATTCGGGTTTTCCCGTACTCGCCAGTCCAATAGCAACTTTGTGGGCTACAGGCTGGCTGAAGTCCACCTGCTTGTCGTGATAGACAAAGTAGAGGTGGACGCTTCATCATTGATGGTTGATAATGGAACATATGGGAAGGATCAAGTCCTACACATGTTTGTTGCTACTCTCCACTGCCAGTGCTACGTGTCTGCCTGAAAGCTAATTCTTTCTCGGACTCTAAAAATGGCAAATCATGGCACATATTTGCTCAGGATGAGAGGCTTGTGCTACTTGAAAGATCATGTCAAATATACGGGACATGATCATTTTTTCTGGATACAAAATCTATTGCCATCCAATGGGAAATTCCAGGTTGGAAACCATGGAAATGGGGTTCCATTTTTTGAGACGATCTCAACACTATTTAGCCATGGAAAATGGCCCATTCATAGTGGATTTTCCCATTAAAAATGGTGATGTTCCATAGTTTGTTGGTTTACCAAAGGGTATTTACTGTATCTGATTGTTGTTTGGGACAGATATTGAAGTAAAGACGATAATCAGCGAGCACACACACACAATGATAGCTATTGCATATACACCTATTTGGATGAATAAAACAATTTCTTGCTGATTGGAAAAATATGGACAAGTATGGTGGGGGAAACCATCTATTCTCAGCAGTAAAACATGTTCAATATCAGGATGCTAAGATTAATGCAGTTGTTTGGATACTCTTCGGTAAACTATGGCAAAAGTCGAGCTGGAAGTTGGATATTTCAAACTTTAGATGATTTTATTTGCGCCATGATCAAAAGTTGGATTATATACCCATGGTGGGATGCTATATCACCGATAGTATTTTTTTGACACCCATTAGAAGGATATCCATTACTGGACGTATGACCATACTACCTCTACCTATGAATACCATGTTTTGATCACCGCAAATATGATTTAACTACTGAAAATCAATATTGTGATATGGGATAGGCAATCAAGGAAAAGGTTGGGGGATGCAACCAGTACTTGATTTCACATGCAACAAATTCCATTTCATCAGCAAACATGCGGTAAATTTTGAGTAATTAACATGGCAATAGACATCAATAGACCGTCCCCGCATGTGTAGATGATTTACTGTAAGAAGTTTGGTCTTCACACTAATAAACCATCCCCAATCAAAAATGAATCATCCCCCATCTTGACCAGGCATGAACTGTACAAAACATCCCCAAGTGGTGGTTGATTCTTGTGTCTTAACAGATGGTTGTGAGCGGTTGTGAGAACATGTGGATGTCCATGGTCATCACGGTCATGGTTTGGCAGGTTGATAGTTATTTTGCTGTTGCACTACATGAAAAGAACACATGATATCCTCATGGGGATTTAGTGTCATCATTAACCTACCCCCAGAGGTGACCATGTCAATCATAGGGCTTTACTCACGCGCGTATTCTCCACCAACAAGCACTGTCCAGGGCTTATTAACCTGCTATTGTTGGGGTGACCGAAGGGGGGCTCCAGCCACCAGTAGTGCTTCTCCAGCATTAAACTCATGCGCCTCTCTTACAATACCTCTGAGTTTTACCTTGCAATGCCAGCATTTGATGCCCCTCTTGAAGCTAGAAAAACACATCAACATGGAAAGCCCGAAATTCATAGTAGCAGTTTTGTTCACAATATCAGAATTTGTATCCATTTATAATCCACAATTTTATGAGGATCATTCCAATTGAAGCCTGTTACCGCTCCGAGGTTATCCGTGGAGGAAGGTGATGGTGTCATTCAGCGACTCTTCCAACGTGTCGAGGGGCTGTTCGACTTGCAGGCTCCAACGTTGCGGAGTTCAAGGGATCCCCGATGTGGTCCCTCTCAGTTATGTTTGTTGGTTTATAAACCTACCCTCTGGTTATGACTAACATAGCCATGGTATAGATGGCCCATAGAAATAGATGGCTTACCTATCAATAGCATGGTGATTTTCCATGGCTATGTTAAATAACCAGATGGTAATAGCATCCAATAACTATAGACCTACTTATATAGGTATAACATGCAATAACTATGTCCACAACTGTAGACCTACTACTATAAACTATAGAATAACATCCAATGACCATAGATATATCAGTTCTAGACCAACCTAGCTGTGGAATGCGGGATTGGAGCATGTGCAGCATGGGAAAGCGGGCAAACGCAGGCTTTGCAGCGAAGGCTGTTCTAGGATGTTTCACTTTGTGTAGATATTTTTATGTTTTTTTTTTTTTTTTTTTTATAAAATGCAAAAAATGTTGTTCCACTATATTGCTGTAGGTTGGATAATTTCCATTTTATAAACTTTTGGTGTGGTGGATTTCTCATTTCATAAGGGATTTCTGAAAAAAATGACGCCCCCCAGGTTCAGCTTTTGTACAGAAGGGGGATTTTTTGTGTACATATATGATATATCAACCTGTAGTCAATTAAACAAATAATAAAACATATTAGTATTACTATTATGTTTAATCATTATTGATTCATAATATATATATATATATATAATAGATGGATTCCTAATTTTGAATCCTATGTCACAACAGTCTGGGCGGGGAACTGTAAATCCTAACTAGTCATTGTATACATATATGCACAAGGAAATATGAATCACTATGTATCCAAACTACTAACAAATAAATACTAACTATTGAAAAAATCACTTATCAAAGCTAATATTGAAATTAAATCTCAACATAGAGAAATAACAAAATTATAGATGTAATAACTAATAATTTGATAATAGATTTATCCCAACTATAGATCATAACAGACGGTTACAATTTGGGGCACCCTAGTTATAGATTGGTTTATAAACCCCATTAACTATAGAATTATATATATATATATATATATCTACCATAAACAATATTTATTGAAGTTATAAACCAACTTAGCAAACTATGGGGCACCACATTGTATTAATCACATCAACATGACGACGTCACTGTGCAACTGGGCACCCTTGAGGTGATGCCTTTGGAGGAGCTCGTGGCAGGCCCTGACTGAAATGGTATCCGGTCAATGAGAAATAGTGTAGAGTCAATACATACTTGCAAACTTACATATACAATATATGTCTCATATGTATACATATATGTATATAAACATATACTGTATGTATATATATATGCATATACATATATAGTCTGTATATATAATAGGTACATACATGTCACATCCACAATAAGATCTATCTGACCCTCAGACGTTGATCATGTGGGTTGCCCAGCAACCAGTTGGGGATGATTGAAAGTCGACCCATAAAAATGGTGATTTTGGGGATGGTTTCCTATTGGTGTTACCCTCTGGTTATTCAACATAGCCATGGAAAATGGCCCATAGAAATAGATGATTTTCCCAGCTAGAAACCACCATTTATGGTTGGGATTTTCCATGGCTATGTTAAATAACCAGATGGTAATTACCACATTTCCCTTTTTTGTTCTGTCCTGTCCAAAAAACAACACTTGGAAGAGACAAAACTGCTGAGAACATCTTTGCACAACAGGCGAATTTGTATCGCTGCCCAATTCTGGGCTGGATAGTTTTGAACTGTATCTAGGTGCACAATTTCAAAAACTTCGGAGGGGGAACCCACTAGATTTGCGAATTTTCTTATTGACCATCAATTTTTGGATATTCCAATCTTGATCGATGTCCGTGTTTATTGACCTAGGATTTGCAAGTCCAACAGGTTGTCCCTTCTTGAAACGCAAGGGGTGCCACTGTTCCTTGTTGGCTCCACCATGTTTTTGTTGGTGGATTCCAGTCCTGAAACTTCCAAAACATGGCAATGTTTAAATCCGGAAAATCATCTTCCAGGCGCTCTTTTCGGTCTCCCTTACCAGTTGGGAACCCGTAAACAATTGGACAAATTTTAAACGCCCTGAAATTCTGCAGGAATCCCTGACGTTTACATCTTTTTCACCATCCAAAATAGGTTGTCATCTTTCTGGGGAAAGGGCTGCCGGGCTGCCCCCGACCCCAGGGCATGCTTAAGTCAAAAGAAACTGATCTCAAAACACGTCAGGCTACTAATCATCTAATCCTATCTAATTCCATATAATACCATATAATCCCGTATAATACCATATAATTCCATATAATCCGATATAATTCCATAGAATCCCCTAACTTCTCCATGTTTTGACCATGTTCATGTCATCGGACGCAACGGGCTCAGCGGCTCCATCCATGTTTTCAGTGCAGGCTTTGTGCCGGGCCTGAGCGCTGAGCCGACGGATTGGGGCCTGGTGGCCCAGCGACCCATGGCCCAGCGAAGATTCCCCCCAGTTTGATGGGTATACAATATCAATTATAAGAGATAACCATTGAACCATGTATTAACTTATTTGATTTATCATGAAATAATGGATATTTCACATAATACAATATCAATTAACCATGTCATCAAATTATTTATCATGAAATGATGAACAAAACTATATATATAATATATATAAGAAATACTGTATACTGATTATACATTATCAATTATGAACTTATCAAGTATTGATGATATGATATGGTTATTTGTTACATAGCCATGGAAAGATCCACCATGATATTAATAGGTAAACCATCTATTTTTATGGGCCATCTATACCATGGCTATGTTAAATATCCAGAGGGTATATATAATACAAGTATACGAACTTGTATATAACCAAATGTGTATAAACATATGATATATTATGTTGTATATAGCCAAGTTCACTGATAGATGGATAGATGGCCAGTTAGGTAGAATTAGAATTAACTGTACACAGAGAGAGAGAGGTATGCATATCATATAATATATCATATAATATATCATATAATATATCATATAATATATCATATAATATATTATATAATATATCATATAATATATCATATAATATATCATATAATATATCATATAATATATCATATAATATATCATATATCATATATCATATTCTGTATATATATATATATATATATATCAATATATATATATATATCATTATATATCCACAGTTTCCAGAGATACGCATCCAAGTGCAGGAACAGGGTTTTCAGTAAGCAACGAGCTGACTCAGCTGGTGGTCAACTCCTTCGTTGTTCCCGATTTGAGCGATGATCCCCAAGGACTCCCCAAGTGATACCCTCCGGTCAACTGTCAAGTGTCACATCACAGAACTATGGAAAGATAGAACTATGGAAAGATCCAGCATTTTTATTGGGTAAATCAACTATTTCGTTGGCTATTTACCCTCTGGTAAACGTTTACATAACTATGGAAAGATCCACCATGCTATTGTGGGGTAAATCAACTATTTCGTTGGCCATTTTCAATAGCTAGGTCCATGTTTTTTGTTGACGATCCTCGAATGCCTAATATGTTTCACGAGGACCAGAGGGGTTGACGTGTCAACATGATGAGAAAATTATTCCCAGGTTCGTTACATCCTCAATGGGTTTTGAAATTTGTACAGATAAGATGCCAATTTCCTTCTTTGTGCCACATTCAGACTTGGGTAAACTGCCGGTATTGCTCATAGTACCGGATGGTTTAACAAAAGCAATGAATATGTACTTATAATCTGGGTAAAACAGTCATAAACTATCCCCCAAATCAGCATCAATTGGCGGTTTAAATAAACCATTCCCAGTCATGGGTGCTTTATGACATTGTTTTGCCCACATCAATGAATATTCATCACTAACAATCACTATTAATCACTATTAATCCCACTTAGTATGAGTACCTTTAACTGTTAGGACTCCGCTTCGATGCCGTAGATGGTCACCTCCGTGCTGCGTCCACCAGGTGCCCGAATCATGCCGGACAAGACGTCAAGCTTTGCGAGCTTAGGGCGCTGGGCATGGGATGGTTGTAGAACAAATGCTGGGAATATATGATTCGCGATGGTAACATGTATATTTGGAAGGCATACCCATTTTATGGATATAAACAACTTACATGGTGTTTGATGGTTGAAGATCATTTTTTGGGTGGTCAAATAGACATTTAGATGCTAAAGCAACTGCATATGTGGGGCTAAAATCCAAACTTGAACGACGTGTTTTTCCGTGTTGTTGAGCATTTTATCAAGGTAATATCCAAGATCCATTCTGCGTAAGCAGTTCGATGGCCATGACCTCGCCTGTCACTATGGTATACCTACATCCTATCATCCTCAACCATCAAGAACCATGTCATTCCCCAATGATTGGACTACTGCGAGGTGTTTGGGTGTCATTTCCGGTGGCCAGCTGAGGCTGAAACATCGTTTTGTTGGGCAAGATCCCCATATTTGAGTGGAAACATACTATTTCTTTGTTCCCTCGGTCAATCTAACATAGCTATGGAAAACAAGCATGTTTCATAGGTCAATTTCATCCCATTATCCCAAATATATGTATATACTTAATTATATATATATCCAATTATTTTCAGTATATCCCATTCTAGAGCCATTAGCCATTGATTGGGAAGATTGTTTAAGTATCCGTAGTCATTTGCCATCAACCATGTCCAGCAAAACCATTCACCATTCACTATAGCAAGACTATCCCATGATCACATTTATCCTGGTTGGTGGTTTCAAACATTTTTCATTTTCCATAATATATGGGATGTCATCCTTCCCATTGACGAACTCATATTTTTCAAGATGGTAGGTATACCACCAAGCAGTATCAATGGGCCCTAGTCCCCTTACATAGCCCTTGCACCGTGGAACTTCATTTTCTGGCACCTGCCCACAATCCTCCCATCTGGGGGTTTCCAACATGGGAGTAGTATGGGAGTAGTATGGGAAGGTCCTTATAGTTATGGCCATTTACCAGTTATAACTGGTTATAAATGGGATTATACATTCTATAAATGGGGTTATAAGTACTTATAACTGATAAATGGCCATAACTGTATAGAATTCCACTAATCGAATGTCTTTGGAGTATGGGAATGTCCTTATAGATTCATATACAGTATATTCCACTAATCCAATTGACCCTCTGGTTATGACTAACATAGCCATGGTATAGATGGCCCTAATCGAAATAGATGGTGTACCTATTAAAACATGGTGGATCTTTCCATGGCGAACTGTAACAAATAACCAGATGGTAATCCAATTTACTGCCAAATTTACCGATTTACCTGGGATTTCCAGGTCCACTAATTCAAGTTAGCTACAATGTGAGGCCCCCCAGTTATAAGTTGGTTTATAAGCCCCAGTAACTATAGTTATAAGTACCATAAACCATAGTTATTGGAGTTATAAACCAACTTAGCTATCTTGGGGGCATCACATTGTACCTGGCTATTGATTTTCAAACTGCCAGATCCTTCGGCCCCATGTTCTTCAGCCGCTTACGGCTGCTGCGACGAAGACACCAGGCGGGACGGCTCCGTGTGGGAATTTGAGCAGCAAAAAGTGATGGTCAAACGATGAAAAGTTTGATTGAATATTACATATAGTATATATTCATCCAAGTGTGTAAACATCCCATTATTATCATTATACTATACCATTCATTATCATCATACTATAATCAATGGGAGACCTTCAGGATCCTAAAATGGAGGTACGTTAGTACCATATTTTTGGCCATATGAATTGTGGGGATATTCCCTTACATAGGCCTTATATATGGTGTTGCATAGTATCATGTATTCATCCAAGTGTGTTGCGATTGAATCTCAAATATCAATGTGTTCATCTACTGGTTGGTGGTTTTGAACATTTTCTATGTTCCATAATCTATGGGATTCAATGGAATAATCCTTCCCAACTGACGAACTCATATTTTTCAGAGGGGTAGGTATACCACCAACCAGCAATGTATGCATCTAAGTGTGTTGAAATGTTAAATCTCATTTGCAATCGAGGTCTAAGCCACGTTCGCCATGAACTTGGTATGAATTTGACGGATCGTGCTTTTGAAATCATTTAAGCAGTGTTCAAAGCCCCCTTTCCAGTATCCAAATCTATCCAATATGTTGGGTATTACCACAATCCATGAACTGGGAACACAGTTCTTAACCAACCAGTATAAAGGGATTCGTGTTCTGAACACTGCTCATTTGGTGTCCTAAGGACGCAGAATGAACCACCCATTCAAGGTCCAGTCATAGCAGCCATCACTCTGAGACCCAGAAAATTTTCCACTGCAAGGACATTCGATTTTTGGCTGGTTACATCCGCGTTGTAGCAACCCCAACATAGAAAAACGTCGGAAAGCTGGATATAGGAGATACTCATGATCTACATCATCCTGGAAGCACTTTTCTATCATTTTTGGAGTTGTTATATAATATGTTTATACGTATGGACGTTTCCTAAGTCATAGTGGTATCCCAAATCATCCAAAATCAGAGCATTTTAGTATTGAAACCCATGGTTTTGGGGTACCGCTATTTTAGGAAACCACAATATACATATATATATATATATGATAATTATAATATATATATATATACACATTATAATGTATATTATATATATATATATACACATACACAATTATTTATATATATACATATATTATACATACACACACTCTCATGACATCCCCAATGATAACCGTCGACTGGGCCGCACCAGGGCCATGAACAAGCCACCGGTTTCGTCTCCTTAGGGCCTTGAGTCGCCATGAATCGGCCATGTTTCACCCAGACGGGCGGAGAAAGATATTTGATGTGGGGCAGTGGGAGATTGTCAGTTTGAATTACGTCGTGACCTCACTGTTACCTCACTGGAAATCAGTGTTAATGGCTTTATTTCAGGTTATTTCAGGTCCAATCAACCGTCCTTTCTTGCTGGGAGGGGGCCAGCCAAGGGAAGCTCAGTGGCTTTAGGTGAGTGAAAATTACGATATTTTACCCAGCAATATAAGTGGGGCTTCCAACATCTTTGGCAGCTTTGACTCATTGATCGCCGGTTTGGGTCAAGGTGTGTCACCCAGCAGTGATTCATGTCAGACAGCAGACTCCACACATCATCATACATCCTATGCACATGTGCAAAGATGATTTTCCTCCATAAGTTCGGACTCTGATACATCCGACTTTGGAGATGGATACGTTCTAGAAGTTTGCCACTAAAGATTACAGCTAAGCCAGCAGGACATTTGAAAACTGAAAACTGGGCCAGTTGATCAGCAAAAGTGTGGATATATGTGGATATATCCAACAATCATACGGGAAATCAACTAAGCTCAGTATGACTTCTGTGGTGCCAAAAATATGACAGGTCCACATAGGCCGTAGGCCCAATCGGCTCTCATCGCCGCTGACGACCAAATGGGTCATGCGAGGTGCGTGCGGTGCGTCCGGCATGGGGATGATAAAAGTGAAAGACAACAACCCCCAAAATATAGATGTACCTATACATAATATATACTGTATATATATATATATATAGACAAGTGAAATTTCCCACCAAAATAGTGGTCAGTTGTTTTTTGTATGTGGTTGGATTGATGAACAATGCTTACTTGGTGACTTGAGTGCGATGGAGTATGTTCACTCCGATTCTGATGCTTTGTCCCATTTTTTGTTGGTTAAATCTATATGTTTTTATCAGTTTGGTATTCATCAGAAAGGCTTAACGCCAATCCCTCATTTTCACATAGTTTCAGATGTTGTTTGGCTTTTATTGTTTGTGTGCAAAAAAAAAAGTACAGAAACCCGTGCAGATGGTATTTTTGAGCATTGCTAGCAGTTTTTGATTTAACTATTGGTCGATTTAACCAGCTAAGACAACTACTGTGTGTTTTAATTCTACTTGGTGGCTCATCCCACGAACCGTAAGTGGGTTAGTTCACCCTAGTTATAAGTGGATTAACCCTACTTATCCCATGTAAATCACTGGGGTTATAACCCACTTACTGGTGCTTTGTGCTGGTTCCCTGTGTCGGTGACTGGGGCAGATTTGCTCAGATGATCCAGGTTGGAGTACCTGGACCCCCGTTGGCCAGGCGAATAGGTTGGGAAGAGGATAACATGCGAAGTCAACAACTTGGAGTAGAAACATAGTGTACCTTGATGTACCTTGATGTACCTTGATGTACCTTGATGTACCTTGATGTACCTTGATGTACCTTGATGTACCTTGATGTACCTTGATGTACCTTGAAGTACCTTGATGTACCTTGATGTACCTTGATGTACCTTGATGTACCTTGA
>Ga0126342_10014610_pt1 | contig 13844 bp, 6 predicted proteins | sample Cyp1metagenome_FD_92528 | JGI IMG/M metagenome (GOLD analysis project Ga0126342, IMG submission 92528) | Coral microbial communities from Lord Howe Island, Old Settlement Bay, Australia - Cyphastrea 1 metagenome | ecosystem: Host-associated > Invertebrates > Cnidaria > Coral ...
GAAAATAGCCTAGTTTTAATGGACACCAATCTTCCAACCCCGACAAGTGCCAGGGTCTATGTTAATTTACTGGATGGTATATAATATACTGTTCCATCTCCATGTGGCATTTTAGCCAAAACCGTCTCCAAGATCTCTGTTTGAAGCTCTCCAGACTTTCCATTCCCTCACCATGACCCTGCCATGGGGGAAGACTACTTTCCAACCTCGTGGGGGCGATCTCTAAATTTCGCAGGCGGCGCTGGAAGTTATGTCTCCAAGATGGTGAGTTATAACCTGCAGAGCAAGGCTCGTCTAGTGCAGGACGCCTGCGAGGGCACCAGAGGCACTGCCAATTTAGTGGCGTGGTTTGATGAACCAATTAGGGCCTGGAAAGATTCGTTTGATTTATGCCCCAACTCATAGCAAACCAAATGCTGGTTGCTTTATGATTGTTTGGTTGATGGGGAGTCCTATTTGTTGTTTGGGTTTTTAGGCAACTAAATCGCTGGTTAATGATTGTAGGCTGCTCGGTAGAATCACATTTTGGGAGGACATTTCACCGGACCAACGCGAATGTCAAAAAATGTGGTAATATACCCTTTGTTTTTTTCAACCGCGGCAACTGACAATCCACCATTTATAGATGATTTTCCCATTTACACCATGGTATTTTTGGGGATGTCCGATTGCCATGTTGGATTGGGTGACCTCAATTTTTAGCCTTAAGGGACAACTGGAAATTCAGCTGCCCATCTGAACAGCGACGAATAGCACAGTCGTAGGAGCGTTCATGTTCGTTTTCGTATTGATATGATTGCTTGGTTCGTGGATGTTAGTGGGATAATGTGGGATATACTGATTTTCAAAGTTTTTTTTAGAAACGTTTGTTTCTAATGAAATTTCCAGTAGTTTTTGTTTCCAATGCAATCCAATGACAATAATGATTCTGAGATAGTTTGACTATTGATTCTATACCCGTCTTCTGTTGCTCTAAAAATCCCAGATTAAATCGTGTCCACACTAGTTTGTCCAAAAACCGGCACCGCACATTTGCTGTTTTGTCATATTTGTTCCTATCTAGAAATTGCATGAAATCGCAATTTGGGGCGGCATATTCCCATTTTCATGCACACCCACATATCATATTGATGATATTGTTCTATCGTTATATCATATTCATATGAGTCACCGAACCGACAAAATTAGCGGAAGACTAAAGAAGTAGGAAGTGGACTTGGGATGTTCAAATTCGCGTGAAAACCTTCACAACCGATAGGGGACCACCCACTTTGGCCATGTCCATTGCGAGTAGCAAGTAATTTTGTCCGCCTCTCATATCCCTATGGTCTCCCCATATCCCCATGTCCCAAGTCTCCACAGTCCACAAAAATTTGCGAGTTCTCCATGCGAATCGCGGAGGAGTTCGTGGGGAAGATCAGCTTGGAGTTGCCCGACGTGCAAGACATGCTCCTCACGCACAAACAATCAGGCTCTCTCGGCTCCCTCGGCCGATTATAGAGAAACCGGATGTCTAACTGTCCAAAAAACTTGTTCCCGAGTCGCGGCTGCTGAATGCCGCTTAGCTTAAACATGAATAACAGATAATAAAAGTAACGTGCTTTCTAATATATTATGTATATATATATATATATATATCATATCATATTTATATATATGACACATAGAGAAAACAACCGAAACCTTGGAGGTCTAACAATCGTGACGTCAAAAAAGACCACCTGAGAGTTTTTTCGTATCAACTCTAAGTGGGGTTACCGGTCAGACGTTCACCCAATAAACGCCGCGGTTGTTATTGGAGCAGCATGGTTCCACTGTTCCACTGCCCAAATTTATCCAAAAAATACCATATTTGGCCCAAATCATCTCGAATCTAACATCTCAATCTAAGCTGATTGAAGTTTCGGGGGGGATTTTGTGATTGAAGCTGGTGAAGAAATGTCACCTTTTCCTTGTAGATTTTCTGGTTGTCGACCTGGCCATGGCCATGGCTTTTCAAACGTCCAATGGAGCACTCTGCCATGACTTACCTTTAATGCAGGTGAACAAAGGCTTAAAAAAGGGAGCATCCCAAATAGGGGTTTTACCGTAAGCAGGTTATATAATGTTATATAAGCAAAATCAAATGAACATGTCAGCTTTATTTACGCCACAAATAAGGATCCCGGGAAATCGGGTTGATTTTAAGGTTGATTGCTTAAAAATCCCGAGCACGCATTCACATAGATTCAAGACTTTCGAGGATCTGGCAAGCGGCTTGTAGTTCTGTTAGATCCCAATCGACAAACTGCGCCATGATCATGTTCCCCAATCGATTCAGCCTGGTTTTGTCAAAAAATGGTAGGCTATACCCCCAAAACCCGTACTGTAGTTAATAATCTGTCCGCCAAGATTTCAGTTTTAGCCCATTTTGCGCTATCGTCCCTCCCTGCATCTCCCTGCACATCGTAGGTGCTTCGGATTACTTCGACGTGGCCTGTGATTTTATCAAAAAGTCACCTGGTCTGTTTTTTGTTTTTGGCACTCGTTGGATGGTTGAAGTTTTCGCTGGTTGGGGGTTTCTGGTTATGCAAACCCAAAAAAAAACCATCGGAGAGTTGTTGATTCCCCGCATGTAGGTCTGGGTCTTCCAAATTTTGGATGGGAATGTCCCATTTGGTTGTTTTTGGTCCATCTCATCACAGCCACATATTTGGTCGAGCTACCGTATAGAATGGTTGCGCTTCATGGCAGGTGTATATCCAGTTCATAAACCCATTTTTTTGCGGATGTGTTCTTTTAATTGCCGTATAGTCATTTATTTTCATGATGTCTCATTTATCCTCACAAGTTTCCAGATCATTGTAGTTGAGTCTACCAGAATTACCCACCATGGAACTCTCCCATAAATTTTCCATATGTGCAATGGTCAAAACTTGGATTACATGAAACGTCAAAGAGCTCAACGAGAAGCCGGTGGTTAATTAGTAATTTGTCAAACCACTTTTCCTTGTGATGACCTGTTGTGTACAGGCTATTTACTTGCCATGTCCATGTCACAATGGCTCATTTGTGCCACCAGTGCCTGGGACAGGATTCTCTTTCATGGGATGGATGGCCATTTCCTGTATTGAACCATTTATAATAACTTGACCACGGCACATATGAGAACTCTTCCTTCATTTTCCATATGATGCACATCCAAAAATGAATCATTTCAATATTATAATATATATATACATGTATAATCAATTCTAATCATTAAACTAGGCTTAAACTACCATTTGTGTTTTTTTTGCCAACCACCCGATCATTTTCCGTTTCCGAGCTTCCCCTTTGGAGATTCTCAGGAAGCGGAGCCAAGCGAACCATTGGACCTCCTGGATCCCCGATAAGACCCAATGCACTGCGCAATTCGGTGCCGCGGCGCCGAGTTTTTTTTTGTGATGGTTTTTGGCCGCCCAGAGTAGATGAGTAGATGTTTGTTGATGTTTGTTGAGAATTTCATCAAAGAAGGTTTGCTAATGTTTGCTAATACTATTGGGTTTACCAGAACCACATTGTAGTTTTCTTATCCCGTGTGCAAGTGGATAGCAAAGGCTAAGACTGGGGGCCAAGGCCAAACATTTTTCTTTTGAAGTGTTGGTGACTTGAAATGGAGGTATCCTAAAATGGTGGTCCCCCCTAAAATCATCCAGCATGACGCCATATTTTACTGGTTGGTGGTTTGGAACCATGGAATTTGGATTGACTTTCCCATCATATTGGGATTTTCATCATCCCAACTGTTACTCACTCACTCACTCCATCATTTTTCAGAGGGGTAGGGCTCAACCACCAACCAGATATGATGATTAACCATCATCAACCATTAATATTAACCATTAATATTAACCATATATATTAACCAGGTATATTAACCATTATTAACCATCCAGTTTAGTATCTGTTAGTGACTTGAACATTGAAACCCAACCGGTGACTTGGGGATGGGACATCATTACATCGGCACAAAGGGTTAAAGACTGGTGGTCTAGAATCTGAGGTACCAGATAGTGGGAAAAAAATATCGGCACAAAGGGTTTTAGATACGATTCGTGATTTGAGTGCTTTGATTACTAGCCTGAATTGATAAACTGCTACGGTCAACGGCACAAAAAACAAACACTCACATGGCTTGTTTGATGGAGTTCTTGTTGGATCACCGGAAAAAAATAGATCAGAGATGATCTGGGATGTTTTGGGTATCAGAGATAAGCCATGTTCGCGGAGCCAATTTTGTATATCTGACTCTTACTTACTTCCACAGGTTTCCCCCATCACAAGTTGAGACTCAAATTATTCGCCTATAAAACGCGTAAACATATAGAATATCCATGTTTGAACTACATTATTTAATTTATTTGTAAATGTTTCATGTGTACCCTAAGTATAAGATACACTTTATTTGGTGCAACATCTCATTTGCCTAATATTCAACACCCCCTAAATTCAACAATGGTTTCGCGGAGCTGTTCAATATCATACTGCACAAAATCCGGGCCATTTTGCCCCTAAGGTTTGTACAACGAACAGGCGCAAGCCGCCGGTTTCGTGCACCAAAAATGAATCCCATCACAATACATGGGTATGCACCAACCTGTGCTGAAAAATCCTTGGTTCGTAGTAAATGTTAATGTAAGTAATGTAGTCATAGTGTCGATATAAAGAAAGGAAAATTCTGTAATTACATGTTTGCATATCCATTGTAGTTCTTTTTGCCGAAAGAAATGGATTTACCGCCAGGTTAGATTACCGGACGCAACGAGCGTCCCAATTCGCTAAGCGTTTGATGATGGAAACTTGATGGTAATTAGTCACCTATCAATGAATTGATGCTAGTTCGCAATAGGGCGTTTCTTGTAGTTGGTCATATATGATTTAATATGGTTCTCCCCCCAAAAAACCTCCACAAATGCCTGCTGTGTAGGCTCAATGACTCAAGGGCGGGGGTGGCGGAACGCTCCAAGCGAGGATTCCAGCAGTGATCGTCCAGACTCTAACTGCACACGCTTTCACTGCACCATGATATTTGGGAGGTCCAAGTATGTATCTGGTTGGAGGTTTGGAACATTGTTTATTTTCCATTTCATATATGGGATGTCATCCTTCCCATTGACGAACTCATATTTTTCAACATGGTTATTGCACCACCAACCAGGTATTGTTATTGGACCATACAAACGGGACGTTTTTTCATTGAGATGACGACCATGTTTTGGGATGGGTTAAAGCCAGTCAGGTGAAATTAACACTTGACAATTCTATAAAGGGTGGCGCCCCACGGTCAGCCAAGTTGGTTTATGCCGAAAATAGCTAGGGTGTGTGGTAGATATATCCAACTACAGCGCAAGCGTTACATAAGAAGGTTGGTTGCCGATGGCCAGGGTCCCTCAATTTCTTATCGGAAAGGCCCCATGTATGTCAGTATATATGTACAATATTTCGGTCGAGGGTCCCTTAATGTCTTAGCAATTTCTTAATGTATAATGTAGTATTTCACAAGCAGTCAGATTCGAAGATGTAAGAGCGGGGTTGCCTCTGCGCAGCTCCTTTCGTGAGTTTGACTCCGCCATCCTTGCGCCACTTCCCAGTGGCTCCTGAGCTGAAAGGAACAGTTACCCAGTCTCCTCTACAGAAAGCTATTACAAACCCTTACATGATTAAGAAATTGAGGGGCTGGATTTCTTAGTTATGTATTGAGTTGAATCCTTACCCGGTGACGTCTCCTCTACACAAGGCTCTTATAAACCCTTGCATGGTTAAGAAATTGAGGGGCTGGATTTCCCGCTCCAAATAGAATCTTTATAAGCCATTTCATGGTTAGGAAAATTGAACAGGGGCGCAAAGGGGCTCCTTCACACACGTCTAAATTTCTTAGCCTTTAAAACTCCAGGGCCCCTCAATTTCTTAACTTCCATTTGCATATATATATATATAATTATATATATATATTCCACAAAACATATATGCGGCAAAAAAGCAGCCCCTCATTTTCTTATACAAGGAATTCTTATACAGTGTTTGGGCTGTAGTAGGCGGGGCAAAACTAAACCAACAGACACTGGGGAGGGCACGTTTAAGTTAGACGTGGCTCTGACATTCTCTGGTTGGTGGTTTGGAACATTTTCTCTTTTTCCATTCAGTTGGGAATTTCATAATCCCAACTGACTAATATTTTTCAGGGGGGTAGGTATACCACCAGCCAGTTCTGTTTTTAGGTTCCAACCTCTGATTGTTTACGCCATGAAATCTGGTGAAATGAACACTGCAATTCCATGGCTCTTTCAGAAGTGTCTCTATGTTCAGTTCCCGTGTTCTTGAAACATTGAAACAAAACAAATAAACAGAATCAAAACAAAACATAGGACACCATCGAAAATAGATGAAACATACACAATATGTAAACATATTGGTTCACTATGTTTCATTTCCAAACTCTTTGAAGCTCCCTTGATCTCAGTTGGCCGAAAAAAATGCCGCGCAGACCCAGCAATTCGTGCAGAATCGCGATGATCCCGCGAACCTCATTTGCGCCGCGACAGCATCGATCGGGTTCCAACGACCCGCAAAAATCATAAGGGCAGCCATGGAAACATTAGGATATGCATGGATATTGTGCATATATATATATATATAATATTTATACCATGATTTACGATCATTTACCATCATTTACCCGATTATTTGGATATCAATGGATATCAATGGATACTAATGGATATGAAGGGATATTAATGGATATTATTTGATATTATTAGTTGATCTAGCTTGAAAATGCCCGAACAATAGTTCGATGATTATCTCAGCTAGAAACCTCCATGGCTATGTGCAAGTGGTTTCCCAGCCAGCCACAACACCGGAGGGTAATATGTATTTACATTCCTACGGAATGGTTTTAGGTACCCAAATTTGACACCCATCTATTTGGTGAAAGTCGCCCCATCGATTTGCTGAAAGACAGGGTGGAATTTGTCCCAGCTATATAATAAATATTGTTAAGCACCGCAATGTGACCACCCAACAGAATCAGGAATCCCTCCAATGACTGCTTGCACTGACGCCCCAATCCGAGTTCCTATCCATTTGGCAAACAAAGTGTACAGTATCCATACCATCTGGTAAACTAACATAGCTATGGAAAACCACCATTTTCAATATGTAAATCAACTATAAATGGCCATTTTCAATAGCAAACTGTTAGTCATCACCAGAGGCATTACCCGTCGGAGTCTACCAGATCGGTTTCATTTTGGTCTTCAGCACTGAAGGCCCGAACTCATGAAGTTGTTTTCCATTGATATAAATGAATATCCATTGATATTTTTTTGTTATCCGTTGATGCTAATGTAGCCTAGATACTTTTGTTAATTTTTGTTGTATCTCTCTGTGATTTTATTTTGGGCTTGAATTTTCATAAATGAATTCTACGTGTGTTGTAAATGACCAATCCTGTGTTGCCTTGTTTTCAATCCAATGTCTATTGATTTGGAGAATGGGAGGACAAAAATCCCAAACAATTGACGGTTGATCATTGTTGGTTCGCAACGCACTAAATATTGAACTTGACATTTTAGGGATATCAAATTCAAACATTTTCAGACTGACCTACTTGACATTTTGGGGATATCAAACATTTTCAGACTGACCCATCTAGTTACGTGGGCGCAAATGAGTCAAGTTTGTCGGTGCAGATAAAACCATGATGACTATTTGTTGGTATATCACATCAGAATTCATCTGTGGCAAAATCGTAATATACAATCCAACACTCGGGATACGTTGAAAGGCCCCAAGATTACAGTTCCTTTGGGAAAACCGACGATCATATTTTGGAATTTGGGGATTCCCTTTTTCAGAGGAACCAACCCATATCATCCAGATGGTCCAAATGGACTAGTCACTAGTCAAACATTCATCCACCATTTTAGCCACCATTTCACAACAATTCCCTCTAAATTTAATACCACCCTTCACATTGAAACTTGGTGAAATGTATTCTATATTCATGACTTGGTGTCCCATAAAGACGGGGTGAGTGTTTCAAAGTATTTCAGTATATTTCATAACATCCTGGAAAGGGCTTACCAATCCAATATTAACATGTCATGTAGGACGATTCATAACCATTAAATTACATAATATAATTTCATGTATTAGCATAGACTAATATATATATATATCGTAAGCATATTGATATGCAATTATAGTCATATACAAACAACTATCATGGAGGTTTCCTAAAATTGCGGTACCCCCAGTCATAATCCATCTTCATGGGATTACCATGAACTAAACCATCCAGCTATTGAGGATCCCCCATTTATGGACACATCACCATCTTAGTTAATCACATTCACCAAATGTATAAATGTTGCCTGTATCATAATATATCCATGTATTTGTATATGTTTTTTTTGTATATTATCTCCATCTTAGTTACATTCACCAAAATTATAAACTGGCTTCTAACCATATGCCATCCCTATAACTGGCATCATGAAAAAGGCCTCGCATGTCCTTCTGGACATTACTCCGCGGAGCTTAAAGATGGGAGACTTGACAGGCATGGATTTAGCCATGAAAAATGGTGGTTGAGGCATCAAACATGGTGATTTGGCCATGAGACGTGGTGGTTTACCTGGTTTAACTATCAAAAATGATCGTTTAGCCATGAAACATGCTGGTTTCGGCTGGTTTTGCCATGAAAAAGGCTTGGATGTGTTTTTTGCATCCCAACAGTTCAACTGAAGGAACTGACAGGATGAGTAGAGTTGTTTCACCACCATGGCTGTTGTGATGTAAGGCGTGCAACTCTCAGGGTTTTATCGCTGCATCCGCGGCTAGTACGTGTATGTTTTTAAGTATGTCTAATCATGTTGAACCAATGAGGTCCAATATATATATATATGATTATATATACACAATTATATATCACAATATATATATATTATACAATATACATAACAATATATATATATATATATAACAATACATATATATATATATATATATACATGTATTCCCCTTCCAATTTCCACCAGAGAATGGGAGGCCTTGTGCCCCGTGCAAAGTTTACATTTGAGTAATTTATCGGGTCCAGTCATGGGGTTGTGCTCTTCATTTTGTAGTAAAAGGTTGAGCACAGAAATTTGTAAGTTTTCAGTGGTTGGGTGTCTGAAACCCCTTTGAAAATCGAACAGTCATTTTGTAGCAAAAAAAAATCACGCCCTTCAGATGGCCTGTTGAAACCCAATGGCATCTTGTACAGAAACATGGGCGAACTGAGAGGGGAACATGATGAGCGTAGGCATTGTTTGAACCATTTCGAAGGAGTGATGAAATAAGCGATTTGTACAATATACCCTCTGGTTATGACTAACAGTTCGCCATGGAAGCCATGGCCCATAGAAATAGAAGATTTTCCCAGCGAACTAAACCTCCATTTATAAGGGATTTTCCATGGCTATGTTAAATAAGCAGATGGTATATATATATACAGATAATTTATCTGTGATAATTTCAAGTATCTTGTTGCGATGCCCCTAATTTCAGTTCACCTGAGAGGTAGGGGATTTCTGTGAACTGTATATAGATGTTTCTTTGCCATTTACAGACGGTACGTCAAAGCGTCTGAAGACCAAAGCGTCTGAAGACCACACCATCCATGATACTAATATACCATCCATGATACTTATATACCCTCTGGTTATGTCAAAATAGCTATTGAAAATGGCCATAGAAATAGTGAGTTTTCCCATTAAAAATGGTGATTTTCCATAGTTATGTAAACGTTTACCAGAGGGTACAACCTATCAATCTAATATAGCTGGCAATGGAAAATCCCACTTCAAAAAATCCCACAGAGAAAGGGGATTTCTCATCAAGTTTTGATCAAACGCAAGAGTATGTTTGTATTTTTTGTTTCACACATAAATGGATTTAGTAATGTTGGCGAGAGTTGAGCTTGAGACCATTAAATATCATCAAATAGTTATTTTGATCATTAAATATCATTAGTACCATTCGAAAATATTAGATATCATTACTGATTGGTGGTTTGGAACATATTTTATTTTTCCATTCAGTTGGGAATTTCATAATCCCAACTGAATTTGATATTTTTCATACCACCAACCAGTTAAATATCATCTGTATATTTCTATCATTTCAGACCATTTCTATGTTTGAAGTGCTGCTTCGTTGGCCTGGCCACCTTGCCACGGCCTGAGGAGTGGGAAAACCTTCGTGTGTCGAGGCTGCCCCGTGGGCACCTCACAGGTGCCTCGGATGTGGAGCTATGGAGCTATGGAGGTTTAGCCGATGGAAAACCCGATCGCCTCTGGGAATGACTACCCTCTGGTTATGTCAAAATCTAACAGTTTGCTATTGAAAATGGTCCATTTATAGTGGATTTACCATGATTTAGCTATTAAAGATGGTGATTTTCCATAGTGATACCCTCAAACTAACATAGCTATTGAAAATGACCATAGAAATAGTGGATTTACCCATTGATAGCATGGTGATGTTCCATAGTTTTTTGTAAATGTTTACCAGAGGGTAAGAGTTTCTGCTTGGTCAAAAAACCAGATATCAATGGTTTATGAATGTTTATTATCTGATATTACCATTGATGATACTATAACTGCTTGGTGCTGACTGGAACCATGGAATTTGGATTGACTTTCCAGAAACAGTTGGGAAGGTCATCATCCCAACTGACTTTCACTCCATCATTTTTCAGAGGGGTTGAAACCATCAACCAGCCAACAGTTTGCTATTGAAAATGACCCATTTATAGTTGATTCATGTTGATTCACCTATTAATAGATGGTGATTGTTCATTGTCATGAGTCATTTGTTTTTCCCAGAGAATGACTACCAGTTTGCTATTGAAAATGGCCATTGAGTTGATATCGCTGATTTAGCAAACATTGAATTTCTTCCCGTTGGGATAATGGGTCTGGTTGAATTATGTTGTGATTAAGTTGTGACCAAATGACGTCGTGACATCACTGGAATTGCATGTTTTTTTTTGGGGAATTACCCCGAAGTTTTCATGTTAGTGAGTGAATTATCATCAGTTCTCCACATGAGTGTCAAATGGATGTGAAATGGCCGTTGAGATTTCTGAATCACATTGGAATAATTTTGCCGTTTTTATTCATCGTTTGCCCATAGTACCTTTTTGCAGTTTTCCTCCAGGGCTCCAAGGAATTGCAGGCATTTGATTTTTCCAAACTTTGCAGCAGTGCATCATGGTGTTCTTCAATCACAACGTTGAGCCCAGGCTAAAGTTCCACGTTGGTTAGATCTCGATGTTTCCCAAATGGTTCATGTATGGAATAGGCCAAAGTTCCATGTTGGTTACATCTTGATGTTTTCCAAATGGTCCATGCATCGAGTATTCACCACTTTTCTTACCTTCAAAATGAGAAAAAGACAACAAGGTCCATGCAGAAACCATTAGATGAGAGGTCCTTGTGAACTACTTCAAGTGATAAATGCAATAACCTTTCGCATCACCACCTTTGTGACCCTTAGTTCGGGTATACCATACATGGAACATATAGGTGTGTATGAAACTTGGCTATACCCACCACTTTCCTCCTCAAGAGAGAGAATAAACCTAACCAGAAAAAAAGAACCTTTGAGTACTAGAGTAGGGACATTATTTAGAAAAACCCATAACTGGTTGGTGCTTTGGAACATGAATTTGGATTGACTTTCCATTCAGTTGGGAATGGAATAATCATCCCAACTGACTTTCACTCCATCATTTTTCAGAGGGATTCAAACCACCAACCAGATAACCTCCAACAGGTACCTCCTTTGACTAGTTGGAACCTTTGAGTACCTCCAACACCTCTTCGCGATCGATCCTATCGATCTGCCGCGCCAGCCCTCGGGAGCCTCGCTGGCATGTGATCCTTGCCCTAAAGGCACGTTGCCTGCCTCGGCGGAACTCATTGCGTTGTTCGGAGGGGATGTTGACAGTGGAATGGGATCAATTGGGATATTCAAAACCTTGAAATATGGGTTGATCCAAAAGAAACAATGAAGAGAGAAGCCAAAAAAGATCAAAAAGCACTGAATGATGTTGTCACTTGTGAACCAGAAGATACAAGAAGCGTACCCCAATGTCCAACTATCTATATATTTCTTTGCGCGATCCGTTTATTGTACTTTCCACGCGTGGTGCAAAAGGGATTTCCCTGCGTCAGCCATTTGGTCCGGGGATTCACATATGCCACTGCAGAAGGCTGAGAGAGTTGCAAGAAGGGGAGCCTAGATGACGGTAAGTTGGATGAAGTTGGTGTATAACTAGTCTGACCAGGATTTATGGTGGATCTATGGATATATCATCATAGTTGGATGACTCTATACACCAACTATCACCAACTTCACCCAGGTTGGGTGCCTTCTTGTGGCCGCAGGTGAATATCAAGATGAAGAGGCGACAAGTTCCTGTCACTCGCTGATGGAGAAGTGGTGCCCACAAAATCCCGTAAATTTCCTAGTTTATCATCATATCCCTACGCAAATCCTACAAAACTGCTTATTTCTGGGTATACCAAATCTCAGACCCACTCGCATGTTGATATTTTCAGAGTGAAGCATATTACTGTTATTTTGAAATATTTGCAATATTTGGCACCTGTTTTACAGGTATTTGTAGGCATGGATCACTTCCAATCACTGTCATAGATCATGTCTTCACCGAGACATCAGCCGTTGTCATGGAGTTCGCTGTTATCCAAGCTCGCAATGCAAAGCACATGTTATTTTTTTAATGGGAAAACGTGGGACAACTATTTTTATAAACAACTAAATGATTGTATAATAATGTATGATATATTATATGTGCATATGTGCATGGAATGTAATGGCGTGTGCTGAAATATAGTGGAATGTAATGGAATTTAATGGAATATAATGGAATGTACAGGGATATAACTGAGTGTAATGGAATATAACTGAGTGTGACGGAATATAATGGAATGTGATGTAATATAATGGAATATGCCGGAATATAACAGACTGTAATGAAATATCATAAAGTGTAGTGAAAAATAATGAAATGCACTGGAATATAATGGAGTGTAATGAAGTGTATCGGAATATAATGGAATATAATGGAATTCAATGGAACGTAATGGAATGTAATGGAACATAATGGAATGTAATGGAATGTAATGGAATGTAATGGAGTGTTGTAATGGAATGTAACGGAATGTAATGGCATGGAACAGAATGTATTGGAATGTAATGGAGTGTAATGGAATGTAATGGACTGTATTGGAATGTAATGGAATGTATTGGAGTGTAATGGAGTGTGATGGAATTTAATGGAATGTAGTGGAATGTAATAGACCGTATTGGAATGTAATGACATGTAACGGAGTGTTAATGATGTGTAATGGAATGCAATGGAATGTAACGGAATATATTGGAATGTGATGGAATGTCATGGAGTGGAATGGACTGCAATGGAATGCAGTGGAAATCAATAGAATATCACGGAGTGTAATGGAATGTAATGGAATCTAATGGAATGTAATGGAGTGTAATGACATGTAATGGAATGTAATGGAGTGTAATGGAATGTAATGGAATATTATGGAGCGTATCGGAATATAATGTTACATCGACAATAGTAAAGGGGGGTCCCCCCCTAAATTTATTTATTTTTTTTGTTTTTTTAGGGGGGGTCTGCTTTGCAATAGTAAATCGAAAATCCCAACTCTTCCCCAAAGGCTTCTGTAAGGTTTTGACAAATCCTCTCTTTTCTGATGGGCTCTGATGGGATCTTCATTGGATTC
>Ga0126342_10014611_pt1 | contig 13844 bp, 10 predicted proteins | sample Cyp1metagenome_FD_92528 | JGI IMG/M metagenome (GOLD analysis project Ga0126342, IMG submission 92528) | Coral microbial communities from Lord Howe Island, Old Settlement Bay, Australia - Cyphastrea 1 metagenome | ecosystem: Host-associated > Invertebrates > Cnidaria > Coral ...
CGAGCAGCTGTTCTGGAGGGACGAGCGGGCAAGACAAACTGACAAATGTCCAAACCCATGCCAGTGAAAGGCGCTGAACAAAAATGGATAAGTTCAAACCCCATGGTTGAAGAATAGATGCTGTAAATGCTTCAATCCCAACCCACCAAAAAAAATGGATAATTGAAATGGAAAAACAAATACATAAAAAATGGAAGTAAGTTGGCCATCAGTTGTGGCAAAGTGGCCATCATAAGCTATACCTTGCATTGGGATAGTTACCCCAACTGACCATCATTCCAGTGAGGTCGCAGTGAGGTCGCTGTGTCTAATTTATGCAAATGGTTGAGTGTGCGCAAATATAAATTTAGTCATTGCTAATTAAGTTTAGTCAGATTGATGGCATCATATGGCATCTCAAAAATTGGCAATTACCTGGCTAAATATGGCTGCGTGTAAACGCAGCATTTAACGAAGAAACATATTATGGGTATACAATGGTATACCGGTATACCAGCATTTTATGGGGATATAGTAAATAACCGTTAAACAATCCATATGGAGATTTTGGGTTCTCTCCACATGGTGGCCACCTGAAAGTTGCAATTCTTGATATTCTTGTGCAAAAATGACCCAGTTTCCTGTCGGGGCTTTTGGAAAGTCAATTTTGAGACCCCAATGATATGTGGATCGTTCGTTGGTGAAAGATCCCAAGGGCACACGGTCTCCACCCTCACGACGGACGCCTGCATGTTGTGGGTAGGACCAAATCCTGCTTGATACACGGCCAACGAGTCAGAAAAGATGGAAAAGCAAGACAAAATGCATCAAAATGCATTGCGCATCATTGCGCCACCGGATTCAAAGGCGCAAGGGCAGAGCTTCCAGAAGTCGACACGAATGCTGTCAAGTGAAGCAAGTTGATGACCCTCGTTGACGATGATTTCAAAGTGGTCAGACAAGCAAGTCTGCACACACTGTTCCGTTCCGTACATTGCCATACGCTGTGTCTCCCATGATCGGTTCCTCATTGCTGAGTACCATTGTGATCGCAAACAATATAATCCAAACATCATGACGATGGTGATTGCGGAATGGCTCAGGTGAGGCGTACATGAGTTGGCAGCGGGGCAAGCCAGAAGAATTAATTAAGGCCATTTGGGGATGATTCCCCTTACTAAACATGATTTCAGTAAGGTCGCAGTGAGGTCACTATTTATCCATTGTCCCATTATCTCCCATGATATTCCCATTATACTACCATTTCTTACTTTTGGTGAAATCATCACTTTTTTCTTAATCAAATCACATTTTTTCCCGGTGAAATCACAAATTGTCTTGCTAAACTCAACATTCAATCACCAGTTGTCCTATGGGTTTTCCTATGGTTTTCCTATGATTTCACCATTTTCCTATGGCTTTCCTGTGGTTTCTCCATTCCTTCCTGCCCATCCCCCTGACTCCCGTGGGACCCGCCGCAACGGCCCCGTGGCACCTCCGGGGCTCGCAGCGTCCGCCGGAACTGGCTCCGCGGGGGCGGCCGAGACCGTGCGCCGCAGCGCCTTGGGGTCGACGTCGTCCGTTTGAGGCCTGGGAAAATATGGAAAATCCATGGCTTTTAGGCCTGGGAAAACTCATCGGAAAATGGTGATATTTCACGGAAAAACATAAGAAAACCCTGGGAAAACGGGTGATTTCATGGTGATTTCATGGTGATTTGAGCAAGAAAAATATGGTGAGTTCACCAGGAAAAATTGCGATTTGATCAAGAAAAATATGGTGATATTGAATGGCGATTTCACCAGAAAAAAATGATGCTTTGACCAAGAAAAACGTGTGTTCTACTAGGATGTCTTGCTGATTGATAGCTAAGTTGGTATATCCCCAATCTGCAAGGTGAGGTCCCCAGTTCGAAATCGCGAAGGCTCCTCTGTGGTGTAGGCTCTCTCAAACCTCAGAACTGCTGTCGTCTCAGCCTCTGGAATCTTGGAGGCTAGAAATGGATTGAAACCACTTCAAATAATTTCAAATAATCGGATCTCACCAGCTCGAAGGAACAGTTTTGTGAAGTGAAATGGATTTCACTCACAAAAGCATGGCAGTACGGACCAAAGAACAATGAGGATCACAGGGTTAAAACGGCGCCAACTTCGAGGGCACATTCTTTCTGTAACAATGGGTGTGGGTAGACCAACCAAGTCACTTCACAGAATGACACAATCATCCACCACATTCCACCATTCAATCATGGGGCTCCGAGTTAATGATCAAAAAGGCGCTATGAACAGAATCAAACAAACTATATATGTACATCTATACGTGATCAAATTTCAGCAAATAGCATCTCGATTGGCTAAGAATTGGAAGAAACCGAGCGGAAAAAAAAGGTAGACAGGTAGAATCGGGTAGATATTCACCCAATAATCCAGTGATCCAAAGAAACCAATATACAATCCATTTAAGATCAAAAATTCATTTAATTTAAGAAACCATTATTCACCCAATAATCATCAATAATCCAATGGCTGTTTACTGCTCATGGTGAATCAACCCCTGAAAACGTCCACCATGCGTGGGTCCAAGCGTCTTTGCGCGCGCATCTGCTGCATTTGCGTCATCTGGAACTGCTGCAGCAGGGCGCGTTGCCTCAAAAAATCCTTTTTGGAGGTGCAGTTGCGGCTATAGTTACCCTGAGTTCAGATTGTCAACTTCCATGAGCCATGATTCGGAAGTCATTAATCATTAAACCCCTATAATTATTCCATGATTAGGAAGTCATGAAAACTATATGAAACCCCTACAATTGTTGAGACATATTCAGGAAGTCGTGAAAAATCCTTCGTGGGTGTTTCCCTCGTCACTGCCTCCTAGAGGGCCGCCGTTGCCAATAGGGCACCCCCAAACACCCCATGGAAATCTATGCTATTTGGGGTTATCCCCCATCTCATATTCATGTACCCTCTGGTAAACTACCATAGCTATGGTACTAGGGAAAAGCCATCATTTACTCATTTACAGTGATTTAATGGAATTTTATAGTGATTTAATGGGATATTCATGGGATATACCCTCTGGTAATGACTGTTAGCTATTGAAGCCATGGCCAAGTCGGGAATAGTTGATTTACGCTAGATAGCATGGTGGATCTTTCCAGTTCGTTATGTCAACGTGTACCAGAGGGTAACTCATGATTTTACTCAGCTTTTTCGGGCATCACACTAGTCACTACACAACTCCTCTGATCTGCACTTGGTCGAGAAATATTCGAGAGACAAGCCACTGCTGCAAGTCATACTGAGAGATTTGCTGCAACCTCAGGCTCTGTCCCAAAGAAAAGGCCAACTGTCTGGCACAAAGTCACTTATGGGCAACACCCACCTGCACTGATGATGCGTTGTCATATGTCGAACACATTCGCCATATGCCAGACAGTTGATCATTCGCTATTTGCCCAACCTATCCCCATCATACCAAGCATGTCTGAAACCAGTCAGATGAACATTCTACACCTCACGGGCTGAAAGGTTTAACAGATGAGTCACTTGCTGATGTCGCTTGCTTCGTTTGCGACGAGTCGGTTTAAACTAGATTTACTATGGTTTGTGGAAAATATATCTATAGTCTATAATCAATACGGTTTATGAATGAACTTAAACCTGGGGCATCATCGTGTGCATGTGGGATATCATTCTCAAGCCTGCTTTGGATGGGATTGGGGTTGCATTTCAACAGATCTCAACCCATCAACTGAAACCAATTATATGGAATGTTGGCACCTGTGCACGTCTTTTAAGAATATGAATGTTCACCTACTTTCGGGGAGAGCTGTTTTATTTGAAACCATGATGGAAGCGGGGCTGAAGGTCCGAAGTAAAAAATTCAAAGCAGGGGTCATGTTGTCCCCAAACGTCTTACCAAACGTCTTACCAAACACCTTGCCCCAAATGGTGTGGTCCAACTTTCCATTACAACATCATTCTCGATCCCTAGCTGTTGGATACACAGGGTTTCACTAGATGGGTTTCAAGTTTTTAACCTACAGGAAAGCCATGGGTTTTACATATGTTTAGCTACAGGAATGCATAATGTTTATGTGTTTATTCAATCTCATTTATGCCTTTTCTTAAGCAAGTTCCCTTAGCTGCATTAGCTAATGCCCAAGATGGACCCCCACCCCCACCATTGCCTTAGCCATCCTTGTGAGAATGGGTTCGTCTAAAAAATCGAAGATACCAAGCTTGATGCTTCATCATGTTCTAAGAGTTGCCAAAAAAAAACGCAAATTATAGCGAATCCTCCTGCACGTGATGGTAAATCTTGGTAAATCCTTAAGAAATGATTGTACAGATTGGTAAATCCCAACGAATGATGGTAAATCCTGGTAATTCTCGCCCCAAGATATGTCAGGTCGCTGAAGTTGCTGCAGCTGTTGCAACTGGGCCATCTGTTGTCTCAGCTGCTCCTCTGTCAAAAAAAACTTTTTTTTTCGTGCTATGAACCAAGGTTCAGTCAGGGATTTACAAATATTTGGGACCATTTGGGGTTTTCTTAATATTAGGGGGATGGGATTTATGATAACTAGGATAGCAACCAAAAAGAAACAACTTTTCATTCTGCTGGTAAGGGTTGGATGATGAACGAGAAGTTGTGACTTGGTCCATTTATGGCAGTTGCACATGTATTGATCTATGATATCTATGTGTATAATAATATATATATATATATGTATATATTGATTGAGGCTGTTCCTTGCTCTGCACCAGTCAGCAGAAAGGTCTTCTTACTAAACAGGATGCCCTCAAGTTTTCATGGTTTATCATCATCTTCTGTGTATTCACATGGCAACTTTGAAGACCCCATTCAGATGCTCAAAAGGTTGGGTCCGCCCAGTGATGTGAAACGTTGCTTTGGTAAAAACCCATCCAACCATAGTCTAGTAACTACGAACTGATTAAACCCCACATTAGATGGATTTAATGATTAATAGTTCTTAGTACGAACATTTTCTTACTTGTTGCCAAATTTATATACTTACAGTTATTTCATTTCATAGTACTATATTTACTGGTTGGTGGTTTCAATCCCTCTGAAAAATATGAAAGTCAGTTGGGATGATTGTTCCCATCTATTATGGAAAAATAAAATTGATGTTCCAAACCACCAACCAGATAATAGTTGGACTATAGTTGGTTTGATTGTGGGTATTATGGTTATTATGGTTAATTACTGTATATTATATCCTAATTAAATATATTAGTTACTATAGTTGTAATAATAACTATATATTATGGTTTATATCCTAATCACTATATATTACGGTTAATTAATCACTACCCTCTCGTAATTTAACATAGCTATTGAAAATCACAATTTTTAATGGGAAAATCCACTATAAATGGCCATTTTCAATAGCTATGTTAGTTTACCAGAGGGTAATCACTAGATTTTATAGTCATGATTTCATGCAACAGCGCACCGTCATATGGTCTGAAGTTTTGGTGCACCTTTCCATACCCCTCCGCCGCTCCGTGCTCCATTGCGTGGCTTCATGGGAGCGGCTCCCAACCGGCTCCTGCCGGCACGGTGGTGGTGGATTTAACCGGGGCCGGAACTCTTAACAAAAATGGTGGATTTAACCATGATAAACTCCAGATTTATAGATTTTATATAGATTTTAGAGTTGGTTTATGATATTTATGAACCATTATCCAACTAGAGGTTTATGAAACATCCACGTTATCACTGGGAAAACTGTGGTTCATGGAAGAGAGAGAGAGAGATATATATATATATATATCCAACTAGTGAATGGGAGTCAGAAACCAACGAAGATAACTGTAGAGTCTCACCTTGCATGTCCTAACCCTGTTCCCAAAAATGCCAGCACTGTTGGATGGTGACTGGATGTGAACAGCGACTAGGAGGAAACAAAGAACCGTTCAACTGACTGATGAAGAGATTTAAACCAGAAGGAAAAAAATGGATTGCCCTCCAGTAAATTAACAGTTCGAGCCTGAAAACACACATTTTTGAGTGGCAACTAATCTTCCAACCCCTATCTGGTAGGGTCGAACTGTTAATTTAATGGAGGGTATGTAGTCTGGTTGATTCGAAGGACAGCCTGCAAGAAACACATTTATTGACCATCCATTTGGATATGTTCTAGCGCTTGTCATATTCCCCCGAAAAAGTCGGAAAACCAATTCTTCCCCAACAAGTTTAAAGACACGCAAACATCCATGATATCTTTGTGGGGATTGGTGAAAACCAATACCTATGATTTCCACATGTAGGGATGAAGATCAAACATAGCCTCCGGTGATCGTGGCTGGGTAAATCATCGCATTGCATGGATCATCCATGGTGGATTCTCAGTGTTTTTACCCATGGTTTTCCCGTGCGATTTCCCATGCTGAAACCAGAAACGTTTGATGACACCGGAACGTAGCAGCAATTTGGATGTTTCCAGGCCTTGTCGCACAGCCATGTCTTTTTTGGAATCCCAGATCTCTTCATTAGATAACTTATCTAAATCAATCAAATCGGTTGGTTTACTTTCACCCTAACCATAGTGATCTCCCAGCCATGGGATAGTTATTTATATATATATTATATTATATCCCATTCACTATAGTTCTTCCCCCTCAACTACAACTAGCTGCAATCCTTCTGAATCTAAATCCTTAACTATCACCAGTTGGGGAATCCTTATTTATCAACCTTATCAACCAAGATCTCTCACAAACCAAGAGTTTTCCAAGGTTTTCCCAGGTTTTCCATGGAAAACCCCCAGATCTACATCCCTTGACCCATCCGCGCCCGCGCCCATCACCGCAACCGCGGCACCGTCGTGAAGGACCGCGGCAGCAGCCGCGGCGCGGCGGACCTCGCGGTCGGCACCTCGCCGCCGTCGCTGATGGTCACCGAGCGCCCCGAGGACGCCGGAGTCGTAAGGAAGTTGGACCTGGCACGCCAGGTGGCGAACTACCCACTTACCCTCTGGTAAACTAACATAGCTATGGAAAATCACCATTTTTTATGGGAAATTCCACTATAAATGGTGATTTTCAATAGCAAACTGTTAAATTACCAGAGGGTAAGTGGGTAGTTTACCCCAGTGATTTACATGGGATAAGTAGGGTTCATCCACAGTGAACAATTGCCACGTTTCACAACGCTTGGTGGTGCGTTTTAACCATCTTGAAAAATATAAGAGTCAATGGGAAGGATTATCATGGATTATCATGGATTATTCCATATATTATGGTATATTATGGTATTATGGAAAATAATGGAAAATAAAAAATGTATAAAACATGTTTGAAACCATCAACCAGTTGATTGATTACCGGAGGGTATCTGACGCATGTTGAAGCATGCAATCTTGAGATACAACTGATTGTACTTCAAGATCTTCAAAAACCAGCCAGCACTAAGCCGTCAAGTTGCAGATTGCTTGCGGTGACAGTGCATGTTCCGTTGGGATTTGATTTCCCATCAAACATGACAACAATCTATAACAATCCGTGGTTCTCGGGGCCTCATATTTAATCCCATAATTAACCAGATAAACTAACATAGCTATGGAAAATCACTATTTTAAATTCTGCTATAATTGGCAATTTTCAATATGTTAGTTTATCAGAGGGTACCCAGATAAACATGTTGCTGTTGTTCTTTGGAATCTTTGGATCAACGTCTTGCTTGGCCCAACACATCCTACCGTGGATGTAGCCTCTGACCCGAGCCCCGAGACTTCCAATGGAAGCATTGGGGCCTCCTTGCTGCTGTCTGCCCCGGCACCTGCGGTGAGGCGTCCATTTTTGTGACTTGAAAATCAAGGGAAAACTACCAATACCTGGTTGGTGGTGGTTTTATAACCATCTTGAAAAATGATGGAGTGAAAGTCAATGGGAAGGATTATCATGGATTATCATGGATTATCCCATGATTATGACATGGAAAATAAAAGCCACGTTTGAAACCACCAGCCAGTTGATCAGATCAGTGGTGAATTTCCTCCCCTTAAATGGCCATCTAGTCGGGAAAGACAGATCATAACCAGTCCATATCCCATGATGGATCCATGGTGCTGGTATATATGCTAACATGACTGGGGTATATTGATGGGACCCATGTCACCATATATATGGATCCTATGGGATATGATGTTTAGTGGGGATACGCGGTCAGCACATGTCGGTCAAGATTTCTTTATCTCAAGCCTTCCAAGGTGTACAAAACACACAGGGTAGTGTGGCTAGTCACACCAGCTGGCTGTTGGTTTGACTCTTGAATTCCTCTTTGGCTGAGTCTTAATTATCTGTCATTCCGTTATCCTGGTTGGTTCATATAGGGATTGGATTTTTAAATTGCTTCATAGGGAGTGGATTTATTTATGTTCCTTTATTTAAATACTGTACTCCCGAGTATCTTGGGCATATTGGCTAGTATCATCCCCGAGCTTATCATCAGTTTTCCTCAGCCCGTCCCAACGCCGCAGAGCGAACCCGCGCCCGCGCCTGCAACTTCTGCCGCGACACTCGCCGCACCACGCGCTCCCCCTCCAGGCCGGGAGGGGCGCCGGGCACCGGCAAGTGCGGCACGGGCGCTGTGGAGGAGCGGGAGGCCTGGGAAGTGATCGAAAAATCAGGGCAGTTCAGCAGGAAAAGTTAAAACAATGCCATAGACCACCTATCTGGGAATGGTAAAACTAGCACTGTATTTATGGTGATTTGGGGGATGGTTTATGGCATTGTTTTACCCAGATTATAAGGGATTTATAGTGCTTCTACCCAGAAAAATGATGAAAGCGAGGATTTCACCGGGAACAATGGAGATTGATAGGGATTTAAAGTAGTTGTAAGTTGATTTATGATAGGTTTATACTACTGGTTTATAACATGTTGTGTGCATCTCCAATAGGATTCAAACGTGGATATCTGTACTCCCTGTGTGTCGAAGACCTATTCTGGATAGGTCTTTGGACAAAAACCTAAATGGAAATCCGGGACCTATCAAGAGAAGGGTGCTGCAGCATGGGTTCAAGACGTGCACACGCAAGGGACATATAATTTTATTCACTAGTTTTACAACTTCTTGAAGAGAAACAATTAGGAATAACAGGATATTTTGATGCACAATTTATGCAGAATTTCAGACCTGACCGTGGACAAACCGTGGAAAGACCTATGTAGGGCGTCAAAAAAAACCTATTCAGGGCGTGGAACATGCCTATCTAAAGCGTGGACAGGGGACCAGAATGCTCAACCAACATGAGCAACAATTTGGGTGTCAATCTGGATACTGATAGCACAACAAAAACATCTGGTTTAAGGCCATGGAAATCCGTGGTCCATCTTGGTCCTTAGGCCTTCGGTTGCCTTAAAAGGTCTTTAGATGGTCGGTAAAGTCCTATCCCGGGTAGGACGGGTAGGACTTAGAGGGTCTGGTATAGATGGGACAGGGGGTTGAGATTTGACTATCTTTCATTACCTGATTTATCTTTATTCTATGAACAAATTCAATGCTTAAATTGGATTACAGTAAATGAAAACATGAATATGCGTGGTTTCCCATGGATATCGAGAGATTTCACCCATATTTGTGGTTACAAGGCCACAAGTGTATCCCATTGAACCCCCATCATCGTTGGTTTTACAGCCTTATCTGGTCTAAATCCACCAATTTTTGGAGCAGCCCATCCCATATCTGCCAAAAACCCTTGTATAACCCCTGTGCATTTCGTTGGTAAAACCCCGGTTCCGAATGGTCAAAATCCACGTTTTCTTGGGAAAACCAACCCCCAAAACACCTTGGAACCCTTACAGGGTGATGCCCCCTAGTTATAAGTTGGTTTTGAATTCCCTTTAACTAGTTCGTCATATCCTAGTTATTGCAGTTATAAACTATTATAACTAGCTGACTTAGCTAACGAACTGGGGCCCCACCCTGCAATCTTTGCGCCATCGGGACCTGCGGTGGATCCTCCGACGAAGAAGAGGAACTGCCATCCGACCTCACTAGCTTTGGGGAGCCTTCTGGGAAGCAACGCTTAAGGCTTCATCCCTTCTAACGTGGGGATGAAGACATGGACTTAACCATCAAAAATGTGGTTTGCAATGGTTTAACCGCCATCAAAATGGTGACTCAACATGCTTTAAGCATGACAAATAGGGGTGTACCATGGTGGAAAAACCATCCCATAAATGGGCGTTTAATGGGTTTCTTCGCCAGCTTGGGTACCGACCAACAACCAGGAATGTAGTCGTAAGTTTAAATGATAATGTAGCGGAAGTCTGTGAACCCCTTGGTGGCTTGGTGGCTTGGTTGCCGCTTAGTTATAACAACAGAAAAGTCAGTGGATCAACCCTACTTACCTAGGTCAATCTTAGATGGGTAGTAGCTGTAGTAGCTTAATCCTTTAGTCTTTTGGTATCAATGGGATTAAAATTAGAAGGATCCCTTCAGGGTACCAACTTAGCGTGGCTTATTGTCAAATGGGCAATGACGCTCCGCTGGCCATCGCATGATGCAGTCTTTGACCCCATGACACACCCAGGCATGGCTATATCCTGGGGTGTATCATGGTTTGAATTGTACGTGAATTTCCTTCTTTGTACTTCGCAATATATTCCTGCTCGCATTTCTGGCTCGCTTGAAAATGTCATCTATACTGATTACCTTTCGAATGAAGCTAAGATATTACCTTCAGACAAGCGAAGTGCAATGGCTCAATGCACGTCATTTCAATCCGCTGTGAGGTGCGTGGAATCATTGTTACAACGTCGTATCTTTCCCGAGTACATCAAAAAGGCGGGAGGAAAATCTCTCCACAGACTGGGGTTTACGGGTCAAATTTCAGGTTTGGCCATCCGACCTTTAATGTCTAGACAATCTGAAACGGTGGATGCAGTTTTTCAATATCTTCGGGTACAGCCTAATAAGAAAAAACTGCGCCGATCAGTGGAACAATTCAAAACTTTTGGTGATATCACGATCATCCCTGTTCATGAACCTGGACCGTCCTGGACCAGCTGAACGATACCGCAAATACAAACGAATCTAGAAGGCAAGATGTCAACCTGCTGGCTCTTAGATGATTTTCGTTTCCCTGATGTTCACTCCTTTTGGATCGTTGCTGCTTTTTTGGTGTGGAAATTCGTCGTTTTTTTAAATGATGCATGCAATATATGCAATTGATTGCAAGTTTCAAGATCCCGTCAATACTCGGGATATCTGTTCATTGCCAGATTCCCAGATCTTCCCCAGGGTCCAGACCAAATGCCCTCAGTCGCATCCAAAAGTGCCTAGACAACGGCGAGCCACTGCTGGGGCTGGATCAAACCCCAAGACCAAGCCCTAAAAAAACATGGCAACTGGCAACCCAACCAAGATTTTCCATGTGTTTTCAAACCCTAAAAACCTTGGTTTTTGGGGGAATGGTGCCATTTATTTCCATATATGTTGTTGCTAAAGCGGTAACGCTAAGTTGTTCTGAGTAAATCACGATGCCTGAGGAAACAACAGTGTGGTATTTTGTGTAAAACAAAATTGTTCTGCTTAATTATATACATTGTGTTGGTACAAGATTTTTTGGTTGCTTCAATGAAGTCAAATTATCTTAAATCATAATCATATCACTCCAGGTCAATTCATGTCAAACCATGCTAAAAGCATGCGAAAATTATGCCAAATACCTGTAAATTATAATCTCGTTGGTGGTTTCAACCCATCCGAATTATAGTCTTAAGTTGGAACATCATCGCAACTAGGCCGAACGACAAATGACATTAAAAAATGCTTGAACCCACGTGACAGCACCAAACAGTTGTGTCACAGTTATGTGTTAAATCCTGATCTTTCGCTTGGTCAATTCCCTTTGGTGCCCATAAAAAAGCCCCGATGTTTCTGGTTCAATTGCCACTACTTAATCACCTGTCTTTATAATATACTACGTATAATTTAATCAATCACCATTTTCCTATGGTTTCCTATGGCTTTTCCTATGGCTTTACCCCATGAACTCCGCCCATACGCCTGCACCGCCTCCGGCACTTGCGGACAGAAACCCTCAGGACGAGCCGGACGCGCAAGTCGAAGCGTGGCAGCGATGGCGGCCATGGCCCAATGGCGCAACCGGGGAGGCGATTTTTTTTGGCTTTTCCCAGGGGAGTCCTATTAGGTGATTTGTTAAACAAAGCATTTCTTACATACAACTTTGATAACTATGATAACTATATGATAACTATGACTTAACTGGAATGACTATGATAACTGGGGATAACTGGGGGCTGTAACTATGATAACTATGACTCTTAGGTGATTTGTGAAACAAAGCATTTCCTGGAATCGATGGCCTATCTAAGGGTATATCCCCACAAAATATGGCCAAAAATATGGTACTAACGTAGCTCCATGAATTGGATCCTGAAATTCCCATTGATGGAACCCAATATAACTATGATAACTATGACTATGATAACTGGGGTGCAGTTCTACTAGTGATAACAAACTAGTTGGATGGGTTTATTATAAACCAACTTATAACTGGGGCACACCATACGTATGGGATAGAACTCATGTATAAATGATTTACCTATCATGTGAACTAACTAACATTGTAGAAAACCCAGGTGTAGATCATTTTTCAGGTCATTTTCAATGCTTGGAGTCGGTTGGGAGGCATCATGTGGTTGAGAAACTCTGATTGTAGCTCCAAAAAGACGCCATGGAAATTTCTCGGAAGGAAAAAGGGCTTAAATATTCCGTCATCCTTGAAAATCTTCAGGCCACTGCCACAAATTTCATGGGAGGTGTCCTCTATTCACATCCTCTTTTTGTCAAAAAATGGAGCTGAAAGCATGCCCAAACTTTCACCATCTTTCACCCTTCAGGTTGATGATTTCAAGCCATTCGCAATGTCCACCCCTAAAAAACGTGGCAAACTATTCCATCTCCCATAAGAACTTCATATGGAATGCCAGGACATGTGTTTGAAAGGTGGGTCCAACAAATAATTGTATAGAGTGCAAATAATTTTAATATATAAAGATGTGTTTTTAGCTTCTTAGTAGATATCCATACGTATTCCATACATATTCCATACATATTCCCATTCACTGCAACAAAAAAAACACCCGACGAACATAGACCCTGGTTTAACCCCCAACTCACGGCAGGGTCGTCGTGTTAAAAGGTACGGCAGAGTTGGATGATAAGAAAACAAAATTCATGGATATTTACAATATGTATGTATATATATAATTGTATAGATATATATATATACAATATAGATATGTATATATATAATATTATATAATACTATAGGTATATTGATGGATAGACCACCTAAATTTCAAGCATCTGTCGATAATTTTCCTATTGAATATGGACAACAAGGGGTTCTATGTTAAATTTAGGGCATGTAGCCACATGCATACAGTGTGTATTTATCCTTATCAAAGAAAAACAAAGATGATGGAGGACTAGAGCATGTTTATGACTAGCCCCTGGTAAACTAACATGACTTATGGAAAATCACCATTTTATAGCTGGGTACCCTCTGGTGAACTAACATAGCAATGGAAAATCACCATTTTTAATGGGAAAATCCACTATAAATGGCCATTTTCAATTGCTATGTTAGTTCACCAGAGGGTAAATTAACTATTTCGACTGGGCCATTTTCAATAGCAAACTGTTAGTTTACCAGAGGCTAATTGCTGCCCTGTTTTGAATAATTTTCTAGCAATTTCTTGCCCATATTCCAGGGCCGAACATATTCCATGCCAAAATAGCTGGGAAATTTCAGGGAATTGCGAAGACCCCTTTCAGGTGAAATTTGTATTTCATACAGTTTGCCA
>Ga0126342_10014612_pt1 | contig 13843 bp, 11 predicted proteins | sample Cyp1metagenome_FD_92528 | JGI IMG/M metagenome (GOLD analysis project Ga0126342, IMG submission 92528) | Coral microbial communities from Lord Howe Island, Old Settlement Bay, Australia - Cyphastrea 1 metagenome | ecosystem: Host-associated > Invertebrates > Cnidaria > Coral ...
CCAAAAACGGAATAGTGGCCAACAATTTTAGGTTCTAAGACCCCCCTTGTAGATTCCATTTTAGAACCCATATTTGGGTTCTAAAATGGTCCCCAAGGGGGGTTGAAGCAACTTGAGAGGATACATGTTCCATGTCAATGTGAAACCACGAGTTGGCCATATCTTGCCTGAAAGATCTTAAAGGTGAAAAGCACAGAATGATGGATAAGCCATGATATGGTAAATCAGGATGGATAAGCTATGTTCACATTGGAAATCTCACAATGACGATCTATATAACCATTTCCAAAGAATGTAAAGCAAAAATGGGCCCACCATCCCTCAACATATACCCTCTGGTTATTTAACATAGCCATGGAAAATGGCCCATTTATAGATGGTGTACCGATTAAAAATGGTGATTTTCCAAGGCTATGTTAAATAACCAATGGTATATGTATATATATATATATGTTATATATCGTTTTACAAAACATTATACACCCATTATTTCACTAATCCATCAATTATCCATGAATCATCCACTATAGTTCGTTATTTTCCCATATGATTCATCATTGATTGACCAACATTAGATGACTTTCACATTTTAAGAGAATTTTATTGAACAATATAATTTACCACAATTGATTGACCAAAATTGAGATGATGACAATTTCCATTTAAGAGGACCTTTCACCATTGATTGATCAATGGGAATTTCAGGATCCTAAAATGGAGGTACTGTACCATATAAGGCCATATTTTGCTGGGATATTCCCTTACATAGGCCTGAACAACAGGCCTTACATATGTTAGGTACCTCCAATTTAGGTTCTTGAAATGGCCATTGATTGACCTACAGGATGTGCCCACCCAGTTATGTTTGTTGGTTTATAACCCCATCAAAATATAGTTATTTGCGTATCATGCACTATTGTTAGTATAGTTATAAAGTATGTTAGTATAGTTAGTTGGTGGTTTCAAACATTGTTTATTTTCCATAGTATATGGGATAATATGGGTTATAAGTTATAAACTAACTTAGCTACCCTCTGGTAATTTGTCACAGTTCGCTCTTGAACATGGTGATAAATAGTTCGTGGATTTACTCATTGAACATGGTGGATTATAACCCAGTTCGTTCTGTCAACGTTTTTGCAGAGGGTAACTAACCATTATAACCACCATTAACCATTTTAACCACTATTATAACCACCAACATTATGGTAGATATAAGTGGTTTATATCTACCATAAACCATTGCTAAACCACTTATAAACCAACTTAGCTCACTTAAACATGGGGAATATTCCAACGTCCATTTTGAGGCCGTTCCCATGGGATTTTTCTGACCGTACCCATGTCGAGGTGCCGCAAAGGTCTCCTGTGACCTGTGATGACGCGGCGTCACAGGTGGAGCCTTGGGAGTTGGGGATGATTTGGTGGGAAGTTCCATGGGATTTCGTGGGGATTTGGTGGGGATTTACCCTCTGGTTATGTCAAACATAGCTATTGAAAATGGCCATTTATAGTGAATTTTCCCATTAAAAATGGTGATTTTCCATAGTTATGTTAGTTTACCAGAGGGTAGTGGGGATTTCATGGGATTTACCAGTTGTGGATGGTTAAGAACTCCTGCGCCAGTTAGTAACTATTGGAAACGATATGAGATGATCATGACTTACCATATGCCATGACTTGCCATGACTTGCTATGACTTGCTATGACTTATCATGACTTACCATGGCATACTATGGCTTACCATGACTTACCATGACTTATCATGGGATGGGTGTTCAAATGACTTACCATGTGCCATTTGATGGCAATATTATTTATCATGGGAAGGTAAACTTATCCATTTACGAAGACAATGGATTTGGTGAATGGTTGGAAATTGGATTACCCCATTGATTGGGAGATTGTGCATTTTCATAGGGGGTTTTGCAATATCCAGTATTAGTCATACCCCATATATGTATATGTATATATATATATATGTATATGTATGTATATATATATACGTGTATATAGATATACTAGCCATATATCCATATACCCTGGTTCACCATGACACATGTGGATTGAACCAAATTCCAGCAACAAAGCTATGGACGCCATGACCCATAGAAATAGATGATGTACCTATGGCAATAGCGTGATGATTTTCCAGTTCGCTATGTTAAATAACCTATCAGGTAAGTATCAAGGTCAGTTAATAATCAGAGGAAGTTATACTTTTCAATTGCTTCTTGGTTTAAATCACTTCAGAACGTGTGATGACCAGTTTGATGACCATCATTTTTCTTGAAATCCCAACGATTGATATCTAATTCCGAATAATTTTGCTTTGATTAAAATCACCAAATGTTTGATACTTCAAATCCCAAATGTTTACTAATTATGTTGTTACCAAGTTTGGGATATCCGTTTACCAAGATATTTACTATGTTGTAACCCAAATTCCACAAGTTCAACATAGTAAATATGTTGGTTAATTACCCTGGTATTTACTATTATGGTATTTACTGTACTATATTCTGGTATTCCACAGTTAATGACATAAATATGGTACTGGTATTTACTACTATTATTATGGTATTTACTATCTTATGGTGTTCCAATGTATTCCACAGTTAATTACATACCCTCTGGTAAACTAACATAACTATGGAAAATCACCATGCTATTAATGGGAAAACTCACTATAAATGGCCATTTCAATAGCTATTTTGACATAACCAGAGGGTAAATCCCCACCAAATCCCACGAAATCCCATGGAACTTCCCACCAAATCATGCCAGAGTCTATGTTAATTTACCAGGGGTAACGTGTTCAAAATTCACGTTTTTACCAGCTTGTTTCAAGCCGCAGGCCGGTCGCGTTGATCCGCACCCGGACACGCGGGGCTGCCCGGTTTTTTTTTGTCAAAACCGCGGTCCTGGTGACAACGGGGTAGGTGGTTTTAATGCGAGATAAATGATGGAAAACGGAAGGAAAACGCCAGGAAAACAAAGGGACAATGTGGAAGAACTATGATTAACCAACAATAAATCAAACTATGATTAACCAACAATGATTTGTTTTAACGCGAGGAACATATGGACAACGTAGCGAAAACATAGGGAAGATATGGAACATTGTTTTTGGTACACCGGATTTTGGGGCCAAAGGTATTTTCAGACAAACCCACATAGCTTTGAAATATGTTGTTCAGTGGTAAACAAAAAATGGAGTTGAACCAACGAAGACCCAGATATTTTTGGCAACACAAATCCACGTGATTTCACATGCAAACATGTGGGTTCCACCGAGAAAGCTGTCGGACACGCCAAAACGGCGAGGTTTCACGTGTACCACGCAGGCAACAAGATCTGTGTCCAAAGGCGGGCCTTGTGCGCGTGGTGGTTTAGAGTAGTGGCATATTTGATGGCTGTTGGAACATGTTTCTTTTCAAGGAACATGACGGATGTGGAGTTAAGACTGGAGGTGAAAACTTGGGTACATACCCCAGAAACAGGAATGGTTGTATGCTGAGTCGTTTATCTGAAACATAGGGTCAACAGGTGTAGTTTGGGTGTCAACATGACTCATGACCCATAGCAGATACCACACTTGGAGTTGATAGGTCTCACAACAGGGAATCATTGCGTAGGCATCATAGGCGTCACAGGAATTTCCCTTGTGCTGAAAATTTCACGGTATCAATAGTCCGTCTGAAAATGAGGTGATACCTCAAAAATCATCAAATGCATATCGATAAATTATATATCTCCTCAAAATACATTTTTCTATGATAAAAATGATGAACATATCTAATCTAAACCTGATGTTCAAAACTCTGGAATCCCGAGGCTTGCGCCCAAAACACTCGCCAGGACGGATGCGGATTCACATTGGGGTGTCGACCTGGAGCTCACCTCAGACCGGGAGATCACTGATGCTGCTTTGGGTCATGGCGTTTGTAAGGGGTAACCATCGTTAACTATCCCCCAAGAGCCGTAAATGATCACACGAAGTTTCGTTCGCAAACTTCCGAATGTCCAAATGGTTCAGTTTGCAAAAAAGGCAGCAACTTCCGAGTTCGCAGTTAGTCACTTCCGCCCCGGCACGGAAGGGCACTATTTGGTACATACTCATACAATCTTATACATAGAAATCATCCATGAATCTAACGTGGACAATTAATCTATCTGGCATAATTGGCAGAATTCATATGGCTAGCAGAGTCATCCTGAAAAAGATGTTTCCAAGTTGTGACATGTTCTGGTGATTGCTTGATTGCCAGGCAACACCATCAGGGACCTGAAGTTTTTTTCAGGCCCCTTCAAAAGATGGCTGACTGTCATGGAAATTGGAGTCCCAAATGGCAATCTTTTATGGGGAAGATGAGGTTTTCATCTGTCTTCTCTTGGGAGTTGTCCCTGGAAAATACCCATCAAATGGCAACTGATTAATCAGGAAAATTATTTATGATGATACATGCAGGATGGGGCCCCCAAGATAGCGTTCAGTTGCCTACTTTGTGGCTGAATTCTATGGTTTATGGTAGATATAACGAACTAGTTAATGGGGGTTACTGTAATTATAATGGTTTATAAACCAACTTATCACTGGGGGGCCCAATCCTGTGGACATTTTGACAGGACTCAAAAATGATAAGCAATGACTGGACAAGCCCAGAACGACACTGCGCCGAGGTGTTGTATTGCCGACAAGCTGGACCCTCAGTATCTCAATTTGATGAGCCCTGCACTGCATGAAAAAGTGGCCAGCTTGTCAGCACTGGAGTCAGCACTATTTCATACTAAATATCAAAATTATATTCCCCCAAAAAAACCTAACTGGTTGGTGGTTTGGAACATGTTTTACTTTCCCCACTAGTTGGGATGATGATCCAATCTGACTAATATTTTTGTTAGGGGGGTAGGGCTCAACCACCAACCAGCATAGATATCCCCATCATATTCCCATCATATTCAACCATGATTTCGTTGCGAAACCGCCTCTTGGAGCTGGATTGATGCATGCATCGTTCACATCTTCATTGGAATTGTAGATTACTATTATGAATTACCACATATTATGAATTACTATTATTGTTATGATTATGATGGTGATGATGATCATGATCATGATCATGATCACCATCATGATGAAGATGATGATTATTTTTAATCATAATATTTATATTTATTATTACGATTATATACTATTATAGTATTATATACTATTATATACTATTATATACTACTATATACTACTATATACTATCATATACTATTATATACTATTATATACTACTATATACTATTATATACCATCATATACTACTATATACTATCATATACTATTAGATACTATTACATACTATTATATACTACTATATACTATTATATACCATCATATACTACTATATACTATCATATACTATTATATACTATTACATACTATTATTATATGTCTCTTAACATGTTTTTTTTTACTGAGAATCCCGTGTTTCTCCCATTTTTATCCATCGTTTGGCTCCTTCCAAGGGAAGCTGGTCTTCGCCTTATTGGCGCGCCTCGAGAATGAGAACCTTAAAGGTGGGGATTTTTTTCGATTGGGGAAGGGATTGATCCATCTAAGTAGCTGAGAAAAATATGTTTCATACAGAGAGTACAAGATTGGCCATGGTTTCATAATCTTATATGGGGATGGGTCAAAATCCTGGTACCCAGTGAACCCCAAAATAGCTGGTAAATGGATTTTCATCCCACTAAAAATGTATCTATAGGTATTGACCCATACCCATATATCATAGTTTGATAATGATTGATACATATCAGGGGGATGGACATTGTGTGTCCTATTTACTGCGTGGGTCAATTTCAAGGTATGCTTACTTTCACACCTTAACCGGGCTGGCCCGGTCTATGCCTTGTTAAGGGGAAACCATCGTCAACTCTTGTGTTCTGGATGTTTATTCCAAACGTTTCCTGCCAGAGACTATCTGAGCTTGTCTAATAACAGGGGATACCGAATATCCAAGTGTTGATCATCAAATTTGTGAAGTAGAATGTTCATGTATCGGGTAGTATCACCCTTTTCTTGGGCCAAACGGCCAAACGTACAAACGCCAGCAGCCACACTGCGAAGGGTGCTCCTCCTATAACTAGATCTAGAAGGTATAGCGAGGGTTTCCTGTGAGTGTCAAAAAAACCTTCCAGAAATCAAGTCTTGGACCCCATACCCTCCAGTAAACTAAGATAGCTATGGAAAATCACCATGTTGCATAGGTACATCATATTATAACATATTATAACTATAAATGGCCATTTTCAATAGCTATGTTAAATTACCAGAGGGTAAACCACCCCACCAACTGACGTAGAATTGCTCATTTTCAGAGGAAGCTTGTCTTCCAACCCAAAAACTTTCAGCCTGGACAGGGCGCATTCTACGACTCCGACGTGCCAACGACGTCTTGGACTGACAGGAGCCTTGCCATTAGCCAATTGGCATAGTGAAGCATAGTGAACCAATGGTGGATGCCCAAAAGGGCAATTTTTTGGGTACATAAGGATGAAGATGCTGCAGGCTGCTGGTCAAAGGCCCACATCACCAGAAATGCCAAACAATTTGGATTCCCATGTTTTGCGGGTGGCAGTCAACATTCGGGGACGGGATTATATCCAATGGAGTCAGCCGTTAACCACACAGAATTTGAAGGAGTTTACATGTTTGAAGCATGGAAAAAAATGGGAACTCACCAGTGGTTTATGAAATAAACCTCAATAAACCAGGATTTTTCTACCGCCATGTGGCTTTGATCCCCATGGTACGGGCCTGGTGACCCCGGTCATCCTTGTGGGCCAGGAGGCCTCTGCTGATCACCGGCGCTTTGGTTCTGATTCTGTTGGTGACACTGGCGATGCTGATGGGTGCCTTGGACGTTGGGAGTTCACCTAGAAACATATGGGACAACATGGCCAGTTGATCCAAGTTGGAAATGTCTAGAACCACAGAAAAGATGATTTTAATATGGATGTTTCCTAGAAGAGGGGTACCCCAAGGCCCCAGTTCTCATCCATTTTTATGGGAATTTCCATTATAAACAATCTATTTTGGGGTATCCCCATTTATGGAAACCACCATATGAGTTCAACATAGTTAAACAACAAACATTGGGATTTATAGTTGAGGTATGTTTGCTAAGCTGGATGGGTCACCTCGTTGGGGCATCATTAAACCATCCTGGTGGGTGGTTGATAAGGTTTGACCCGTAAAGTCTATTACTCCTTGTCTATAGGTTTTCATCTAGTGACTAGCTTGCTATCTAGTTCTTGGGTGAGAAACGTGTGTTGTTTCTGTTGCTGTATGCTCTGAATGGAGGAATATACTAACATATACTAACCAACTATAAGAATCTATAAGTTACTAACCTATACTAACATATACTAACATATACTAACCAACTATAAGAATCTATAAGTTACTAACCTATACTAACATATACTAACATATACTAACCAACCATAAGAATCTATAAGACACAAATTACTTTTGAATACTTAAAGGACAGGTATCCAGGAATCCAAGAGAAGTCACCAGACAACGATTTTTGGACACCTTGCGATCTGTAGAAGACGATGCGGATCACCCATTTTTTCCGTGGTTTTTGACGATGGCACGTACGAGGAAAACCAACAGGTTGTGACCCGGAAGCTGGTTTATCTTCACCCATCTGACCATAATACAATACTTATTTCATCATAAATCCAATAAGTACTCCAATTATAAACCAACTTTGCTACCGAACTGGGTCACCACGTTGTAGCTACTAGGCAACCAGCAAATACTTGGAGGGTTCATAACCCTGGCTATAGTCAGTCCCCCCAATACCCCATGTACCATTTTTTGACCATGGCACTTATGGGAAACCCTATTTTGGTTTGTAGATAGCTGATGTCATAAATGTATAAAACAAGTCCCGATTTCTCATTTTTCTAGCGAGTCCAGCGCTTAAATCCGAAAATTTCTAGTGACTCCAGTGGAGTTTAATCTCAATTTCGAGGTGGTTAGATCACCAATTGATCATTCTGGAATCACCTTTTCATTGGGGGGGAAATCTACGACAATCCTCACCGAAAATCCTCCATCCATGGGACCGAAAGAATACCGAGGCAAAGCCTATCGGCAGCAGTATAGGCACTGGACCTTACTGGAAGCTACAGAGGACTGCAGGGTTGGTGCGGACCTGGGTCTCACGCTGACGCGAACGTGAACAGGTGAAATGATGAGAAAATGGGGTCACCCGGCCTGGTAAACGAACTAACAGGTTGCGAACTGGAACATCACCATCTTTAAAAACGGTAAATCAACGACATAAATGGGCCATGGACGGCCATGGCCATGGCTTGCATAGCAAACCCTTAAATTACCAGAGGGTACGATGAAGAATTGGATTTTTGATCATTGTCGCGGGATTATGATGGGATTTATAAAAATGAGATCATCTTGAGATCACCCTCTGGTTATGTCAAAATAGCTATGGAAAATTGCCATTGAAATGGTGAGTTTTCCCATGAAACATGGAAGTTCGCTAAGTTCGCTACGTTAGTTTACCAGAGGGTAATCAACCATGGGGATTTTAATGATGAGAACATTGGAAGATCATGCGGGTATCATGGGATTGATGGGGATTTAACGGGTGTCATGGGGTTTCAATGACTAATATATATAAATATTATACTAATGTGGCCAGATGTGACATTAAAAGCCAAGTTTTGATGATTTTTTTTTCATCTTGAATCAACACCAATTGAACATGATTTAACCATCAAGAAATTGAATTCTAATAGGAATTAAGCCAACAATTTTGTGGGGATTTATGCAGTGAATCATGCGTATGGGTTGTTTCAATATTGAATAAAACACCCATTTATTGTCAGTTTAATCGGGAACATTTTTTTCTAAGCCACTTTATGACTAGCCGTGACTTATTTTTGACTACCCAATTGTCAAATTAACCTAAGTCACTAGGTCCTGTCGCATTCGGCTTCAAGGCTTCAAGGTTCAACGGCAAACTTTGGAGTGCTTGGGAGATGGTGGTTCATTTGTTTAGCCACTGCAGAATACGATGTTCTTTCCGACAACAAGGGACCAAGGTAACAGTACTTTTTACAGACATATAGAAACAATAATATGAAACAATATGATATCATGATATATCATGTATAAAGTAAATAGTATGTATGATATAAATGATATAAATGACAATATCGAGCAAACAATGAGTCCTTTCTTATGCAGGTGACCGCAATAAGTTTGGCGACCCGAAAAGAACAAATCTTTCGAAACCCGATGAGAGATTGCCCTAAAGATTCGATGGATCAGCTTTGGTATTGGGTTTAACATAACTGATGGGAAAATCCCCATTGAAATAGTGAGTTTTCCCATGAAACATGGCAACATGGTGATATGTTCCAGTTAGTTTTTTGTACGTTGACCAGGCCGGGTATCTTTATGAGAGCATCCACGTCTGTTTGGCTGGGTGAACCCAGTGTACCGGCCACGGGCAGGAATATGTCATGATTTGGACCACCTCAGACTTGTGGCCGGACCCACAAGTTCTTTTATGGCTTGTGCTTTTGGGTTGATGATAGACGTTCGCCCTGTTTTGTTTGAAAAACATACAGTGGATGGGCCAGCGAAATCCACCAGTTGATAGTGCAGGATTTCGCACCCATCCACATCTATGTTCGATTACCCTACTGAAAATCCATGAAAATCCAGTATAGTGATCATGTTCCTTATGGAAACCCAGTATAGTGATCATGTTCCTTATGGAAACCCAGTATAGTGATCATGTTCCTTATGGAAACCCAATATAGTGATCATGTTCCTTATGGAAACCATAGGTAACCTTAGGTGTTCATAGGGTTTCCACATCAATTAGTATGATTTTGGCCCTGGTTTTTCCTCCCATCTGATCCTTGGTAGCTCCAGGAGAGGTTGGACTGTTTGCTGCATGGACGCACACCTTGGCACTGGAACCCAGTCGAAACGGTGCAGGTAGGCTAGGAGGATGTGTTCCCATCTTGGTTGAAACTCTGGTTCTGGTTTCGGTTAAAAATACCTCAGGTTTTTTACTTTATATGTTGAAATCATGTGAAAGCTCTATTAGTTCATAATTATATAAGCCATGAGTCGCGTTGAATGATTCTAAATCATGTTCTGTTGTGTTAAATCATTTGAGATCTATGTCATGTTACAATAGTTTAAAGCTGATGATCTCAAGTCAGGTGTATCCAGATTGTGTCGAGAGTCCGGGAATCGGATGATTGGAAAATCAGGAAGATTACGACCATCTTTTTTGAAATCATTCGAAGTCATTCGAAGACATTAACACTCATTATAACCATCATTAACACTCATTAACCATCATTAATCTCCATTTCTCATGGTTCAAAAAACCCATGATTTTTGGATGAAATCTTCCCGAGGCTGGCCCGGCCCGCGGGGGATCTGGACACCATGGATTCCAGAGGTTGGCCGCCAGGGATGGAGGATGGTGGAGGTTTATAGTAAGGGAAATCATCCCCAAATAGCCAAACAAATCGGGTAAGTGACATATTAAAAAAATGATATAATATTTTATTTTACCCAGATAGTTGGGAAATGTCGGGAACTTATACACTATGAATACTTAAGATATTTTTTAGCTAGCCACGTTGCGTGCTATATTCATTAAGGAAAGAGAGCAACTAGAAGATGGCAAATATATGATAATACAGAGAATGTTAATCTATGTTAAGTTAGGAGCGCTTTGACTGCTGGAGGATGAATAATAGAAGATAAATATAAAAAATCATCTATACATGGGGATGTACTGGGGATACAGGGACAAAAAGGGAATATTCTGTCCGACCAACTTGACATGATATTCGGTTTTGTCTGAAAATGAGGATATCGTGGGTATAATAACCGACAAACAATGGCGATGAAACCAGAAAACATTGAGACTTGGGGTTATAAATTGGAGGAAAAGGGGGATTGAAATTGGATCTGATGGAAATATCATTTGTAACTGGTGATATATACTGGGATAATGACCAGCTTGATGTGATATATTGGGCCTGAAAATTCGTTAGGGTACTGCCCATCTTCGGACAGACCCAGAGGGAGGTATATCATTGAGGATAGACCTGACCTTTCAATTTTGGGGTATCCTCTGGTAAACTAACATAGCTATGGAAAATCACCATCTTTAATAGGTGAATCAAGTATTTCTATGAGCCGTTTTCAATAGCTACGTCAAATTACCAGAGGGTAAATCACCATCAAATCATCATAGAAATAGTGGTTAAATCCCATTAAAATCCATTAAATCCCATGTATTTCTTTTCAGACAAAGCCATAGAAAACCATCAACAAACAATGGTTCGATCCATCAAACATGGTGAATCATGGTGGTTTTTCTTCACATCCAGTGCTGCTGGAGATTTCTCCCATCACATAGCCTGCAGCCATTCAACCTCTTGACGGAAAATCCCCATCCTGGACATCTCACATTACATCCCAGTCAATTATATCGTGTTTTTTTCCATGTTTTTTCTTGAAAAAACAATTATATTGTTTTTGTTCCATGTTTTTTTTTCTAGTTTTTTTTCTTGAAAATGAAAAAAAACAATATAATATATATATATATATATAAATCTTAGTTGTTCTACGTTTTTCTAGATAAATTCCTCGCGCCGCAGAAGCGGAAATGGTGATGGCCTGAAAGCGACGAGGCGTGGTCTGTAACCCCTAGCATCATTCGTCTGCTGTATCTACCATAAATCTGGGAGCCCAAATATGAACATGTGTATATTTATATACTATATAGAGTGTATGAAGTATATTATTGGTAGGTATGATTCTGTAATTTTATGTAATTTTCCAAACGCGCAATGTTTCAGGCATGGAATGTTGACATAATTATATATATATATTACATTTCTTACTTTAAGGGTAAGGGTCTTCAAGTGGGTATTTCGGAAAATGGGGCTATCTCCCTTTCTACCTTTCCCAACAAATCACCAGGTCCGTGAGGTCGCTAAAATGGCGCGCCGGCACATTTTTTTGGGTGGCGAATTCATCTGTGCTCACAATGACCACAGGTAGAACCACTGGACCATCTGGAAAGCCATCAGTTCTGGTTCGAAGTCAAACTCGGTGAATTCTAGTTTGATGACAGCTTGGGTGTATAGCCACCGATTCACCTGGTGCTTTGGACGCCTGGCATAACACCTTGCTGGGTTTTCATCCTGATGATGGTTGATAATATTTGTGTTGCAAAAGCATAGGAAAATCCGACGCCGCAAAACAACACCTCCAGGATCATACAAGTTGATCAAGACGGGAACATATGGCTTGAAACCACATGGCATGGCATCATACCCTCCGTGTCCCAATATTTATGGATATAAAATGATATAAATGGGGATTTCCATAAATGGAGGTACCCCAAAATGGATGGTTTATAATGGAAAATTCCATTTATAAATAAATGGATGATTTGGGGGTACCTCCAAATGGACTATTAAAACCTGAATAAATCAACGATTGGCTGCGGCTGTTTGCCATCTTCAGATGGGGCTTGGAGTGGCCCAAAGAAGGCTCAACTGCAGGTAGTACTCGTAGATTCAGTTGTCCGCACGGCATGCGCAGATCTGTAGGCGTACCCAAGGGAGTCCTTTGTGGGGATATGGCCCTGGCCTCGCTCACAGGTGGGGGTACCAAGAAACTCTAATTTTTGTTGATGTTGATATTTTTAGATTGAAGCATCCAAATTTTGAAATTATTATGTCAGACGTTTCCATACTAAAGTTCATATTTGTAAGACGTTGGTAACTGTTGTGTTGCCTCTCAACAGATCTGTGTTCATCCTCGGACGGAATGGTCACGATCGCAGTTGTAAGAACAGGTCACGATATATGGTTGGAAGATGTTGGAAGGATACAACGATTTTAGGTGGATGCAATCAGCAAAATTTTTGGATGGGTTTGACCAACCAATCATTGGATGAAAGCAAGACAAATGAGGATAAGAGCACCATGAAGTTTGTCAAATAACTTGGAGCAACTTGAAACCATGTGTTTGTTTCTACAAAGAATCAATAATACAACCAACAAGACCTGGCTGCAAGAAAGAGGGAGGCAAGGTCTGCTAGGTAATACTTGGTGACTAGACTTATGTACTACAAGCCAAACTTGGAGAAACAACAAACATCATCTCCAGCTTTCTTTGTTCCAGGAAATCCAATGTGCAACCGCAGGTTTTTCGTCGTAATTGCCTGGATTCTTCCGCAGAATGCCTCACATTTTACGGATGATTTGGGATGCCATGCGTTTCGTGTCTTCCCGAAGCCAGTGCCGCCAGATAGCCTCTGGTAAACTAACATAATTAACTATGGAAAATCACCATTTTTCATAGGCAAATCAACAAACTAAATGGCTATTTTCAATAGCTATGTGACAAACATGGGGCATTTCACGGGAACACTTGGGATATCCTAGGCAAACCTGTGACCCAGTTCACGCTTTCGTGATGCGTTCGCACTGTTCACCAACACTGACCTTTTCAAACTCCAAATGGAGAACGGGGCCATGGTCGAAAAGAATCGCCTTGGGCTTGCATGGTTGTCCTGGACAGAATAGGTCCCTCATGTCAAGTGATGAACATATATATATAATATATATATACATAATACCAGTAGTACCGCGCAAGGCGGTGGCGGAAGTTTCAAAAATAGGAAACCTATAGGAGAGGTTGGTTGTTGTGAATCAGGGATGGCAGAGCGAAGCCACTGATGGACCGAAAGGTGCTTGA
>Ga0126342_10014613_pt1 | contig 13842 bp, 11 predicted proteins | sample Cyp1metagenome_FD_92528 | JGI IMG/M metagenome (GOLD analysis project Ga0126342, IMG submission 92528) | Coral microbial communities from Lord Howe Island, Old Settlement Bay, Australia - Cyphastrea 1 metagenome | ecosystem: Host-associated > Invertebrates > Cnidaria > Coral ...
CCTGAGCTTTTCGGCTCCCCTGTGTTTTCACTTATTTATTTGCTAGAGCCTCTGTGGCTCTCATGGCTACTTAACCACAGCTTCGGCTGGCAGGTTGTATGTCTCAATTCATTCATTCATTCATTCTATTGGTCACACCCAGAGCATGGTGCACTCCCCAGCTTGTTTGGTCGGTAAGTTGTAGCAAAATCTCTTCATCACAGTTGTTGTTTATCTAATCAATCTAATCTAATCTATCTATATATCTATCTATCTATCTACCTACCTACCTACCTCCCTACCTATCTATATTATATATATATACATCAAGAATGAAGCATATAATATATATATATATATATATATATATATACACTGTATATATTATGTGATATTTTTATATAATATATATATATATATATATATGTTTCATTCTTGATGTTGATAAAGGCTAAAGCTCCAATTTGAATTTACCCCCTGGTAGTCAAACGTGGCAATCGAAAATACCACCAGTAATGCTGGATTTTCCCCTTCCACGTTTGAGTACCAGAGGGTAATGGTGGTCAATAAGCCCTCAATTAAAATATGTATATACATATATAACTATATAATACCATACTGTATAATGTGATGGTAAGAGGGTATGTACCAGTAGTTTACCAGAATCTTTTACAAAAAATCCATGGTCTACGGAATAACCGCCATTTCGAAGGGATTTTGGACACCGGGCCACCAGGCCAGCGTCATGGGCGTCGCGGACCCAGGGCCCGTGGAAGTGGTTGGAGAAATTGGTGTTTTTTTTTTCGCTCCATCCTGACACCAACTATAGTATAGGATATTACTATAGCTAAATCGGAGTAGTGGCCACAATTGGATATTATCATATTTTGCTATTTTACCGGAATGTACATATATATATATATAATATAGTATAATATAATTTAACATAATATAACATAATATAATATAATATATTATATATATCCAGCTATACATGATAATTAAAGTAGCCTCTAAATGAACTGATTTAGTAACTCATTAGTTTTTTTTTGGGGGGGAGATAGAACCAACATGAACCAACTGTGACTATGATATGTTTTTTTTTTAAAGTTAGGGGATGTATGAATTAATGTATATAAATAATTAACCAACTATGATATGATAACTAGGTTTTGTCTGAACATGGAGAATCTATATGAATTGATCAGCAATTTGTGGCAATTTCAATGGGGGAAATAAGTTGGCGAGATGATGGCGATGTGGGATTGAAGCCAACGGATGTGGCTGGACAAACGGGGGATTATTAGCAACAATACATCGTGGTAGGTCGCCAATAACTTGATGGGGACTGATGTTGGGCATACTAGCAAACAAAATTCTATTTGGGTTTGTCTGAAAATGGGGTAAACCTTGCAAATAAATTGGAACTATACTGCAGAAAATGAAGCAAAGGGTTTCAGAATCAAAGGAGGGATATATCCGTGATGCTCAACTTGCGACACTGATTATGAACGAAATCAATGATGGTACAACAAGCTGCCAAGAGATGATTTGAAACAAAATGGAAGTGAACAACCACATGGTCGTGCTACCAACAATGATGGTGTTTTGATGTGTTCGAACTTGTGAATAGTAACCACTTTTAGTTTGATTGTTTTTCCGAAATGGTTTCAGAAGCTGGAAACGGAAACTCGGTTTGAAAGTAGGCTATTAAAGAAGATTTCTGTAGATGGGACGAAGGGAGTGTCTCCAAGAAAAATCAGGTTGTGATTCACCGCGTTTAACGGCCCTATCCCAGTATATATGAGTCGCCAACTGCATTGTAAGTACTTTATATACACATGATGTATTGCAGCAAGCCCAATCAGATTATGGTCCAGCAATTCTCTTTCAGTTCCTCCTCGCTATGGATCCTGCAGCAAAGTTGTGTTTGCTGCGAAGCCAAGTTGCCTCAGAGGATTTTTTTCGATGACGTTGCCATGAGACACGTGGTCAAAAGTCCCTTGCGAATCGCAGTAGTCTGACTGAAGTATGGCTTGAAATTAATTACTAGAGCCTTCTTTCAGCAAATGATTGATTTGAAATGGTTTTCTGGTTGGTGGTTTGGAACATTTGTTATTTTCAGAGGGGTTGAAACCACCAACCAGTTTTTTTCATCAGGTTCTATATCTCGCAACAAATCAAATGCATCCTATAGTTTGGTCACTACGGCTTTGGCTGACTAGGTTCCTGGTTTTCAGACCTAGCTTGTCATTGTCCATGGATTGCTTACCAATTGCGGGATGTATCGAACTACTTTTGGTTCATTGTTTTAAATCAAAAAAGGCATGATATAATTGGCACCTGCAATCGATTGTTTTGAGTACCACGCTGTACCGTTTTGGTCCGTTTTGAAGATGTAACGTTCATGAGGCTCACAAGTTTTGAGACTGGGGTTCTGTTTCACCACTTGAAGCCTTGAAAATAGATTAAATAGATTCAAACACATGTACAGATTGCTGAGCGGTAGAGATCACATGTTGTTTCCCAAGCAACTGACCTCTTTGGCATCAACTTCTGTTTATATTTCTTTATATGTGTTGATTCTTTATCATTTCTGGTGAATTTCAAATTTGAACCCCCCCAAAAAATCCACAACGTATTTGGGATGGTGATTCCCAATTGACTTCCGCAGATATTTAGCAACCGGTGGCTTTTCAGGTCTATCCCTTGATCCTGAAGTCCATGATTGCGACCTTCCACTCACCAGGCCTTGGATATTTGAGGATATCCCAGGTATTGGGTCATCAGGCCTCTGGTTTGAATTTTGATGTGGATACTTCATGATACTTCAGCTCTTGGAAGAAGACAATGATGGTATGGAAGTAGAAAGTCCACGAAATTCATCTTTCGGGGACTTGTTGGGTAAGGATTGTTTATGTCATGGTTGCATTCTGAACCACTTCAAGTACCTTGGGATGAACATTAACATCCAAATTTAGCGGTGTCCGAAAAAACATCGGCGGACTCCCAGCCATCATCCAGCCATCCAGCGATAAGTCGGGATATCCCCATGGAAACCCCCAATGGCCCTGGTGATTCCCAGGGATGCCGACTGGCGCTACCCAGCAACAACTTCGTGTTGTTTAAGTGTTTCTTGATTAGCTGCTAGCTACCATGGCTGTCCTTTTATCCCTGGTTGGCTGATAAATAGAGGGTGTATCCCAAATAAACAAACAAAAGGTGAGTGATGGTAAATGGCACCGTCTATTTATACAAAAAGGACACCTATGCTAGCTACTGTATCTGTTTACACCATTTTATAACATATATATATACACGTATATACATATATCATATATATATATGCCCATATATTATACAGTCCTCTCTGGTGATCAATCATGGCTAGCTGGAACACAAAAAAGGTACCTCACATGCTGGGCCGTGCTGTGCTTCTTAGTTCAGTCATGGGATCCAATGCGTTCCACCAATGATTTTGGGCCGACTTGGAAGGGTAAGCGAAAAAAAACGAGTTTCATGCCCCAAAAGGATGTTAGTTCCAAGGTTTTTCCAAGATGTTGGTTCCATGATGTCCACGATGGATTTTTTTCAGGATTCCTAACTCTTCAAAGTTTTTTGTTGGTTGCTATACACTCTGGTGAACTAACATAGCAATGGAAAATCACCATTTTTAATGGGAAAATCCACTATAAATGGCCATTTTCAATAGGTTTTTGTATGTTCACCAGGCCGGGTAACTTGTGCCATGGTCCGCCCATGGCCCATGGATGAGCCCGTCACCCAGGCCATAGCAGCCGTGCTGAAACGGTACATTTTGGCATAGGCGATGCTGGGATGTTGGGATCGAAAAACCTGACGTTTACTTCGTCAATCTATGTCAATCTTAACCATAGCCATAGCATAGCCATAGCCATCGACCATCATCTACCATCTATATCTACCATATATCTGGGATAAGCAAAGGATAAGCCGATTTTCAGGCACCAGGCCCTCACATGTTTCAGGTTTCAAGTGACGCATGTGGAAAACGGTGGGTTCGGCTCTCGCTGGATTTCTCCTTTGCTCTGGCCACCATGGTACTGGCGATTGGCTTGAAGGTTTTTCGATGTAGACCCTACAATTGGAATCCAAATTCTGCCGTTTTACATATAATTACCATGTTTACCCAGAAGATGAGTCTATTGCATGCACATTGCATGCTAGGTAGTTGAAGCACCAGTCTTTGGATCACTATACCATTGGTTTTCTTACGAAACAAACATCAGCAAAACGTTTCAAGTATGTACAGGAAGCAAATGCACACATGTTCCATCATGTTCCCATCATGTCCTATCTACCTTCTTCACATGTAGAAGAAAAATTGAGCGTAGAAACTAAATGTTTAAACGGCCATGAACCATCCATATGATCATATGAATGTGGGTAAAACAATTTCATAAACCATCCCCCAGTCATAACCATGTTTATAGGTGGTATGTTTGCCTTTCCCACTCATGGGTGGTTTATGACATTGTTTTACAAAACATATCTTGCAGCGCTGCCAGGTGCCATTGTCGCAGCTGCATGACTTCCCAGCTGACAGATATCCTTCGGAAACATGACAATGGAAAATGCACCCTATAAAAATTGGTCATTTAAATATAAGAATCAGGTAGAAATGGTGGACTTTCCATTGCCATGTTGATGACTGGAGGGTAATCACTAGGATTATCAGAGTTATCATCATATTATACAGTTTTTCTGTACAGCCACGCCTTTTTCACCATGTTTCACTGTTTCACCATTGTTTTCCATCACCATCGGGCTAAACTGGGAGTTTGCTAGGATTGTAACAGGATAGATCGGAAGTTTAGGAGCTGTATCTCATTTCATTGGCCTTGTGATCGTACACCCCAGTTAATCCACTCATTGGTCTGGAGTCTCTTTGATGGGGCTGGATACAGTAGCTTTCCCTGAAACCGTTGGTCAAATCCTTATTCAATCACTTTTTCATACTTGTTCGATATTTTGGATAGCCAAAATATGCAAAAATCACATTACCATTACAACATCGAACTCCACATACCTATGCGGCAACGCACTCCGCAAGATTTGCAGATACCGCAGCTTTTCCGTACACCATAATAGTTCATAACAGATCTAGGCTACCTGGGAGAACGGATACTTGGGCATCATCCTTGCCACAGGAGTGGTCGGATAATTGTGGTAATTCTAGAGCTAATAGGTGCACACAACATCCATGATTTTTTTTGCGCTATGGATTGTGGCGATGGGGCAAAGCAGAGTTGTTTTTTTTTCTGAGTTCCTGGAAACAATCACGATCCCTCTGTTTTTGCCAATTTTCATTCGTAATTTTCATTTGTAGTTGATGTCTTGTTGCACATGGGGTGGAGCAGGGGAGTGGAGTGTGGGTGGAGTGGAACATAATAACGTTCATGTTTAATTGCCTGCTAAGACAATCTCTTGAACTTGCGCACCGACTTGATGCTACATTGTAAGAACTTCTCACCGACTTGATTCGACGTTGTACCCTCTGGTAAACTAACATAACGAACTGGAAAATCACAATGTTTAATGGGTAAATCAACGAACTAGGGTCATTTTCAATAGCAAACTGCTAGCTTACCAGAGGGTATATACTATGAACAGTTTCATGTTCAGACAAAATGCCCACCTCACAAGGGCCACATTTATACCACGGTATGTCATGAAGGCCTGCAGACGGGCGCCGTAGCCTTGTTTATATCTTAAGGCAAGTACCCCAGTGAAAATGTTGCAGCGTTGCAGGGGGTCTAAGATGGCCATGCTCATACAGGTTTATAACTTATTAACTTTAATTGATTACTTTGTAATAATCAGTTATTCGTTCTTGACTTGGCTCATATTAGTAGATCTCAACCCACACCCGTTATCCCAGTGATGATCCATGGTTTGTTAATTCAAAGCATCTACAGCTAGCCGTATGGGATCTGGGGATGGTTCCTAATGGTTCCTAACCCATGTCCAAATGAGAAGGCTTTCCCATCACCAGTTGACTATGTTGACTCTCTGGCAACATGAAACCAACATTTTGGAAAGTTTTCATTATTCTTGGTTAATCTTGGCGAACATGATCCCTCCGCAGTTCTCCAAAGACTCAGTGACTCTTCGTCGCTCCGAGGTCCTTCTGACATCTTTGTGCCTCAGCGACCTTGGCAAGTTGAACATCGTCAATGGAGCAGTGTCCACAGGTGCCTTCATGGTGAAAACATCGAAAATCCATGCGGCGAAAATATGGCACGTCAACGAAGAAACGTGAGGAGATCGCCAAAAATTGTCGGATTTAGCCAAACAAATGGAATATAAATGGGATATGACCTGTAAGATCCGATCAAATATGGGACCTGTTGCGCCGAAAAAAAAAAAACTCCTTCGCACCAGGTGTTTTCGTTGCGGTGGTGCCCTTCATGGTGGGGTCAGGGACGTCCAGCCAGGGAAACGTGGCCCATGCTGTTTTTCAGGTGAGAAAGGTTATTTTTTGGGGAAACATGGGAAAACACACCAAAAAAGAAGCAATTTGTGAAGGAAATGATGAACATTGATGAAACCGAGGGATTAGGGGTAGCCATCAATTTTTTGGGGTTAGTGGTGATTGTATATTTACATATATTTACCTACAAAACTGGGTGATTTTTGGGGTAAATGTAGGTAAATATCCCAGCACCATGGAGCATCTGGTGATTGTATCATTGCATAATGATGCAGCAGATTCATGGGGATGTGATGAAGAAAACGATTGAACCATCAAGGCCCCAAGGCCCAGGTTGGAGACCGTGACCGTGACTCAGAAGGAGTTGACGTGACAACGACGTCTTGTGAAACATGGGCTGCCCAAGTCCAAAAACAGAGTTGTTTAATGTCGTTTATACACATTCGAATCGGTGGGTTTGCCAAGCACCAAGATTACAGAAAGCAAAAAAGAAACTTCCAGGACTTTCAAGGCCAGTGGTTCCTTTGTTGCTCTTCAACGAACATAATTCCCAAGAATTGGCTCATTTGAAGCGTGACCCCTTGGGTGCGTCCATTTCTATGCCGCAAAGATCTGTCCCATGAGCAGCAGTCCTTTGCCCGCAGAGGTTGCACTTGTTGGAACGTGTCCAGCAGTCCATTGCCCTTCGTTTGGCGTGGGATCCCAGGACAATAAAAATGGATCCTCTGGTCCTGAAAAACGGTAGAAAAACAGCCGTTTGTCTATGTAGATGATTGGCCTAGTATACAGTAAATGGATGTAAATGGTGGATCTTCATTGGTTTTTCCATAGCTGTGTGAAATTACCATAAATTACCAAAGGGTAACTCGGATGCACCAAAAGCTTTCATCATTCTTTTGGGAATATCATGGAGTAAGAACTGATTTTGAATGTATATGAATATATGATAATATATGACTATGATACAACCAGCACTAATTAATCTGCCGTTGAAGTTATATCTCTGTTGCGGGGGTGATTAATTATATGATACTATAATATATATATATATATATATATTATATGATACTATATTAATGTAAACGTGTTAAAACAATAGAATGCGCGTTTTTTTTTAAACGAATCCATCATTGTCTTTTGGTATACCGAGCTTACTCAGTATTTCATTGGATGGCACTCCGGGGTATACCCGGCCTGGTAAACGTTTACAGAACGAACTGGAAAGATCCAGCATTTTTGTTATGGGTAAATCCATGTAGATCCACTATTTCTATTGGCCATTTTCAATGGCAAACTGTTAGTTTACCAGAGGTATAACTTTCATGGCGATGGCGCACGGTCCCGAAACTGGCTCCACGGCTCCAAAAAAAAATCGGATCGAGGCAAATCTTGGGCATCAGCCCTGGGTCATTTGTTCATATGATTTTGTTGATGGATGTCCTATGTATATGTATATATATATATATGTATATGATATATGATAATATATATATATAGTGATGTTCAAAATTGCACACATGAATCAGCTATATCTGTATGGTATACAGCCCAAATGATTCCTCTGCTCGGCTCTTCTGACAGCAGTTCTACATTGGTTACATGTCAAAACCGCTGCATAATTAGTTTGATCATCTTTGCTGGTTTCTAAAGTAAGAAACACATGGAACAGGTGAAACATACCCTCCGGCATAGTATAGAAAAAGAACCAATCTGGAAACATCCGAAGGTAGATCATGTTGCGACCTTCACCATGGCTGTTTTTCCAGATTGCCATGAAAATCCATGAAATACAGGGGTTGGTAACTGTCACATTTTGGGTATATTGGACATCACCTTATAGTAGCCATTATAGACCATATACCTAATGGTTGGGTGATGTTCAATGGGGACATTTAATGACCCATGAAATACGAGAAAATCCATGGTTATGTTATATCCCAGATTATCCTTGAAAATCCATGGTTGTTTTCCCAGATTATCCATGATCTCCGCTATATCCTACGAGAAAATCTCCATTGTTGATAGGTAAAGAAACAAACCATTCTGGTTAGACCGGGACCGGGTCCCGGCTCGTGGGATGATCCTCCAAGTGCCCGGCTCAGAAAGAATCTTATATATGCATATAGAATCATATATATAATTATTATATTATATTTATTTTATATTATATATATTGTATATATAATATATACTATATGTTATATATTATATATTATATATATATAATATATATATTATTTTTAGATTATTATATTATATTATATATTATATATATATAATATTTATGATATATATATATATATATATTATATATAACATATAATACATGTGATATAATATATAACATATAGTATATTATTTATATAGTATTATATACATTTGGTAATCGATCTAAAGGTCCTTGTAAGGAGTTTTAATTGCGAAAGCCGTGAATGTTCTGTGGGAAACCCTCGCGAAAGTTTTTTTTGAGTTCGTGAAAGTAACATTTTTTTTGCGAAAGTTTCGCCAAAGTAACATTTTTATTCGCGAAGAATGGCCGTTCCCGGGCAAAGGAATTTTGATCAACAAACATATATAATATATATTCCATTATATACAATTGATATAGATCTCATATATAATATATATGTATATAATACATATATATATATATCCATCTTTTTTGTTGGTTCCCTTATAGTCATGGAATCCATAGTCAAAAACAGCCAGGGCCTCTTTCTGCTGCTGATCTTTGGCGTCCTCGGCAGCTTGTTCGCCTTGCTGCTGGCCTGGGAACTCAGGTTTACACCACAAACACAGGGAAAAGACATATAGATGGATGGATGGATGGATGGATGGATTGTCAGATAGATAGATAGGTAGATAGATAGATAGGTAGATAGGTAGATTAGGTAGGTTAGGTAGATTAGGTAGATTAGGTAGATTAGGTAGATTAGGTAGATTAGATAGATGAGATAGATTAGATAGATTAGATAGATTTTACAGATTAGATAGATTAGATAGATTAGATAGATTACATAGATTAGATAGATTAGTTAGATTAGATAGATTAGATAGATTAGATAGATTAGATATATTAGATAGATTAGATAGAATAGATAGAATAGATAGATTAGATGGATTAGATAGAATAGATAGAATAGATAGATTAGATAGATTAGATAGATTAGATAGATAAGATAGATATGATAGATATAGATACATAGAAACATAGATACATAGATACATTGATACATTGATACATTGATACATTGAACCTGAGAGTTTTGAACTGCTTAATGTCAAACCCATGTGATGTTCAATCCTTGTTTGGCAAGTAACGACCCTGATACCAATCAATCAAGGACGGTGTGGTATCTAATGTAATTATCTTGGCATGGTCGGCAATTCCCAAACACGAAGAAACCAGCATTGGTCATTGCCAGTGCGGCCACCTATGCTTTGCATGGATGTTCAGGAGTGTACCAGGGTGAGACATGCAACCCAGGCCGAATGATTCATCAGAAACACCCTTTGCCTTTACTTATTTTCACTTACTTTTCTTGGTTGTGTTTCTGTCCTCATGAGTTCTTAGTGTTACTAAGTCACGACCCATTTTTCTTGCAACTCTTGAGACCCATTTTTCATGTTTCGGCCGCAAAAAAGGATGACAACTACGAGCGGGAACTCTCAGCGGTCGGGATCCTGAGATCTCGGCCGACTGGTGCGTGCGTTTTACGTAGGGTTGCTGGATGGGTTGCTGGGATGATGACATTACGAATTAGTGATGATTGGGATCATTCCGGAAAATTCCCTGCGTAAAACGCACCAGCAAGTTGTTTTATGGCAATTCTGAAGCTATTGTATTTATTGGGACGATGTTATAAGCCATAGAACGATTTTATGCTATTGATATAATCTTCGGTCATCAACTATGGCTGGGAGATGTGTGGACTAGCCATCGAGGTTAAAAACTGCTCAAGGAAGCCCAACAACAAAATATGGTGGTTTCTATAGTCATTGGGGTACCCCTGCTAATGGATTGTTTATATGGGAAAATCCATCAATGGATGATTTAGGGGTACCCCTACTTCAGGAACGCCCCCGCATATATATAATATATATATATATATATACCCTCTGGTAATTTAACATAACTATTGAAAATCACCATTTTAATGGGTAAATAAACTATTTCTATGACCATTTTCAATAGTTATGTTAGTTTACCAGAGGGTATAGAAATTCATCCTCATCAGCCTGGATAGGCGCTAAATCATTGGCATTGTTCGACTCTTGCTACAACGGCTGGTTCGGAAATCCTCTTCAAATGGGCAATTGGATGGGAAAATCATCTAAACATGCTGCGTCAAGTTCAAGAAGTCATCATTGTTTGTCAGGTTTGTCCATGTTCGGATAACAAACCGTTATACATTCAATGTTGACTATGGTCTATCAGGGTTGTTCTTGTTCTTGTTCCTTTCTTGGTCATATTTGTGTTATTGTTTCTCGTCGTGTTGGTCTTGTTGTTCTGCTCGTTGTTCTTCTTGGTGGTTTTCTTCTTCTTGTCGCACTGGATATTATGTGTATAATGCACACCTACGCACCTCTTTTGTTCCTTTTCTGGCATGGTCATACCCCTATAATGTTAGTATGTTAGTAAAGCAATAGGATCCACCATCCCCAGTTTTACCATAAATGGATGGTATGAACCATCAAACTACGTATGGATGGTTTATTATTGCTTAACCAACATTAGTATAGACTTTTTAAATCTTTTTAAGATCCACTAACAGCCCCTGGCTCTTCCAGGCCTGCTTCTGGAAGAAGAACTTCTGAGACCATGACCGGAGCCATGAGAAGTCCAATGCTGCGCAGGAGCCATCATTCAACGGGGATGGACAGAGCCATGGATCAAGTGACCATGATTTTCATTGATGAACCATATTTTTTGGAGGATGAACATCATTTTGTCAGATATTTTTGTGTGAGCAACAGGGTACCCTTCAAAACTGACCCATACCCATATCTATCCAGCAACTATACGGCGAAAATCGAAATTCACCAGCCAAAAGGTCGTATGAAAATATATGGGACAGGTCATGAACTTCGATCAATTCCCAGCCAGCTATTTTGGTGTTCACCAGGGGAAGAGCACTTCCCATCCCCTCCCATGCCGCAGGTAGGACGGTACCCTGGATGTTATGGATATTTTTGGATGGTACTTTGTATTGTATTTGCATTGTCAGCGGGTGTGCAAGTGAGCAAAGTGTTGTGGTTGGGGATGAAAGTGAGGAAGACGTTTTGAAGTATTTTATATATGTCCATCTCAAGAACTGTGAAGAACAGCTTTCACAGATGAAGCTCATCAGATGAGGGTTTTGAAGCTGCTTGTCAATCTAGGTCTTATTTGGTCGCGCGCAGCATGATATGTATCACTGTCCGCGGAGACTCCACGAATGGTTCGCATTGACACGTTGCGTGCAGCACGGGCCGTGAGACCCAGATAATGTTGTATAATCCTGGAGCAATGAAACCTGACTATTAATTGAGGTTCCCCAAAAGTTGTGATAACTTACACTTCAGACTGGTACCCCCTATTCACAAACTGTTGTGTTTAATCATGGGTTGATATTATGCACGCTTGTCGCGTGACTACTATCCTTTAACTGGAAAATGTTGGGAGTGACTGCGGATGACTAGAAGTTGATTGGGAAGCAATAATCCATTTGCAAGTAGTAGCAGCCCATCATTGTACCTTGTCTTCAAAGTACCATCTTGGCGAGGGAATTTCCACAGCTTTTGGTTGCCACTGAGTCTTCAACTTGCACAAGCCCCAAGTTGATCATGAAACCCAAAGACATGGTCATTCCCAGTCCCAGCAGAAGAATTTTATTTATTTTTTATGTTTTTTCCAGGTGAAATGTCGGGTGGCCGTGGAACTCAGACGAACCCTTCGCCGGTGATTTCCCCGCACCTGAAATGCAGCAATTGATCGAAAAGACTGGGGTGAGCCTTGGTGAATATTTGATTGATGGGCGAGTTCTCAGCTATACCACAGGGTTACATGCATGACCATATGTATATATATATATATATATATGTGTATGTACGTATATATTACATATTATATAGTATAATGATATATATATACACAATAAGATATGGGGTGTTTACACGTATTTGTATATGTATATACTGTATATCTATCATGGCCACAAAGAGGTCAGTGGGAAAAAAGTGTGCCCAAGTCAGACGTGGTTTAATAATTCTTGAATCACTCCTCCCTAATATTAAATGCCTTTCTGAAAACCCTGGTTTAGTATTGGAATATATTGGAATGTACCATCTGGTTATTTAACATAGCCATGGACAATGGCCCATTTATAGATGGTTTACCGATTAAAAATGGTGATTTTCCATGGCTATGTTAAATAACCAGATGGTAATCATTTTGGTTCTTGGATATATGATACTAGGGGGATGGGATGGTTCTTCCAGGGTTTGAACATCGCCGAAACGAGCTCCAGTACCTTCCGGCAATGATGGCAATGGACAAATTGGAACATGATCCATTTGTCGATGATTTTCCCGTTAAAAACATCCATTTACAATCATTTACACAGTTGTAGTTATAGCCCCTCCAGTTATGAGTTATGACTGCCTTATAATGATATGTATAGCCTTAGTCGCAGGAGTTATAATCCAATTTATAGATGTTAAGGGCCGTAACTGTAGATTATTTTCCAATTGCCACGTTTGATTATCAGAGGGTAGGTTTCTTCGTTTCATTTTATAGCAACCTTGCCCCAGGCTCAAGTGCTTGTAGCATCTTGTAGCTGTTCCGAAGGTGCAGATTGGCGTGAGCATAGTGGACACCAAGGATTTGATGAGGGACGACATGTACTTGGATCTCAGTCACCAAAAGTCTCCCATCTTAAATTGTTTGTGACTCAAACATGAAGGACTCAACATAGATATTGCAGTTTGCTGAAAATATTCAATCTTTTGGGTCCATTGGTACCACCTTTTTTGGAATTATACATATTTTTTAAAACTCTAATTGAGAAACAGAGATATGCCTTGCTTACCTTGGTTCGGTGCCGCGTTTCCGTGATGGATCAGGATCAGGATCTTGATTCTCACAACAGCCGGCTGCCAGTGTCACCAAGATTTCAGCAAGATTCCAGCAGGAGCTTGTCTCACCAGGTGCCATCAGAGTCTCTCCAAGGCATCCCTTTCCGCTACCTTTTGGCCAGGGCTGGAAGACCTTTCAAAGCGGAAGATTTCTCTGTGGGTCGCAGGAACTTAAGGCAATGTTTAGATTTTGATGCTTTCATCAGTCATGACTGGCAGACATCTCATTGGTTGAAGTATGGCTCTCTGCTTCTGCTCTTCAATGTGAAAGCTGC
>Ga0126342_10014614_pt1 | contig 13841 bp, 17 predicted proteins | sample Cyp1metagenome_FD_92528 | JGI IMG/M metagenome (GOLD analysis project Ga0126342, IMG submission 92528) | Coral microbial communities from Lord Howe Island, Old Settlement Bay, Australia - Cyphastrea 1 metagenome | ecosystem: Host-associated > Invertebrates > Cnidaria > Coral ...
CAGTTACAGCACCGCTGAATCAATATGGCCAACTACTGTAGGATTGTAGGGATCCGTGATTTACTATCCTGTAGTTTCAAAGTCAGGTGGCATGAGATGGTGTATAACACGTATAACTCTCACCAATACCTGCAGTCCCTTCATTAAAACAATCCCTGGTTATTGAAATGATCTACACACTGCTGCCAGTCCAGTTGGACATCAAACCGTAGTGTCTCCGTCTTGATGACACCGTCACTCAAGACAGCATCCGGCAGAAGGAAATACATCCAGATGTTGCACATGCATTTAATGATTCTAATGGGCCCAAGCACCGCCAAGCACCCAGAGGTACTGTTGGGGTGGTTTGGACGTGTTTGGACGCTACTGTACAAATGGAGTATGGCAGGTACGTGTCAAAATCAGATACATGGATCTTTCACCTTGAACATGCGACATACAGAGGCTCGAGTATCCAATTGCTAGTCCTCAAACATATGTTCCATATGTTCCTATGTTTCCAAAGAAGGCACCTGCCCTACTCGAAACTGGTTTTATTTTCAAGCAATGTGGCTTTGTCGAGGACAGGTTATACGATGTTACTGTATACGGTTTACTGTATCCCTAAATTGCTGGTTTTATACATGAACCAAATTTTGTAGCCTATGTTCAGACAAAGCCATGTACAGATTTTCGTGAGACGCCCAGCTCCGATCTACCGGCGGCAGGTGCAGTTGACATTTTTGAGGCCGGCGTTGGCGCTGGGCACCGGGCCAGCTCTTGGTTCTCAGGTTTTCTCCAGACTTCCAATTCATTAGTTTTTAAATGTTTTTAAAGGCCCCGAAAGCGAGGGTTCAATGGATCTCCTTTCAATGATGATCTCCAAAATCATGTTTCTAGTTTGTACCTCGCCCTCAATGATCGTTGGGTTTCATGGGGATTCCTATATAATATATACATATTATTATGGACTAACAGTCCCCAAGACATAAAGGATGGTATTCCTACATATAAATACATATAATAAAACAATTTTTATTGTCAACTTCCTGGTAAATCTGCTGATGAAACTGCGCATCTGGCTGGTGTTCAACACCGATTTCGCCCTCATCGCCCCCATTTAATCTTGCCGATGAGCATGATGATGTGGACCCGGCGGTAACCCCTCACTGGCAACTTTTGGGACAATGATTCACAATGTCATACAGGATGCGGGCAGCTTTTTGATGCAGGTTCCGGAGTGGTTCCAAGGCGGTTCTGGAGGTTCCGATGTCGGTTCTGGGATAGTTCGGGAGGATTATAGAAAGGAGGGCTCTTTATTTTTGTTTTTGTTTTCGCGGCAGGTTTTGTTTTTTTTTGGGTTCCTGCTTCTCTGCTGCTCCGCTTCTCTGCTTTTCTGCTCCTTTGCTTCTCTGCTTCTCTGCTTTTCTGCTTCTCTGTTTTTCTGCTTATCTGCTTTTCTGCTTCTCTGTTTTTCTGCTTCTCTGTTTTTCTGCTTTTTGTTTTCCTGCTTCTCTGCTTTTCATGCTTCTCTGCTTCTCTGCTTTACCTGCTTCTTTTCTTTTCTGCTTCTCTGCTTTCCCTGCTTCTCTGCTTTTGTGCTTCTGTGCCTTTCTACTTCTACTATTCTACTTATTCTTTTCTTCAGTCATGTGTTTTTGCTGCTCTACTTCCTGCTCCTCTGCTTCTCTGCTTCCTGTCTTTACTGCCTCTTTGTTTTTTTCTTTTCTTTTACTTTATTCTCTCCCTAAATGAAACCCTAAAGTAGACCCTACTGTAGGTGAAACCCAAAGAAACCCTAAAGAAATCCTGATAAGAACTCCTGATAAGACACCCCGACATGAACCCCTAAATGAAGCGTCAAGAAACCATCAGTTAACCTAAAGAAACCATAAATGAAACCCGAAAAGAAACTTTGAATGAAACCCTAAATGAAATCCTAAAGAAACCCTAAACAATACTCTGAAAAACCCTGAATGAAAACCTAAATGACACCCACACTGAAATCCTGAAGAACCCGTAAACGAATCCCTAAATGAAACCCTAAAGAAACCCTAAATGAAACCTTGAAGGAACCCTAAAGAAACCCTAAATGAAACCCTAAAGAAACCCTAAATGAAACCCTAAAGAAGCCCTAAATTAAACCCAAAACCCTAAAGAAGCCCTGGAGAAACCCACATGAGCGTTTGAAAATCCTGATAAAGAATCCTGATAAGAAACCCTAAATGAAACCCTACAGAAACCCTAAATGAAACCCTAAAGAAGCCCCAAAGAAACCCACATGAACGTTTGGAAATCCTGATAAGAAACCCTGAAATGAAACCCTAAATGAAACCTTAAATGAAAGCTTAAATGAAACCCGAAATGAAACCCTAAAGAAACCCTAAATGAAACCCTAAAGAAACCCACATGAACGTTTGGACATCCTGATAAGAAATCGCTGCAGTTTGTCAGCAGATGAGAGTGACAACTTGGCCTTTTGTCCCGTTTATCATCATTCGCCATTGTGTTGTCAGAGTTCCTGATAAGCTTGGGAACACAAAATGATGCTCCAGCTGAAATTGCACGGCCGTCCAGCTGAAATTACACTAACTTTTCCATGACGACAACTAATAGTAGTAACTACCATCAGCTTTGGAAGGAAAAACGTGGTAGCAATCGGGTCTGTTACATCTTGAGGTATTGTGTGGGCAAGTGGGTGAAGGTAGTTGATATGATGATTCTCAAAAATGGGGAGCATTTGGGGTTAGAATCGTTAGAACCACCTCAGGTTGGGAACCCCGCAACAATTTTCATAATTATGGCCATACGCGCACCCCAAAAGTTTTATGTCCCACACAGAGATGCGAACACCGCGGAGTTTTAGAGGCTCGAACGATTTGGATCCAGCTTGGGTTGAGGGAACCGTTGCTGGGGCCATGGGTTGCGCTGCCAGCGTCCACTCATCGGCGAAGCCGGTAACACAACGCTACAACTTCGTGGGGCCCGAACTCCGCAGCCCTGTGCAGTTGGAAGCGGTAGATTGGTCGGACCTCTGTGGCTTGTCTGTGAGTCAGGGTGACTAGCGGCTTGTTGGAGTGGTTGAGTTTGTTCATGGGGATTCTTGAGTATAGCACCCCGCAGATTCAAAAGGACAACGCCCAATTACAACATTTACTGAATGTAGTGGCAACAAAATTAGCTTCTCTATCTTTGGGCGTAATAGTAATAATGCGTAATATATCCAATCTCATCACAACAAATTCCCATCGTTGAGGAGAATCCCATAAGTATCAGCCAGGGACAGGTGCTGCCACTTCAACAGCGAGGTCATGTGCGTTCTTTTTCTTGCACCGCGTGGTTCAAGCAACACATTCGCAGTGGATTTAGCACGCATTGCTTTTCACTGGATAGTCATTTTAAAGAATCTTTGTGGTGATTGATGATGATGAACCCTGCAAACACAAAATTTGGCGTTTTTGCGGGCTCCATCATCCCAGTCCCCCCCTTTCCCGGTTTCGGGGGACCATTTTGGCGAAGGTCCAATTCCCAGCCTGCCATCCACCAACCGCAGCGCTTCGTATCGCCGACAGTTGGGTGAAGTGGCCAGCTCACGAGCAACTGGGTCAAAAGATAGCCATGTTCATGGGGTTTGAACGGTTTAACCACCAGAAAATATTGGATTCTTGGATTTAATGATTTAACCACCAGAAAAAAAGGGGGGTTTAACGGATTTTGTGAAGGGATAAAGTGGGGAAAGTCCATTGAAGTCCCCGGAAAACATCAAAGTTTTCGCCGTATAGGAATAGCAATTTCGTACATGTAAGTGATGCTGACCACCATATGAAATTGACAGAGATTACTGTAAAACACAACGATTATTCTCTATGCTCCCAAGAGGCAATGAGTTGCGGCAACGAACTGTAATGGCCAATTTTGATGGGAACATGATTGTAAACAATGGGGTACCTTGCATTTGGACCACCATAGAAAAGGTAGAGTATGAATGAGTATGACAATCAATGGTGTCATTGCTTTTGGAATCAATAGCTGTAGATGGGGTATGATGGGGTCTAAATACCACCAACAAGATGTATACGTACCATTATGACAATCGAGCACTGGTCGGTTCATCATTGCATGGAACTCTCAAAGATGATCATGTTTATCGGATTCCAGGGGACATATTTAACTTGAATGTTAATCATCTTTGCAATGATTAAATCGGATTGCACAGATTCCCTTTCAATTTGATCATTTTTGCAGAGGTGAGGGCTTACAACGCAGAGGACTGATTCCCCAGTCACGCAATGAGTGACGGGACTGGAGCACTGCCCACAAAATTGGGGCGTCGCGTCGCGAGGAGTGGGAGAAACGCTTTGGTGACTTCCCGAAGAACCTGGAGCAGATGGAACCCCCACGAGGTGGGTACCGCAACAAGGTTTGCAACAGCACCTCCTGAATTTTGCCATGTGATTTCTATTTTATCTTGTGGAAATATGTGGCGTAGGAAACGTATGGCAGGTGAGGTGGGACAGTGAGCGCACCATAGCGCACCTTGGCAAGCCACGAGCCGGCCTGGACCAAATGATTCTGGATAATTTATACCAACAAATGGAAGACCATACGCCAAAAAATCATGGTGAAAAAGAAGGGAAACCATCAATATCCAGATCCAGGAGATCTCTGGATAATCAACCCACCGTAGCCACGTACAATCGGAAACCCGGTGATGGTTGGGTCTTCCAAGTATGAATTATCCAGAAATGATTGGCAGTGCGCGTCGGGAAGTTTGAATTATTGTCCGGGTCTTGGTCTTTAGCATCACCCAAGGGACTCCCAGGTTGACTTGTGACATCCAAATCTGGGCTGCTTCGGATAGATGAATCCAAGCTCGATTCTGGTCAAAATGAATACTGTACTGTAAGTGTCTCAATCTTCCGTAGTCCAGAGATAGACCCTGGATGGTGTGTTGTGGCACTGGGAATTCATGGGTGACTGCCAAAGTCCTAACTGTCTTGCAGCTGGGCCCAACCCACCTCACTGTTGGGTGTGGTCTGGCAGGCATGGGGTAAGGGTCAGAATCAGCTCTTGAACTTGCAGATGAATTGAAATAAGCATATTTTTTGCGACTGGAATAGGTTTTTGATTCCAGATGGACCCAATTGACCAACAAAAAGCTGAGAAACTTCTGGCCCTGGCCGCAGAGGCCCCATCGCAATGTCCTTTTTCGGATTTCAGCTCCGATTGTCGCCATCGCACAAAGCGTAGCGGAGGACGTGTCCAGTCGGACTGATTCAATGGAAGCTACATGCTTCGGATGGGTTTGTTTGAAACTGGGGTACCAAATCCAGAGGATTCATCATTTTCAGTGAATAAGATGGCAAGTAACAAGGCAATAAATGGCAATAAATAACATAGATTGGAGATAATTGGAGTCAAACAAAATAGTAACCATCCCCCAGTTTCTCGACGTCCGCTCAGATTCATTTTCCAAAGTCCGAAAAAAATGCAAACTCAGCAGGCTCTATGCACTGCAGTGACTGGCCCTTCAAGGGCCGCTCCTTGCCATCAGATCTGGAAAGATGGGGGGGATGATATGAGATATGCGGGTATAGTTTACGATATACATATCATATAACATATGTAATATATGATCATATATATATACAACAACATATATATAACAACATATATATATATGTAATATATGATCATATATATATATAACAACATATATACATGATTTATAAAACTAATATATATATATATATATTATAATAATATATATATTATATAATAATATATATATCATATATTTATAACATGTTATTGTATAATACATAATATATATAATATAATGTTTTATATAATATATAGATTTTAATATACCATATATTGAATAAACAATATTTGATATTTCATCTAATATATAATACAATATATATAATAAAATTAAAAAATGAAATTACTCGATCAACTCCTCACCTTGTGCATGAATATCTATGATGTTGTATCCAGTGACTCTAAAGTGTACATGATGTCATTTGGAGTCAACAAGGAATACATAGACGAATCAATAGGTTGTCTTTCAATGATAACATGTTCTTTTATCCTGAAATCCGGGATGAAACCTCAAGACTTGGCCAACGACGTTTGGCTCAAGATGCCCACATAAAAAGAGTGCTAGTCTTCGCGAACCTACTGGACTGCATTGCTGCATCGGTATCTTGAATCATCACCCTGATCTGTCATTAACTGCGATTTACTTGTTATTGACCGATTTATCTATAATATATAATATCTAATATAGGATGATCAATAATAGATAGTATAATTATAGTATATCATATAATATATAATATATATTAAAAAATATCATAACAACATATGATGGTATTTAATAGTTATTATTCAATATAGGGTGATAAAAATGTAATAAATCTAATATCTAATATATCTAATATATCTAATATATCTAATATATCTAATATATCTAATATCTAATATATAATATATCATGTATTATTTATGATATGTAATACATGTTTTTTAAATATATTATACATGATTTAGAATATATCATAATATAAAATATATGATGTCGAATAGATCATTGATAATACATAAGATATAATATATAAATAGATAATCTACTCGAATGGGATTTTACAGGCTGAGGCCAGATTTACCAGGAAAGGAGCGGTTCATTTTCAACTTGGCAAGGGGCCAAAAAGCCGCAGAGAATTTTTTCCGCTTTTGTCCTCGGTCAAAGCCGCGCATGTCTCCAATTCATTTTCCTTTACTTCCCATGGTATCTGGTTGAATTATAATGACCTCGCCACAATCTCACCACAACTTCTCTGCAATCTTCTACATGTTGGCTAGCAAGGGGAGCGACACCCTAAAATGATCACACATTTTAGGTTGGCGACTGATTGCAAATTCAACCAGTTTTTAGATACTTCTGATGCTGAAAGCAGGCAACAGTGTTGGGCTACCGTGCGCAGCCAGTTGTTCAATCCGAAACTTCCTGTCAAAGTTAAAGTGTTACATAGTCGAGACTTTCATGAATTGATAGAAGATATAACTACGTGACATAAGTACATACATGCATATATATACACGTATATATATATGTAACTATGTTCATATGTATATATATGTATATATATATATGTATACATATACAAACATATATATATATGTGTATACTTAAATGTATATATGCATGCAGTATACATATGTGTATATATATGTGTATATATATGTGTATATATATGTGTATATATCTGCATATATATATACATATATATATATATATAAATTTTTCATATACTTGCATATATATATACACATGTAGATGTACATGTATTTGTGTATATGTATATATCTATATGTGTATACGTGTACATATATGTAATGTATGTATGTATTTATGTAACGTAATGTAATGTAATGTAATGACATGTAATGTAATGCAATGCAATGTAATGTATGTATATGTGTATGTATGTATGTATGTATATATCTATCTATGTATGTATGTATGTATGTATGTTTTGTATGTTATGTATGTATGTATGTATGTATGTATGTCTGTCTGTATGTATGTATGTATATATGTATGTATGTATGTATGTACGTACGTACGTAGTATGTATGTATGTATGTATGTATGTATGTATTTGTGTAACGTAATGTAATGTAATGTAATGTAATGACATGTAATGTAATGCACTGTAATGTAATGTATGTATATGTGTATGTATATGTGTATGTATGCAATGCAATGCAATGCAATGTAGTGTAATGTCATGTAATGTAACGGTATGTAATGGTATGTATGAAATGGTATGTATGTAATGATATGTATGTAATGTACGTATGTAATGTATGTAATGTATGTAATGTATGGTACGTATGTATGTATGTACGTATGTAACGTATGTAATGTATGTAATGTATGAAATGTATGTAAGGTATGGTATGGTATGGTATGGTATGGTATGGTATGGTATGGTATGTATGTAATGTATGTAATGTATGTAATGTATGTAATGTATGTAATGTATGTAATGTATGTAATGCATGTAATGCATGTAATGTATGCAATGTATGTAATGTATGTAATGTATGTAATGCATGTAATGCATGTAATGTATGCAATGTATGTAATGTATGTAATGTAAGTAATGTATGTATGTATGTATGTATGCATGCATGCATGTATGTATGTATGTATGTATGTATGTATGTAATGTATGTAATGTATGTAATGTAATGTAATGTTGTGCAATGTAATGTTATGTTATGTTATGAATGTAATGTAGTGTAATGTAATGAAATGAAATTAAATGTATGTATGTAATGTAATGTAATGTTTGCAATGTATGGTATGTATGGTATGTATGGTAGCTATGTATGGTATGTATGTATGTAATGTAATGTACTGAAATGTAATGTAATGTAATGTAATGTATGAAATGTATGTAATGTATGCAATGTATGGTATGTATGTATGTGTGTATGTATGTATGTATGTATGGTAATGTAATGTAATGTAATTTAATGTAATGTAATGTAATGTAATTTAATGTAATGTAATGTAATGAATGAATGTATGTATGTATGTATCTATGTATCTATGTATGTAATGTATGTATGTATGTATGTATGTATGTATGTATGTATTTGAGTATGTATGCATGTATTGTAATGTATGTATGTATGTATTTATGTATTTATGTATGTATGTATGTATGTGTGTATGTATGTATGTATGTATGTATGTATGTATGGTATGTATGTTTTATATGTTATGTATGTTATGTATGTCATGTATGTTATGTATGTTATGCATGTTATGTATGTTATGTATGCACGCATCCATGCATGCATGCATGCATGGATGTATGTATGTATGTATGTAGTATGTATATATGTATGTATGTATGTGATGTAATGTTATGTAATGTAATGCTATGTTATGTTTTGTTATGTGATGTATGCATGCATGCATGCAATGTAATGCAATGTAATGTAATGTAATGTAACGTAACGTAATGCAATGTAATGCAATGTAATGTAACGTAATGCAAGTATGTATGTATGTATGTGTGTGTGTATGTATGTATGTATGTAATGCAATGTAGTTCAATGTAATGTAATGTAATGTAATGTAATGTATGTATGTATGTGTGTATGTATGTATGTATGCATGCATGCATGTATGTATGTTTGTATTTATGTATGTATGTATGTATGTATGTTTGTATTTGTGTATTTGTGTATGTATGTATTGTAATGTATGTATGTATGTATGTTATGTTTTGTTATGTTATGTTATGTTTTGTTATGTGATGTATGCATGCATGCATGCATGCATGCAATGTAATGAGTGTGACTGACTTTTTTCAGCAAATGCATCATGAACGAAGGTTCAGGCAGACACACGACTTTAGGTGTGGTATTCTTTCTCTTTATGGTCTCTGGTGAGGTTCAAATGTGCACGTAATTCAAGGGTTGACGACGTAAGCTGTCCATGGGGTTGAACTGACCACCGAGGGCCTTGAGCCTTATCACGAATCTTGCATGAAATGTGGATGCATCATTTCACTAACTAGTTCCCCATGGGTCCCCTATTTCATGTGTTCTCCTCTCTACAGGTAGGTTGGGTTCTGCGCGTGCTTCGGCAGGCGTAGGTTTCGCTGTGGTAGGTTGGTTTAGGCGCTTCCGTCCTTCCCCCCCCCTCCGCTGGTCTTGTTCCGTGTCCGTCGGCCTCCGCTTTTCTTTTCCCTTGCCCTTTCAGGGTTTGTCCGCTTTGGGCCAGGTTTGCTCGTGTTGGTGTTCGCTCCTTCCCTCTTCTTTTGCGTTCCCCTCTTCGCGTCCTGGTTAAGTAATTTTCATCTCATTTTCATCTTCACCTCATCTTCATTTCCTTTCATTTTCATCTTCATCTCATTGTCCGGACCTTAATTTTCCCACCCTCCCGCGGGAGGGTGTGTGCGTGGAACATCTGAATAGATGTAAAGCTTCTATTTGAGCAGGGGAGTGCGGCATGATTGTGGGACCGCACTCAACGAAGCTACCACAATCATGGGATACTGGGTCTGATCAACCCAGCGTACCTGCCATTTCAACCGTCGTTTTTGCAGATTCCAAATTTCTCGTCGATGGCTACCGGCCAAGCCCAGAACCGGCATGTCGTGTTTCAAATCAATGTTCAAACATTTGACATTCATTTTACTGTCACTTCGGGGACTGTATAGTTTTTGCAACCTGTCAAGGTGGGAACGATTTGGCTTAGTTGAAAGGGAAGGGTCTGCTTCCAACTTATTGCATCTAGCTCTGGCTATGGCGATGGTAACCTTTTGATACTTTCTCGGGTCTTTTCACCGGCCCATTCCTGTCAGGTACAATTGGAGTGTTTTTTGCACGTAAGATGCATTCCACATCAGAATTCGTAAAGATTGTTCTGAGCAAGTATGTGTGTATGTGTGTATGTGTGTATGTATGTATGTATGAATGGATGGATGTATGGATGTATGTATGGAATGTATGTATGTAATGTATGTAATGTATGTAATGTAATGTAATATAATGTAATGTAATGCAATGTAATGTAATGTAATCTAATGTAATGTAATGTAGTGTAGTGTAGTGGAATGTATGTATGTATTGATGTATGTATGTATGTATGTATGTATGTATGTATGTATGTAATGTAATGTAATGTAATGTAATGTATGTATGTATGTATGTAGGTATGTAGGTATGTAGGTATGTAGGTATGTAGGTATGTAGGTATGTAGGTATGTAGGTCTGTAGGTCTGTAGGTCTGTAGGTCTGTAGGTCTGTAGGTCTGTAGGTATGTAGGTTGGTAGGTATGTAGGTATGTAGGTATGTAGGTATGTAGGTAGGTAGGTATGTAGGTATGTAGGTAGGTAGGTAGGTAGGTATGTATGTATGTATATAAATATGTATGTATATAAATATGTATATGTATATTTTATATATTTGTATAGATGTATATTTTTATACACATGTATATGTGTGTATATGTAAATGTTTGTTTATATGAATACGTATATGTAAATATGTATATGTCTATGTCTATGTATATGTGTATACAAAAACTATATATATATAACTATATGTATATATGTGTACGAATTCATCGTTACTTCGAAAAAATGTTGGAGATCTCTCGAAACAGAAAGATGATCCACGACTGTGTGCCGGTTCATGTGTGTTTTGTGGAAGTCAGCATCTGTAGGCCAGAACCTCTGAAAAAAAGTGAAACACATCACTAATCTGTATGCCTAAGCCTTCAGTTTCCGGCCCAAGATGGTCAAAGGTCCACGTATTCATCTCAAAGACTGCATTCCCAAACTTTGCAAACCCTGACAGCAAACGACGGAATGGTTCGTTTTCGGATTAAGACTGAAAGATCATCATCAGCCGTGGCACGACAAACTCCAGTTTCATCCCGAATTCAGACATTGAGAACCTTGGAAACACGCAGCATGTTGTTCATTCTGGTATGAAAGTAGCCCATTGTTTGGTACACAATGAATAGATACCCATGACACGCAACTGGTGCTGGACCCACTCGTTGATCAGCATCAGCAGCAGATGTGCCCATTAGCGAACGCAGCACTTGGTACGGCGTCGCCACATATGTGCAAAATTCAAACCAAAACAATTATGAATAGTAAAATAAAAAAACATAGTAAAACCAATTTTTTGTACTCAATTTAAACCTTGGCCTTCATCCTTGTCATATGTGGTGACGTGGCCACATTGAAGGGATCCCATGGGTTCCCATGCGTGCGGGTGACGTGTGAAGCCGCAGGTTTTCCTCTGTTTAGATTGGCTGGTTAATTTACATCCCATGACAATTCTCTTCATTTTTGAAGAAGGGGCTAGAAGTACAGCTTATATCAATTAACGACATCTTACAATTTTTACTGTAATTTGTAGCCCTGGGATAATCCATTAGAATCCATTTCAATTCTCCATGGGTTGTTCATTCTTTTTCATTGGATTCTATGGATTCTTCATGGACTTTTTGGACTTTTTGGACCATTGGCAACGGGCCATGACTACGCAGAATTGAGGTCCGATGAGACCAAGGGATGAGGTCTGGCTGTTTCAACAGAGACATCTCCCAGCAGTTCATTTTTTCTCCAGTTTTCAACATTGTTCGTCTGATGATTTCCTATGATGATTTTACTATGAAGGGAAGTAGACATCCCATTGTTTGCCCATTGTTTGCACCTTTAGAGCTTCCAAAATCACATCGGATTCGCAGATCATCCGTGACTTCCAGCCAAGCTCATGGTCACTTGCAGCTTCGCGCCCCGGCAAAGCTCAGCAAATTTTTTGAGTGGAAGCTGATTCTCCGAAAAAAACGTATTTGAAAGTGCAGTTCCAGTTCATTATGGCCACTCAATGGGTTACATCGAAAATTACGGGGGTTCCAACCATGGTTGAAGAAGTTGGCGCCAAAACCCACGTTCGCCCACACCCAAAGAACACACCCAAACAATATCATATACTTGTCATCAGAGGATGAATGAAAGCACTGGCTATACACAGCCATTTTGACTTTAGGTTTTTTGGATTTAGGATTTTAATTTAGCGTTTAGGTTTTTAGGCTTTTTGGGTTTTTGGGTTTTAGGTTTTGGAAAGTAGAAAAACGCTAGCCCCACGCAGGGATTTGAGCATGTCAAAGGATATGCGGGACCCGATGCGGGCAAATGTGGGGTTTGCAGCGAACAAGTTATACGTATTAATATACTGCACCCAAGTATATGGAAGCCAATGAAACTGGTTCCACTCCTCACTTTCTCCTCCTGACCAGCAGGATCGTTTTCAGACCAATCGCCTCCTTTCAGAAATGGATCTCAGCGATCGCAGCGGACATGGTCCATGAATGCACGATGGGGATGCCTTCCCGACAGCCGGGGTTGCAACATGTCCTGACTCCCGGTTTGAAACGGGGCCGTTACTGTACGTGTTAAGAAATATTTGTACAGCTGAAATAACCCCCTCTAATGCCTTTAATGGTGGCCATATGCCATGTACCTGCTTTTGGCGGAACTGAATCCCCAAGTATGGATCCTTGAAACACAATCCTTTCAAGAATTCCATGGAAAAAAAAGCTGTCAGGTTTCCGGATTTTTTGGTCATGGCCATGGGTTGTGAACACCGGGGAGTTTTGGGGCTCAAACTGGATCCACCTTTGGTTCGGTGCCTCATTCAGCCAGGTCCAGATCGTAGCCATGGGTTGTGCTGCCAGCGTCCACTCACCAACGAAGCCCCCGGCAGTGCAGCACTACAACTTCGTGGGACCCGATTTCCACAGCCCTGCGCACTTGGAAGTGGCAGATCGGTCGGACCTCCGTGGCTCTTTTTTTGGAAAGGGTCTTGGGCCGGTTGTCGCCACCCACTTCCAGAATAAATCCAGCGACTTCTTGTTGAAACACGTGGTTCAACCAATGCGTTTGCGGTGAAATTCTCTTGGAATCTCGCGGATGAGTCGAGAATGGGTTCCTTTTCGTTGGGAAATGCCTAAGAATCGTTCGGGTGAAAGCGCCACAAAAAATTGATGCCAGGTCATGCGAAGTGCTGCACCTGTCACGCAAAATCATCTTAGCAAACCTACAGATCTGATGCTCCAAAATGCAACCCTTCTCAGGAAATCAGCGCCCTGACCTCCTAACATCTCTCATGACCATGTCTTTTGTACTGCACCTGCCACGGAAAATGCATCTTTGCAGATCCTCTTCAAATGTCCCACGCCTGCCATCGTTTTTGGAAATGCTACAAAACCCTCACGTTTTGCTCACTTTGGACAAGGTGCACAATCCCTTGCG
>Ga0126342_10014615_pt1 | contig 13840 bp, 19 predicted proteins | sample Cyp1metagenome_FD_92528 | JGI IMG/M metagenome (GOLD analysis project Ga0126342, IMG submission 92528) | Coral microbial communities from Lord Howe Island, Old Settlement Bay, Australia - Cyphastrea 1 metagenome | ecosystem: Host-associated > Invertebrates > Cnidaria > Coral ...
AGGTACCTTCGTCGAAGCCCCCTTAAGGTACCTTCGAAGGCTTCGAAGCCCCCTTAAGATACCTTCGAAGCCTTCGAAGCCCCCTTAAGGTACCTTAAGGGGGCTTCGGTTCCTCGTTCACCCAACATGTCAACACACGCTGACTAGGGAGTACCAAGGACCGTGTTAATTGACGGTTCGTGAGTTAAGGGGGGCTTCAGCATTTCCCCTGCGCTATACAGTGAGTTTAACGACCCCCCGGACCCTCACGGGTCCGCCTCCCCCGAATACCGACTGCTACTATAGCTTAGCAGGGACACCCTCGAGCTGTTTGGTAAAATGAACCCCACCTATGGGGGGCCTTTCAGGCCAGTTGCCTCCACAGTGTCAGTGCATTCCGGAATACCAAATTCCTCCGGTGCCGTGGCAATCAACAAAACCGACAGCGCTGTGGCAACAAGGCTGCTTTTTCATTGAGATGCCTGAGAGTTGATCTCTCTTGTACTTGTGTGTCTATCCTCAGACTGGACAGGTGCACTCGTATTTTTGCTTCGTTTTTACCGCTGCACAACCAAGGTCTTGATAGTCCTTGTGTGTCTGTCCGCAGACTGGGCAGGTGCACTCGCATTCTTTATTTTATCTCATCCCGCTTCTTTGGCCTTCTGTCTCTTAAGTGACTCCTTTTTCGTTTTCTGTTTCCGGGTGGTGTGTTGGAGCCTGTGTCTATTGGCCTGCTCTTTTTATCGGTCTGCTCTGTCTGTCCTTGTGTGTCGGGTGTTGTTTGGTTTGTGTGCTCCTGTGGTGTGGCCTTTTGGCAGGTGTTGTTTTTTTCCTTCCTCTGTTGCTTTGTGCGTTTTTGCTTGTGTTTTTTGGTTGCTTCGGATTGGCTCGTTTTCTCCTGACGCGTCCCCCCTTGTCCTGCCCACCCCCTTCGTGGTCCAGAAGTCTTTCAAATTCAGATGGCAAGTGCTGCCTCTGCCCTGTTGCCCATGCACCAGTGTGAGGATCTCGACCCACTCGCCTGACCTGCGCAATCATCTTGGCACGCATCGGGCCAAAGTCGTGCGATAATGTCAGTGAGTCGCGCAGGTGACAGGCAGTGACTGAGCGCACGCAGGCTGAGTGGGGAGCAGTTTCTTCAAGTTAGCTGCGCCGCTCGACCCTTCCAAAGATTTTCTTCGCACAGTTTCTCCAGTTATCCAAACCGTTCCTGTCAGGTTTAGCGTGGGAAGTCGCGCAAGCCATGGAAGAGCTCTACTAGATCTGATTATTTGCATATACACTGGGTTTTCCATCTAGTATCTTTTTGGCATTCTGCACTGGGAGATGTTGCAAAGGCCGCAATAGCTGCGAACAGCTTTGTCTCCTGACTCTGACGGTGAAGGCAGGTACTCGTATCTATTGGAGTTTTTGCCGAGAGATGTATCACAGCGATGAGAAATGTTCTGTTGCAGCTGCAAGGACACATTCGATGCCGAGACGGTTGTCAGATTTGCCAATCCCTTGTTGGTTGTGACTTCTACAAGATCTGTTCAGGTTGCCGTAGAACGGAGAAGTCCAAGCAGATGACGCTTACAAAATGCCTCATCTGCATGGCAAAAATGACGTCAAGGCCGATTGACTGAATTCGTCTTTGAATTTGAGTCGCACAGGTTCGAAAGGGGGTGTGAAAAATCATCCTATGTGTAGCTAGCGTAGCGATCTTGTGCTTGAACTTAGGTAGTTGAGAGGTGTTTTGTAGTTGTAGTTTGTGGACTTGAGTAGTTCGGACTTCGTTTTGTAGTTAGCAGGTGATCGTGATGTAGTTAGTTAATCTCATCTGATTACGTCACAGAGAGTTGTGACGTAGTTGCCATTTTTTTGGATTTGCACGTTTTGAGATATTCCACTCGAGAGCAACTTGCACGAAACCAATCGGAGAGTTTTTAGGAACCGAGAAACCTGTTTTGCATGTTTCTAGATTGGTAGAGTTGTTTTTGCATGACTAGATTTGTAGACTTTTTGGAATTTCCTTAGCTGGACTGGAATCTAGTTTGCTTTACCCACAGAAACTCACTTGGTTTCTGTGTTCTGAACTGTGTTGACCAACGTGAACGTTGGCTCAAGCCTGCGAGAGCGAAAAGTGTGTGAGTGTGTCGCCGTGAGACGGCCTGGGAGAGTCGAGACTGCAGAAACACGAAACGACCACCGTTTGTTTTTGTTTTGGTCTGGGTTTACTTTGAGCACGAGAGGTTTGAAAGCGGTTTTCGTGGTCTAACTTTGTGTCAAAGTTTTACGGATGGAGTAAGAATCTGCTTAGGGAAAGAGGTGGGACGGTGAAGTATTGAAGGCTTTCTCACATCGTTTCGATATCGTGTCAATTACATTGGGTAATTGAATTGAAACATGGCACGAAGTAGCGGAGTAGCGCGGAGTAGCGAAGGATTGGTGAATGTTGTGTGGGTCGTGCGCTGCATCGCAATCGCCTTATTGGAGCCAGTGAACGGAGACAGCTGATACCACATGTGCGCTTTCAGGTTCCATTTTTGGGGCTGGAAAGTCGATTGAAATCAGGCTTCGCATGTGCGGGCCTCCTCTGTTCCAAATCTGTATGCTTTTTGCTTAAATGAACGCAGTTGTAATTTTTGTTTGTTGCGCGGGTTGGCCTTTGTTGTTGATTTTGCGGTCTCATTTTTGGTACCGCCAGACGGTCCCAAAAATGGGCCCGTGAAAATGCTTTTCTTTTGTTCTTTTACTAAGCTGTGCATGCGGTCCCAAAAATGGGACCGCCAGGTGGTCCCATTTTTGGGACCGTGTTAAGGTTCATTTTTGTAAAGTTTTTTGCATCGGGGTTGAAGAAGCGCCATATTTTGTTTTCAATAGAAACTTTGTGGCTTATGGCGACCGGAAACGCAAGTAGGGAGGCCCTTTTGAGCGAAGCCGGTTTTGAGAATGTTTCCCGGACCCAGAATTGGGTCCGTCGGAGCAAGCTGTTTTGTAGATGATTTTGTTTCTTGTTGGGGTAAGCGGGGTGCATATCCGTTGCTGCTTGAACCTGGTGGAAGTTAGCTTCTTATTATTTCGTTTCGTCTGGTGGCTTGATTGTTTGCTTCTAAAAGAAGGACCATCAGCCTTTTGCAGCGTTAGGTTAGGTGATTGCTTGAGGTGTTTCTTGTTGTTGCGGAGTTTGCGGGTTTTCGCGCAGGTGGCCGGCTTCCATGTGGATGATTGTATTGAATACTTTACCGCTCCTTGTTGGCGCCCCTTGCCCCGTCTAGACTCCTACCGAAGTTTTCAGCCCGGAAGGAAAATGAATCATGATCTCTCAGTCAATCCCGTTATTAATTTATAATATACAGTATAAATTTAAAACGGGATGGAGTAAGAATCTGCTTAGGGAAAGAGGTGGGACGGTGAAGTATTGAAGGCTTTCTTACTCCGTCATCGTTTCGATATCGTGTCAATTACATTGGGTAATTGAATGAAAACATAGCACGGAGTAGCGGAGTAGCGCGGAGTAGCGAAGGATAGGTGAATGTTGCCTGGGTCGTGCTGCATCGCAATCGCCACATTGGAGCCAGTGAACGGAGACAGCTGATACCACATGTGCGCTTTCAGGTTCCATTTTTGGGGCTGGAAAGTCGATTGAAATCAGGCTTCGCATGTGCGGGCCTCCTCATGTTGAGGGAGCAAACTGGTCCAATAGTCTCGCTGCATGAGCACCTGCATGTTCAGACTTGTCCAGTGCTTGCCAAACTGATGAATCCTGTCCCAGGTCCTGCAAAATTGCCTGCCATTCTTGCACTAACCAAGTGGACTGAGACAGGCAACGTAAACGCAAAAGCTGCGAGGAATTGGCTTGACTGGACTGGTCTTTGAAAACTCCTGTCTGTGTTGTTTTGATATGATTGCCATGCGCCGACTGCAAATGGGAATGCAAGACATGTGTAGGACGACGCATCTGTCCAACTGAGGGTTCCACCGGCGGTACTGGAGTCTGCAGTGACTTGGATCTGACTTTCGGGGTTGGAATCTGTAAGCCACCAACATGCAACTGGGGTCCCCTAGACTTCGGTCTGTTTGGAAAATTACCCGCTTGAGGAATTGGCAATGGGCTCCCTAGCAAACCACTACTCTTGGCAACAGCTGGAATAAAGACCCAGTCAGTCAGGCTCGGGTCAACGCTCGTCTTCCTCTGAGGACTCAACGTCAGATCCATCCGGAGATGCTGGCTGGTGACCACTTTCAAGGCGTGGAGTGGCCACGGCAGTAACAGAAGAGAACTCGAAGAAAATGTAAACCCTACCAGTGGTCCGTTGCAAACTAATCCAGCCCCGTGGAAGTGCAAATTGAAAAATGAGTGTTCTGCAGGATCTATTGGTGCCACACGACAAAAAAATTGCCTGCCAACTGGGTGAACTCACCCTGCTCAGGGTGATGAAGTGCCGGGCCAATACAACCCGGTTGCCATCGCTGCGAGATCCTACCGCTAATGAGATCACGCTGCGAGATCCTACCGCTAATGAGATCATGCCATCTGGAAATGCAAAAAATATTGTCTGACAAAAATATGCTATCTGAACAAATGAACATGTTTGGACACATGCGGAATGACCAAGCCAGCACCCCGAGACCAACAGAGGATAGCCCCCTTAACATGTACTTGGAGGGTAGAAAATTTGAAGTGGAATCCCCATAAAGGTTCCCACCATGGCCGCAGAAAAACATGCTTTTTGAAAGAAATGAATGCTTACTTTGAGCCAAAATGAATGAAGCATTCCATTGATTAAAACACAAACGAAACAAGTACGTTAAGAATTCACCCCAATCTTTGCTTTGAATGTGCATTGGCTATTGCATGTCTGTGACACATGTTCTGAACCTTTCAGCTCTCTCACCCAGTCCACGGTTTCTATGGTATCGGTATAGTCTTTGGCATATATTTCGGATTGTTGTCAGCACGTGCAATGAGTCCGTCAGGATTTGGCACTGAAGTCGCATCCAGTAAAACCACAATTGCTTGTTGCAGTTGACTGGATTCGTTCCATCTCTCACCTGCCAGCGCATGATTTTGGTCTCCCCGAAGATTTTCCAGCAGGTAGTAGTGTCACCAGGGGAAATCTCCGGATCACTTGTTGGCGCTTCCTCTTCTGCATTCTCTTGTCCATCGTTGGCATCCATTGTAACATCGGTTGTATCTGCTCGGTGGACGTCCGGTTTTAATTCCTCCAAGTACCTTCTTCAGCTGCACTGTCCCAACAAAGGCTTCGAACCCGAAAATTTCAGATGCCCAAAAACAAGCTCAAAACTGACACCTACTGACCTACTGGGAAGACTCATTTTTGCGGGTCTGTTTTTGCTGACAAGCATCGTGAGATGTGCCGCAGAGTAGCACATCACTCCCCCTTCCTGTTGGTTTTTTTCAACTTCTTCGGAGTGTGGCCGATTTAGGGTTTTTCCGTACAATCAACAGCCTGGGCTTGGTACTTTCGAGTTTAACAGAAGGTCAAATGGCAGATGCTCTGGTCACAATTTCACTTGGCAAGAGCACTGACTGCACTGCAGGCAGCCAGATCACAATTAAGGCAGTGCGGTGGATTGCAACTCATGCTGGAGTCCAGGCCCTCAAAGTTTCTTGGAGTCCCCTGGTGGAGAGCTTCTTGAAAAGTCGCATTCCCAAGGAGTTGAAAGAGTCATTGCCTTTTTCACTATTTGCCATGGTCCAACTGGAGCGCCGAATTTTGATGTCCTCCTGCTCCACCTATGAAGTAGTGCTGATAGGAGCCATTTTGGTTTGCACCTGGGCGGGACTCAGATTTGCAGATGCGCAGCGCTGCAGCTACAGAACTATGTGCTTCGATGGCAAATCCCTACGAGGCACTTGCTGGAGGACGAAGACCTCGAGCCGGGGTCAACCATGGGGAATTATTTCTTCAGGCATGCTGTCATTAGACAGTTTTTCTTGGGTTGAGAAGTGGCTTGTCACCGGACTTTCTTTTTCCACAGGTCCGGAAAGATGGAGTGGCGGTGCCTTGGGCCCCCATGTCATATGCAGCGGCTCTGGTGTGGATCAGAAAGCTGACTGCATTGCCTTGGAAGTCGCAAGCTCAGCAATCATCGCAGTGGACAGCCAACTCCATGAAAAGCACGATGTTGTCATGGGGGTCACAAATGGTAGCTTTGGGGACGGTCTCCCAAGAAGAAAGACTGCTCCAGGGACACCACAGACAGAGCGCGAATCGCAGCCTGCGAGTCTATTCCAGGGACGATGTGCATGGCCAATTGGCCTTCCAGTCCAAAGTCGTCGAGCATGTCCGCCGAGGTGGCCGCTTTACCACCCCATTGCATCGGGGGGCCCAACACCTACAGTGGAGCCGGGGGTCCAGATGGAGTTCTTCAGGAAATCCTCATTGGATTATACATGGAAGTGTTTCAACTTTTTGGAGACCCCTGATGCCACAGCACAGGAGGTGTCAGACGGCCCACTTTTTGACAGTGGATCGGACAGAGCTCTTCGTCGTCTGAGTCTGATGAGGAGTGCATGCAGAGGCCTTCGAAGAAAGGCCGCAAAACAGTTGAGCAGGATGTACCGGATGAACTGGTGATTGCATATGTTTCCAGGGTGCAGCATGCAATGTTGGAATCCAATCAGGATTGGCACCCCTATCTGGAGGGGAAACACTATCAAGCAGCTTGCGGGGCACGCCTTGACCCCGATGGCACCCGGTTCGACAGAGCCGCAGACCCTGGGCTAGCTTTGTGCCAACGCCAAGCCACCTTGCTGTGAAGCATACCCCTAGTGGCCGCATGCCACGAGCATACAGCACTGACGCTTCAGTCGCTCTTTCAGCAAAAAAGGGGCGGTCAGCCTCCCCATGTCGTTGCGTTTTGATCAGTTATACCATGTCATAGTGAAGCAATTTTCCACAAACCATTTTCTTGTCAGCCGGCATCAGACATGTTTGAGAAGCCATGTTCTCTTTCATTCAAGGCAAAGCAACACACGGTGGAGTTTGGTTTATGTTTGTCACATCAGTATTTTTTTTGGAGCGTTGGCCAACACTGCGGGTATATGTTCATCCCGAACTGGCCACATGCACTTCAGTGATTCAGCATTTTTCGATTGCCGGTGGCTCAGCAAAACAAAAAAAATTGGCAACTTTTTTCCATGTTGTGACATCATGCAGGTTGCTCGAATGACAACATTCATAACAATCTGAGTGTATCTAGCAAGAGTACAAGTTTTTCAACACACGTGCAGTCAACTTCATTTTCACTTGTTTTCTCCATTGCGAGGGCGCCAGTGTGTGAGTCATGGATTCCTCATTGGACACAGTCTTGGGAGACGCTGGGGTAGACCCTACACTCTTCGAACAGTGCATCTGAAAAATCTGAAGGCACTGACACGACCTCTCTAAATGAAACCACTGTCCAACCGTCTGCTACTAGGGATGCATGAAGTGTGAGGCCCTTCTCGGCACAAAAGAGCCGAGCGCGTTTCTTCGCAGATGTAGATGATGTATGCGACGTAGCTGAAGTTGTTGATGTAGGTAATGTAAAGGATGTAGGAAATGTTTTGTAGATGAAGTGAAAAGTTGAATTTGGCAGCAATTCTTTCGGAAACACCTTTGCAGGAACTTTTGGGGAAAAATGGAAATTATACAAATGAACGTCTCAACTCATGGAATGCCAAGCAAAGGAATACATGCGACATGGGGCTATCAGGTCGGCATTTTACTGTGTATGCATGTTTGACAATGGTTGAAACAGTACATTGGGACACAGTTTGCAACATGTTGTTTTAATCGGTTGGCACATGCAAATTTTGCATGTGTGTCGTTTGTTTCATGGTTTTGTTTGGTAATTGATTTGAGTGGTGTTTGGTGTTTTGCCGTTAATTTTATTTCCCCAGCATTAAAACATTAAGGTAACCGTGTTCGTGAGGAAGGTCAACCATCGCAATTGTTTTGATCAGATCGCAATTCCGACCCACAAAATAGAATAGTACTGCTAGATGCATGCGCAACCCCACTGTTTCATAAACAATCATAAGTAACATGTCCACTGTAAATACAAATAACATTTGGTTTTATGATTTTTGGTGTTGATTTGCACAGCATCATGCAGAATGCTTTCAATTACATTCCATGTTTCACAGCAAACTACGAACACAACTTCCGCATCGCAATGGCAAAACAAGTGCGTGGATACGCGCAACCAATCAAGCCACCAGCCTACAAACGTGTGAATCGCCAAACTTGGAAGTTGTTTTGCAGTGCTTTGTTTGGATTTGCTTTGCATATTTGACAGGTTTTGCACTGGTTGAAACCTCAGACGGTTGTTAGAATTTGTTGGATGCCGATTATGCAAATGGTGGCACGCGTATGTGACATGTATGAATTTGGGAACATCATGAAAATTTAGTTTTGCTTAGTAAATTGGAAGTACTTGAGATTCTTGGGACGTACAGTATACATTAAACTTTGGTTAGGCCTCAAGTTCCAAATTCGTTTTACGGTCAATTTTCCTCGCCATGACGCACAGTCTCTCGGAGGGTGAGAATGCATTGGTTGGAATCACGGCCGGCATCGCTGATATCACCTGCATTCAGTGGGCCTACTACCTGAAGAATGCCCGGCAGCAAAGATTGCCTCTGACCTTGAATCCACGGATTTTGTACCGCGGGTATGTGGCTAATTGTGCAAATGTTGCAGCAGGTACCAGTTTTCAGTTTGCCACTGCTGGTGCTCTAAACAAACTTGTGCTACGTGGAGCGCAGCGTGAACTCACAGACGTGGAGAAGGTCGGTACAGGCTTGGCAAAAAGTCAACGAATGCAAATTGTTTATGTTTAAGTTTACTTGCTCCAAAGACAAATTGCCAGTGCTTACAACATTGTTATTTGCTTGGCTATGCCTGGCTGTTCCAGGTTTCCTTGCGGGTTTTGCATCTGGAGTGGTCGCTTCGCCGGCCGAATTAGTGATGACACAGCAGCAGCTGAAAGGCGGTTCAGTCTTGCAAAATGTCAGGGCCTTCAGCGAACTGGAAGGGTTCGAGAAATCACCTGAGTTGATTCAATCTGATTCTGTAAATCTTTGGAGTGATTTGGTTTCAGGCCTTGAAATTTGACAAATTTGGGCAGTTTGGAACTACATTCGAACACGCTATTTGTTCTCAGGTGACAAATCTGTTGCCGACGGGACCTTCGACCGTGTTTAAGGGATTCTTTCCTACATGTATCCGTGAGGCTGGGGTAGCAAATGCGACAACTTCGTTTGAAACACCAGGCAAAAAAAATCATGACTAATTTTCCATACTTTCCTTCACTTTCATGATCAATCATGGTTCAAAATGTACCAGTACACTTTGTATACATGAAAAAATTGCATATCTTGTCTCTCCCAAATCTTTTTGCAGGGCCTCTTCACTGCAGCTTATCTGGGGGTTGCTCCAGTACTGCGCACGCACTTGTCTTCAGATCCTTGGACCAAGACTAGCAGGGTAGAAAACTGGTAGAGTCACTCTTAAAGTCTTGATGCCGCATTCTTTATTTGCAGCAATACAACTTTTGATGCGATGGCAATCAGACACAGTTTTTGAAAAATCTAAGGCCTTTCCAGGGACAAACGAGGACCAATCCTGCAACAGTTTCTGACCTCTGCATCCTGCTGCATGGCACAGTTGACATGACATTTTGTTATTCATTTTTTCAGGAGCTGCATCGCGTACTGGCAGCCACTGCTGGTGCCGCCTGTTCAGGCATTCTGTCGCACCCGTCGCTCACTCAGAATGTCCTTCTATTGAATTACATCTATCATAATGAAGCGTGCAGTTTTTCTGCTTTGATGTTGAAGAGATAGCCTCTTTCAGAACATCAGCTGAGGTTTGACACTGCCTGTGGCTAAGTTGTCGCGATGAAACTTTGCAGCATTGCAAACGACAATGCTGCAAAGCATCTTGTGCCGAGGCCAAGACGTGCATGCAGGGTGACATCGAGCGTAAAACTTATGGCAGCTTCCTTCAAACCTGCAAAGAAATCCATAGCTCCGGTGGCTATGGCAGCTTCTACCGTGGCCTTGAGTTTCGATTCTTGCGCCAAGTCTGGCAAGTTTGGGTTTTGGACCTGCTGCGGGTGAAATTGTCACCAGTTCTTTTTCCATACAGGTTCAAAGCCGATACCAGTCTGTCACTTGAGCTGAACGTTGCATAGTTTGCATTCTGCCGTAGCCAGAGATGTCATGATCCTGGAACTCCTTCGGGAGCGTGACTATGGCGCCATGCCATGGCAAGGCCATGGCAAGATATATCTCACTGTGACGGGCAACGTCCCTCAACTATTTTTCAGAGTTGGGTGGTTTGCAAGACTCACAAGAAGTTGTGAGCCAATCTTCGCTGGAGCAAAAGATTCGACGCATCAGCTGCACGACATGACCGTGCCTCAATGGAGCTGACCAAATTGTTGTCTTCTGCATTCATCATGACATCGCTGCGCAGCAAATCTCTGTGTTGTGTGCCCATTGTTGTTGATTGTTGCGCCATAAGCAAAAAATCTGAAAACTATTGAGGCCAGAGACGACTTTCATCAACGCTTGTAGCTTCTGGCCCAGAAAGTGTCGACTGCAGATCTTGTGGCCAGCTTTGCTACATGCACACACATATATATATATATGATATTATTTATTTATGTATGTATGTATTTATTTATTTATTTTTTTTAAACATGTTTTATCTATTATATTTTTTTAAATGGTTTATTCCTTTATTTATTTATTTATTATATACACAAACGCATGGACATGTATGCATTATGTGAATATGCGGTACATTAAGTCTTTGTGGGATTCCAAGGCGAGACTTATCGCAGTTCTCGCTGGGGTACTTTGCCATGTCCCTAGACTTCACAGCTTGAGTCAGGCAGCGCAGTCAGGGTCTTCACAATGCTTCAGGCTGGACTTCGCTGACAGCCTGGCATCCATGCTTTTGTGCCGGACCCCCAGAAATCAGGACTCTTCAACTCTTCAAGACTCCTTCAGGATTCTTCAGCACTCTGCTGTTGTTTTGGAATTGGTCCAGGCCACTGGCAAAGCAACACTACCAAGAAGTCGGCGACCGAGTTTTTCTTTCATGAAGAGCCAGGGTTGCAAAATTCAAGAGCTGCAAACAGGAACATGTTTGCGTTCGCAGGTTCTTCTGTGGCAATGAAGGTTCATGTTGGTGAGCCGGCTTTCAGACCTGCATATGGAAGTCCTGGCATGCTTGGTGCTTTTTGCAACTGTTCTGAGCTTGTCTTTAGTTAATGTACTTCTACATCTTCTACCAGGTTATAAATTTGTAACACATAAATTGTCATACATAAGCAACATGGAAGACTAACCGGTCAACTCTCCTCTATCTCAAAAACACCAGCGAGCAAAGGATAACTATATACATAGTTTCGAAACAGCCGGGAAGCAGACAGATGCCAGAAGAACCAGAAGCAACAGAAAAGTTCAATAGTTCACCCGCAAAGAACATGCAGAAAATAGTGAGCGATGTGGTCGGCAGCGACATAGGTACCTGACAGCGACAAGGACAGCTACTGTACAGCGGCAGCAACAACTAGAAGTGCAATGTTACGACAGCCACAGTGAAAATGATAAGACAAGGAAGACTGGAAAGAAGACCGCCCAAGAAAAAGAATAAAAGTAAACATGAAACACAGGACCTCGAAGCACTGAATTCAGAAACAGGAACATGAAAAAACATATCACAGTCAACAGGGCTATTGATGTTGCGGCTGTTCTCCTTGATTGTGGTGTTGGTGCGCAGGCTTTGAGCGAGCATCGCCACTGGGGCCCAAAGCGCTAGAGGGCGAGGCTTCTTCTTAGATCCAAAGAAGTGAGCAGCTACACCCTGCAATGCCCTGCAACGCCCTGCTACGCCCTCTTGTTAGGCAGTTCCTGGCCTTCAGCTGTGGCTCTCAAAGATGGGATTGGAGGCCAGAGACAGCGCGGATCCAGTGCTGAACTTCTGAACTACATGGACTTCTGACCTCAGCTTGGAAGGACCACATGCCTGCAGCGAATCAGTGGTGTGAAGAGATGGGCGTTTTGCTCGGCCAGTGAGGCATTTTTTTCTGAATTCGATCATGTATCTTTAGCTGATCAGCTGAATGCCAACTACCTTCTTTGCAACGTGTTTCGTCAAGGTGCGTCAGTCATGGAGGAAATCATGGAAGATTTGGATGGCTTTGCAGAGGCTCGAATGGATAGGTCCCCTTCGGCATATACTTTCAGTATGCTACTGCGTCAACACACACTGCAGGCTTTGGAGATGCCAGAAGAGGACGTACAAACTTTGAAGAAGTTTCCTGATTCGCAAAGACTAGGGCTAGGGTTTGTTTTGTTGACCTTTTGTTGACCGGTCATAGTAAGTCCTGCGACTTTGCCCTGGTGCGCAAACTCCTTTGAGGCGTGGGCGTGTAGCCCTATCAAATTTGCTTCAGCGCGGAGAGCTCGAGCCCAATTTTTTCCTTACCTCAATCTTCTCATGGGCAAGCTGAAAATCATACTTTGGACTCCAACTGGCCCGGCTATTGGCATCAGTTTTTGATATGATGTCCTGATACTACTGACACGACACCAAATGCTGTCAATTGTCTTGAATGCTCAGGATCAGCGAGCAGAAAGCTGTGGTGGGCTCCGTCGAGGAGACGGGTTCGGCGCTGCTGGGGCCAGTTTTTCATTAGTTTTTCACGAAGTCTACCAATTTCTTTCAGTTGCGAGTTGTCCAGCAGGATTATAAAGCATCTGGGCGCACGTTTTTGAAAAGGCAGGGAACGTGCAAAAATGTTTTCTTGGCACATCTAAGACAGGACACACTTGAGATGGACTATTCAACCAGAAATATCCAGTAACCTTTCTCAGCCAAACTATGGCTACACTCCGAGAGAGGCGGCCTGAGAAAGCTTCTTGATTGTGAGCAGCTGAGTGCGCTGACAATGTTTGGAATCATTGACTTGAATCATTGGGCCATTGGGCTCTCCTACCCACCAAGGTGTGCGCTTCTTGATACACGTTTCACTGTTGCAATCAGAATCCGTTTGAATGTAGCATTGTAGACATAGATGAAGATGAAGCTCCGCTTCGCATTGCAGATAAGAAAGTGCTAGCGGCCAACACATGTTTCACACAGGCTGCTGAAAGGCAGACCAACGGCATGTTTGCACCGTTGGAATCGGATGCCCTCACAGATGCACAGACTTCAGATATGCAGAGCGAGTTGGACTGAATTGGACTGATATTTCTTGGCATGGCTCAAGCTTCGATGTGCCAGTAGGTGTTGTTGGACCTTTAATACAGTTGACAATTAACCAAAAGTCAAAAGCTTGAATTTGTATATTTTTGGATTTTGCCTTTGTTATCAAGATCGTCGTTTTGCTAGTGCTTGAGAAAGATTTAAAGAACATGATCAACAATGCCACCTTTGACAACTTGCTAACAGTCTTTGGTCTCCTTACAATGCTACTGCCATTTCCTCATCGCGGATGCTGGGGTCCGCCTGGAGCTCACACCACAGCAAACTGATCCGAACAGTCTTTATATGCAAGAATCAACCACAATCTTGCAAGGCTGTACCAGTAGCAAGCCCAAGCCCACCAGCCAAAGCCTCAGGTTTCCCAGCTGTTGATTACCATTTTGTTTCCTCTTTGTCTATGTATGTATATATATATACATACATACATATTGATATATATATATATATTGCGAAACCTTATGGATATATCCAAATCAGAATGGGGAGACCCTGTCTCACAACCGCTGTAGCCCCTTTTGACCTGTTGCTCAAGTTGTCCGCTCCCACCCACCTCAACTGAAGCCATGATTGGCGAGGCCAAGGAGTTC
>Ga0126342_10014616_pt1 | contig 13840 bp, 10 predicted proteins | sample Cyp1metagenome_FD_92528 | JGI IMG/M metagenome (GOLD analysis project Ga0126342, IMG submission 92528) | Coral microbial communities from Lord Howe Island, Old Settlement Bay, Australia - Cyphastrea 1 metagenome | ecosystem: Host-associated > Invertebrates > Cnidaria > Coral ...
TATATATATATATGTACATTTGTATATATATATATATGTATGTATATAATATATACATATACACAACATATACATGTATACAAATGATCCAAGGAGCAAGATATCCACCACTCTTTCCCCACGAAACTCCCTCGAGATGTTAATCAAACATGATCATTTGGTTTGATTCGGTTTACTATAGTCACCTACAGGTATGTCACTACCCAGAGGAATACCTACTACCCTTTGGTAGACTAACATAGCTATAGAACATTGCCCATTTACAGATGATTATCTATTAAAAATGATGATTTTCCAGTTCGCTGTGGTATTTTACTGAAGGGAAACCAACATTAATAAGTCCATCAAATGCCCTTACAAATCCCTTCCAATTTTCTCAAAGTCCTCATATTTCGCTCGAAGATCGCCTAGGTCTGGTTGGGCGCCATGGGCGTTTTGGATCTGCTGGATGACTCTCCGTGTCTTCAACATCTCCGTTCCTTGGCACGGTCAATATGGACCAGAATGGAGCCGAATTTCTTGGGGTATCCTATTCTCCAAATGATGTTGGCTCGCTAAAATGTCAATTTTGCTTGGGAACATGGGGATTGAACTAGGCAAGGGTTGGATTTATCCATTAAACATCAAGAAAGTAGACTGGCATCAAAGAAAATATATTAAAATGTCAGATTTCAACACTGATTTTGGCAGTAAGTTGCATGTCAGCTGCAAGTCTTGGAAGGTTTGAAAAAGCAAATGTGTTGCCGCAACACCAAGGAAGGTTTGACGGCTCCCACTGTGCTAGGTCAAAATAAACGATCCCAAAACCGAAAAACTGGAATAGCGACAGATCTTTCCTGGAAAGTCTACATTTGGTCCATGGTTTCAACTTCATATTGTGTTTTGGTTTCTATATTATCTGTTATGATGGAAATTCACAACCAGCACAAACACAAACTCGACCTAGATCCTCAGTTTAGCCACAAACGGATTCAACCTTAGATTTTTTTTGGCAGGACATATAAGATCTGCCTTGGACGTCCAAAAACCTTAGGTATTTGATCCACCAAGAACCTCCCTATGTAAACCATTTTCTCAGGAAGCGTTTGGAACTTTGGTTCTCCCATTTCGATGCCCGTTGTTCAGGGAGTTGCCAGCTTGTCACGTTTTTTCCCAGTGCCTCACAGGGTACCATGTTTTTTGGGGTGGGACACCTCAAGGTTGTCAAATTACTCCAGTACTCTGCCAGGTGTCATTTGGATTCTGTGCCTCTTCGTTGGTTTCTTGATGGATATTGAGGAATCCAAAGGTGGGGACTGAACCAACACATGTGAGTGAAGCTGAGTTGGCTGCCATATATAGTAGATATTCAATATAATTATATAAATATATAATTGCATGGCTGAACTTGGGTTGTAAGAACTGGAAGTGAACCTGAGTTGACGAAATGTTGGGACGGAAAGCGGCTATGCAAAGACACGGTTTATGCTTCTGAAAAGGGGGTCAGTCTCTCAGTTGAACAGCGGCATGTGGCAAGGTTTTGAACCAGCGGTATGGCTGTATGGCAGGATTTTGATCCTGCATGTCACTTCCCAACTTGATCAAACTTGGGCTCATGGTATCTTGATTGTCAGTATTGCTGGTGAATAGGTACCACAGGGAAAACTACATTTGGTAATTCTGTGGAACGGGATCATTCAAATTTGAGCGACTGCTGTATGAGCAATGTCAAAACACCATCAGCACTGCACAGAAACTTGCTGGTTGGTGGTTTCAAACATTTTTTATTTTCCATACTATATGGGATGTCATCCTTCCCATTGACTAATATGTTTCAAGATGGTTATTGCACCACCAACCAGCTTGCAACGAGCGGCCTAAAAACGGCCAGTTTCCTTCATGTGGCAATGGAAAACCCTCAACGTATGATGGCCTTTTAAACGGCGATGGCCATGACGGATTTCCCATTGCCATGTTTGATTATCACAGAGTATCAGTGTTGTACGTGGGGGCTCAAACAAGTTTAAAAACACCTTCAACCTGGATTTTTTTCAGAGGGCTTGTTTCACGTGTTAAACCAAAGATGTGTGTAAACCCCATTAAAATTTTGAATATATGTAGGTCATATGGGTCATGTGTTTTCGTAAAACGCCCAGCATGGCAAAGAAGCTGAGGCCTGCTGGCTTTGGGTGGTTACATGATGTGGCAGAGTGTCAGTGAATTCATTGCCGCTTGGCATATCTTGGCATCCAGTCATCAGCAGTCCTCAGCCATGCGGCTTTGAAAAAATGCCCAAAGCCATTGCAATGATCTCCAATGATCTCCAATTGGGGTTGGTCAAATTGGGGGTGACGGATTTTTGGGTTTACCACATTAATATATGTATTTGTATATATATATATGATATATATATATATATATGAGCAGATAGATAGATATATATATATATGAGCATATATATATATATACACACACACGCGCGCAACGCCTAGGCTTTGCCCCAGCGTTGCAGCGTAGAGGGTTCCCATTCCCAATCAAATGTTGTTGCAACTTTACATTCAATTGGGAAGATCAACAAAGGTATTAGGGAATGTTAAAATCCCACCCCCGTTAAAAACTACATTCAATTGGGGAAGATCAACAAAGGTACTAGGGAATATTAAAATATACATTCAATTGTTGTTGATGATGATGATGCTGATGATGATGATTTATGATGATGATGATGATGCGTTGCCCGTCGTCGTTGCGGTTCGGGGCAAAGCCCAGGCATTTGCCGTATATATATATGTGTGTGTGAACATATATATATACATACATATATATATATGCATATATATATATATATATATGTATGTATACATATATATATATGTATATATTTATACGTATATATATATGTATGTATTTACATGTATATATATATGTATGTATATATATATATATATATCCGTATATCAATATATATACACGTATATATGTACGTATATAAATATATATGTATATACAAATATTTTGTTATATATACATATACTGTATACATGGATGCATGATTATCTCAAGTTTTAAGTTCGCAAGGGATTTGCCACAAGTGTCTTGCTGGTATTTCTTGGTGAATGGGTCTGCTGGATGCTTCAATCTATTCCTGGATTTGCTGAAGATGATTCGTTTTTTTTTGACATGGGAAATCCACTACAACAATGGGAACTATGTATATTAAATGTAAATCGTTTATACTTCTTCGGCGTTCTGGATCAGCAACTCCAAGTTCATTAGAAGAATCATTCATCATTTGTTTCTATTTGTTTCGGTAGCATCCCCTAAATCAGAGCTATCCTATCCCCTGGTGATTTATCTTCTATCCCCACGATCTCTACAAAATTTCTCGCTGCCAGGAAGTCTTGACGACGATCACCACAGCATGCTATATGTACCTGGCGATGAATTGGATAGGGGCTGTCATCGGGAACCAGTCGTCACCATGGTTTGTTGAAAAATACTATTTTATAAATGGTCATCCGTGACGACTGGATGATAGCTGGAGGTACCTTGATATTAGGACACCTCCATATGTTTGTGTATGTTTCTTGATTGTGCATCTGTACAGCATTGTAAAACCCTTAGGGTCCAAAGGTATTCCTCGAATCCCACTAAAATGACCGTCGACATGAGAACATGCAATTTTCGGAAAGCAACGTCGTGGTAACCCCAAACACAAACCGATCATGTCAGGTGTACATCTCCGAGTTTACCATTTGAAGGCTATTGGAAATCATGATCCAAATACAGGTTTAGTATTCAGTCAACTAATCATGAACTCGACCATGACAAACTTCCCACAGTTTGCTCCGAGGTTGGGCGTGCTTGCAGGCATTTGGAGCCTCCGCCGGGCTAACATGCAGGCGAAGATGGTGTGCAGATTCGGGGGTCAGGCAAATGCCCCAGACTTGGAATCGTTTATGGGTTTGGCACCTGAACATTTACTGCAGGGAAAAGCTCTAAGTCTAATGCGGTATAACCCATTTTCAGATGGGCCTGGGCCCATTCAACACTTTGCAGCTTAGGATAGGTAGATCTGAATGGTAACACAATACCTCACAGAGTCGCAGTGAAATCAAACCTGAAAGGTCGGGTACTGGTTGCGATGAGCCCTCACATTGAAAGTGAATGAATACCATGGAGTAAAATGGTGCTATATAATTGCTATATGATATATAGTTATATATATATATGGGTTATGGCGTCCTTTATGCACACATGCAACAGTCCTTTATGTGACTCAACACAACTCAACAATTTAGGGTCATGCTGGTTCAAGCGCAAGACCCTGCTGTTCCTGAAGTGGTTATGTCAATCACCGTAATCACCAAAACGTTGTGAGCATAAACCGAAAGGATGATTCAAAGGCCGCAAGTTCGCAAGTGTTGTGTTTTACACTTTGTATATATATATAGTTGTAATACAATTATATATTTATAATTTATAATTGTTGTTCCCTTACAATTTGAGGGCCGCTGCCAGGAGCTGCTGGGCTCTCACGATGGCAGTCTGGAAACGCAGCATGGTCGCATTTTTGGATCGGACTGAGCCATAAACATGTTATGAATAACCCATAGGTATTAGATAAACCCCTTTTCATAGTTATTACCCTCTGGTAAATAATTAACATAGACCCTGAGAATCACCAATTTTTAATGGAAACTAATCTTCCAACCCCTTTCTACCAGGGTCTATGTTAATTTACCGGAGGGTAAATGATAAACAATCCATAGTTAAGTGATTTATTTACCCATAGTTATTGTTCAGTGATTGTTTATTAAATGTTATGAACAAGCCATAGTCATTGATAAACCCTGTTTTTTTTTTACACGCCATAGTTATTGATAGCCAAAAAACATATATAAACAAGCCTGGTTGAGGTATAGTGTATACGTAGGTTTTTTGGGGATTATGATAAGCCATAGGAGGGAATCCTATCAACCAATTAGCAAATGAGATGGGACAGGTAATAATGGCGCAACTTTATGGCGAGCAACGAGAAAATACATGCAGTTCAAGGTTGGAGGCAGACATTTGTTTATACAATGTCAGATATGTTGTATGTTCTGATATTGGACAATGTTTGACATATGTTTTTGTTGGAGCTTTCTGGTGAATAGGTATATATGAATGTCGCTTTGATAGAAGTCTGTGTGTCTGCATCATTCTCTAGTGGCCTCGCTGTAATTGGTGGAAGCTTCAACTTGGCTGATTCCAAACGCACCGTTTAAGGGGACGGGTCAAGTCGAAGCATTTCCAAAAGCATATTTTACAATTCACAAACATAAATTCATGGGAATATGTGTATAATATCAATAATATCAACAAAATCCTACCGTAGATTCATATTATATATATACACACTCGGGGGTGACATATTTCACTGGATTACGATAACTGGTTGCTGGTTTGGAACATGTTTTTTCATTTTTCCATATATTGGGAATTTCATCATCCCAACTGACGAAGTCATATTTTTCAGAGGGGTAGGTCAACCACCAACCAGAACATTGAACAATGTTTTTTGGGCTTCAGGACAATGGTGCCTAAAAATTCCATTTAAACTAGTATAAACCCAGAATTATATAACTATATGTTAGCATATGTTATAATTCAGGATAATGGTGCCTAAAAAATCCCAGTGGTATGATAATTATGTTACTATATAGTGTATGGTGCCAGAATATCAGGAGATCATTTGAGATCACGGGAATCCGTGGGAATCTTTCACCAGCACCATCCCCACCATCCCCACCATCCCCACCGTGATCCCTGGAGCAACGTAACTTGTGTTTTTTCTCCACCACGAATCAAGACAAACATGATGTGGTAATATGTATATACGAATAATCAAAATTACACATGTTTGGTTACCAACCCTCTTTGATATCATCACATCGTATCATAGATAGTTTTGAGATTGTTTTGATGTGTTCATCTATGTCGAGACATATCATCAGACATTGTTTCAACAAAAAACAATAAAAATAATTAGATCAAACAATGACATATAACATACAATAAAACTTAAATGATGAATGGTCTATACTAGTCTAAACAAGTGCAATCAAGTACATGTTTATAGTTGAGGGTACCATATTTGTGTAAAAGCAGAAGAACGATAGGAAGCTTGTTTGTTTCTTTGTTTGTTTTATTTTGCATAGTTTGTGACCAAAGTTGGATGAACACCCGTGACTGGCATAGAAACTTGAAACAGACACGTCGGAAGATAGGGACAATTCCCCTTCGGACAGTCTGCAGGTACGCTCAGCTCAATGGATTTCTGAAAGACTCTCGGTGTGCACGGGTGGATCGAGAACTACATAGGTCAGCAGTGTCAAAAACCTACCAGAAAACCTCTCAGATACCAGCATTTCCCACCCTGAATTATGAGGGGATGCACCCATCTACTATCCGAGATGCCGATAAAATTTTTGGGGATTCCAAGATGCCTTGAAGAATTTCAGGGCAACATTGTCGAAATGGCTAGGAAATCAAAGAAAGGATAAGAAGGGAATATCATACAATGTGCTTCCCAAATTAGCTTGGTTCATAAGCCCTTGAATACTATAGTTATGAGTATCATAAACCCTATCGTTATTGGAGTCTTAGTTCGTCACTGTTTCACCATCTGAAATCTCACCGTGGCTCAGATGTTCACAATATATACCATCTGGTAACCTAACATTTATAGGGGATTTCCACGGATTTCCCGTTGCCATGTGTGATATGGAAAAACACCATGTTTAACAGGAAATCATTATAGGGGAACCAGACCATTTTCCATTGCCTAAATTTTGCTATTAAATGGAAAAACATGGCAATGGAAAATAAACACCATGTTTTCCCCTATTTCTAATAAAACCAGACCATTTTCTGCAATGTTTGATTAGATATGAAGTATTTGCTTCCCGCGACCATGCATCTCCTGAGGGAGATGCTGTCTAGCAGATGTTCCCACTGTTTTGCTCAGCCAAGACTGTGAGCGGGCATGTAAGCAGAAACTGTTATTGGTAACAGAAACAAAAAAACATTTGGGGGTTCCTAGAACCCAAGAATGGATGGTTTATAATGGAAAATCATATTAAACTGGATGATTTGGGGGTACCCCTATTTTAGGAAACCTTCATTTGGTATCACTGCCGCGTGTTGCAACATAGATCTTATTGATCAGAAATAAAAGTGATGCCACTGACCATTTCCCACATGCTCCAAAGATTTTTTTGTTTTCAATAGTTATCAAGATGTGTATTCAAAGTGGTCGCCAAAAGATCCTTTCATCCTTCCGTGATGGTTTGCTTCCGCTTCCCAACAGCTTTGTTTCTTTAATGATATGTGGATCATTAATACTGTGGAGATGTGAAGCAACATATGGCTGGTTAATCTATGTTTTTCTGTACGTAGACATGTGTTTAAATCTCAACCTTCAAGTCGATAAATCCACATAGATTTGGTATGATTTGGCTAAATGTTTGAAGAAACCAATTAATTATGAGTCAAGTGAGTTTTTTCTGAAAAATAGGGTGCCCCTAAATCCACTCGGTAATTGTGATGTCCCTTATTTATAAACAGATACATACTATATATATATATTTGACCATTTGCCAAAAATAGTTGACAGAAGTTTTGTACCAGTTGTTGATAAATAGTGTTGACCTAGTGGTTTTTCATTATAAATGGTGGTATGTCCCGTTTTCACAGGACACATCATATTTTTGGTGATGTATTCCTTTTATATCCCCATAATAGCCCCATAAACTGGCCGAAATTACATCCCACGTATCCCTTTTATTGCTGAGATCACTGGGCTGGGATTATGATATATAATATTGTTGTGGAATATAATATATCATTATAAATATCCCTATTCTATCCCCATTCTTTGCGCACGTTTTGCTGGTTCTATGAAGGAATTGGAGGAATTATGTTATTGTCTATGTGATCATCCTGAATATATAATAAAGCTACTATCCCAGAATATACGATCATCCTAGTGTTTTGTTTTACTACTGTATTTCCTATTGTTATTATTGTGTGATTATCAACTATTAGTTCATGTTGTATATCTCAGTGGTAGTTACACCATTCAGAATTACATTCCAGTTATCCTGATTTGATATTATACTCACATTATATGTGTCACTATCATATCTTATCATTCATCACCACCTATTCAGGATGATTTTGTTTCCTAATAACCATCAATGTTATCACTAGATACTTACCGTTATATCCTTTCATGACAATCTTATATATCATATCCTATCCTACTATCCTCTAAGTCTGCCGACTATTAATCTATATCAGTAGGATATAACTGGCTACAATTACAGTACAACTGAATGATAATGGGATACAATTATTATCTAATTATTACCATTTGGTAAACTAACATAGATGTGGAGAACCCATCGTTTGCAGATCATGTTCCAAACGGGAAACCGTTGGTTTTCCACATCTGTGGAAGGTTGCGAAATCCGATAAACCACCAAAAGGATGGTTGAAACCCTAGAAATAATGGGATGGTTTACCACTGTTTTCAACTGGTGATTCGGATTTCGCTGGCCCATCCACAGATATCCACAGTATGTTAGTAAAAACCATAGGCTCTCCAATTCAGGACCCATATGATCCATGTATGGTATATGATATATGGTAACATGGATCCCATCAATATACCCCAGACATGTTAGTATATATACCAGCACCATGGAGCATATGGGGGATGTTTCGCAATCTCGAAAAACGTCAAGGCCTGGGCGGCGGTTTCGAAACGCCGCTTCAACGAGGTCATTGGATCCTCAGCTCCAGTGATGTGATTTTTTTCATCCCCAGTTGGTAAAAAAATGGTTGGCGTAACTAGGACATAGGATTTATAGATTTTATAGCATGACAAGAAATTCATATTTTGTCAGTCCTATGGCCTATGGTTTTACTAAAATCCTATGGTTATAGATTTTATAGGATGACATAGGATTTTTATAGTAAAACGCCTGAAAACCATAGGATTTTTTAACGAGATTTTTGATCGTAATGACAAGAGAAATTCATGGGATTTTTCAGAGCTCCCCAGTGATGTTTGCAGATTTAGAAGCCATAAGAACTAGTTCGATATATCTACCATAAAGCTAGTGAAAGGGGAGTTATGTTCACCAACTGATCGCGATTTCATCAAGGGGGGCATCACCCTTTTTCGGGAAAGTCACGGAACATGCTGGATTTCTGTAAGAACCACGTTGACTTTATACCGAACACACATGGTTAGTTTTCGTGCATTGTTGATTCAGTCAGAGCGAACACACATGGATTTTGAGGGCAATATCATGATGGAATACATGCTTAACCAACAGTTTTACATGGGTTCAACATGGATAGAACGGGGTGAGTATACATACGTATATATTTATATTTATGTAGATGCAATGCATGATATGTGTAGAATATGTATAATATATATATATATATACAACATACATATTATATATATGTGTGTGTGTGTCTGGTCTATATCACAAACAGTATACAGTATATGGAATATATGAATATGGGCTATGGGTGTGCCTGAAATTTTGGTATACCCCTAGATTGTAATTTTAATTGGAGAAATTGATGATAAACCATAGACTTTAGAGGCACCGCATTCTTTAGTGAAACCCTCATCATGGATTTACCAAACTTTCATCATGCGTTAAGTGGAGGATTGTTTGATCTAAAGGTCAGGCATGCGACTACCCTCTGCTAATTGAACACAGCTATTGAAAATCACCAATTTAAATGGGTACACGGTACATCATCGAACTAAATGGCAATTGTTCATAGCCATGTTAGTTTACCAGAGGTTATTCTGGTTGGTGGGTTTTAACACTTCAAGGCTAGGAGAAGTACATTGCTTCATGCTTCTGAGCACCTGCCACGACTTTTTGGTGGTACCAATTTTGATAAACCTGGCACTCCAGCTGTCCAAGAAAATTGAGACACCTGAGACCGCCCAATAGAAAACACTAAAAGTAACTGTTTCAGTATATCGTTCAGGTTTCTTGAGGTACCCAACGGTACTACAAGGAGAGCCAGCAGCAGGCAGGGCAGAGGGCAGGCCATGGCTTTCACTGACAGTGCCGTCTCCAGCACCTTGCCCGAGAGATCGAGCTCCAGGAAATTGGCTCTGGTGGATAGAGCCCAGTGGGCCATGGTTGGCAGCAACATAACTGGTCATCAACAGAGAGAAGGGTACCAGCAGCAACTCACCAACTCACAAGGTAAGGACAAACCTTACGATGGTTACAGAGGTCCCAAGACGCATCCCCTTTCAGCTGAAAGTCAGAAGGGGTACAACAGAGCCATTCGCAAGGCTGATGGATGCACCGTGTACAACAGCCTGCGCATTCCAAATCCTGAAAATGTTCAGTGAATGACATTTTTTGGGGAGATTTCATCGATTTCAGCGTTTCGCGGCCTATCCGCAGAAGTCTGGGAAATTCAAATCTACGACTTTTACAAATTTGCGAGATTTTGACCGTTTTTGCGATGTTCTTTGCGGATGTTTGTGAGTAATCCTTGACGTTTTTTTAGGCCTTCTGCGTGTCCAGATTGCAACGTTTTCCAGTAGATTCAGTGAACCAAACATCCTACCCCCAAAGTTCGCCGATTTTGTCCAGGATTTGGAGGACCCTTTGGAGGGCCCAATAGGGCCCCACGAAGCAATGGCAGCAAACCAAGGGGTCCAAGGGCCAGCTCAACAGCTGAGGATTCCTCATCGTCATGATTGCATGCCGGAGCCTGGTGCACCTGCCGTGTCTTGGGCAAAAGGCCATGTGGAAGGCCTAGCGATCGAATGGCGAAGTGATCTGTAAGTGGTTGCTAAAATGCTGGAGATTTATTCTATGTATACCAATTAGAAATCTAGATATGTCTAAGAAAAGATGGTGGGTTAAATGATGGAGATGATTTGTTTTGTTCTTTTTTGGATATATTTATTATTTACTCATACTGCAGATGGAACTGGAATTGAAAGTGAAGAAAGTATGAAAATGAAGTATGAGACTATTGTATACATATTACAGTAGGGAAGAATTAATATAGATAGTTAAGTCCAATGGCTTTGGGGTCTTTCACAAGGACCCAGTGGCAAACCCAGTGTGGATGTTTTCATCTTAGAGACCATCGGATGCTTCAGTCGTGTTCACCACCAAAGGTTGGCACACGTCAACATGGGGGTTTTCCAAACCCCAAAATGGATGGATTATAGTGGAACATCCCATGAAGATGGGTGATTTAGGGGTTCCCCATTTCAGGAACCTCCACATGGTTGCTGGCGAAACGATCTGGAAAATTTGATGTGTTTTGTTATTGTGAAAAACCAATGCAGGTCTCGCGAAACGACCATCAACCAGATTGTAAATTACAAGGTGCCAAGTGCCGATTTATTGTACAGATAACCAATTCATATCTTCAATCGTATCGAAAACGAAAGATGTTCTCCATCTTCCGCATTCCAAATCCACAGAAAAATTAAAAAATGTCCAAGGCGAGGCCCCGTTATAACTATCACTGGGTTTTTAAAACCCCATTAGTTCGTCATATCGTCATATCCCTCACAAAGCCAGTAACGGCCATGGCCTTACCATCGGCCAACGGGTCCGCTGAAGGAACACCGGCTTTCAACGAGACATGGATCGGATGGAACGGACCGTGGCCTTCTGTGCCCCGAGTGACAGAACCCAAGTGGGGAAAATGAACTACTTCTTGGGGGGATCATTGTGGGAAAATTGGGGTATAACTGGTATAACTCTGAATATTTTGACTTTGAACATATTGAACATAGTTCCAACTTATCTGAATCATAACCACATTTTTTGGGGGAGGTAAATTGGTCATGTTACCTATCCATTTACCTAATGTTTTCTCCAAACGTATCTGAGGTGTTGGGAGCAGCCCTTTGTTTCAGTTCCCAGAAATGGTCCTTCTTTGGTGGAAGTGGAAAACACTCGACACGGAGAAATGGATGAGCTTTATTGACATTCAGGGGGTCAAACATGGAAAAAAAACATGGTTTTGTCTTAAGAAATGGAGGAATTAAGCAGAGTAAAACGGGCAAATGAAACACCAGAATAGAGGCATTGAGCAAACATATATGCAAACATCATTTCCGGAGATACTTGGGTATGAATCAAAATTTAACATCCGTCGGGAAGCATATATGATTCATACATTAAACATGTGTATATATATATATTTATATTTATATGTACTGTATATCTTTAAGAAAATAGATAGGTCATTTGCCAGTCAGGAGATGCATCTAAACAATGGGTCAAAATATATGGTTTGGGGTGCGGATTTCCTCTTTTTCAGTATGAACATTAACATTATTAGGGGTAATAAATGTACAAATTAATGTTAACATTAACATCCGTCCCATGTTAGGGGTACGTAATTTTCCTTGACCTATGTTTCGGACACACTACCAAAATCTCAAGATGATGGTATGATATCATATGATATCATGTTGTTTGTCGTGTTTTGAGCTGAGATCCAGAGTACAAGTTGTAACAATAGCAAAAAACAGACGGCACGACTCTAAAGTGCCACCATGTCAAGATTCTCATAAGAACTTTTAACAGGGTGTTTTACCCTGTGCAACTCCGGCAATCCATTGGTCTTCACATCACTTTGTGTCTTCCGGCGTTGATGTCAAGACAGTCCAGATATGTCCAGATCCCATTTGGTGTGACACCAAACCGGCGGTCGCTTGACATCCAAACTTGGGTGAGATAGACCAGGTGCCACTTGGAAGGCCAAGACAAGAGTGTGTTCGGCGGCGAAGCAAAATGACAAAGACCACTCACAGACACCGGAGTTTTGTTTGCAACGCCGGAAGAGGAAGATGTATGAAGATGTCGTGCATTGTCTTCATGTTCAGCTACAAGTTGAGGTTTAGGGATCTTCCCCTTTTCACAAAGCTAGTTCCATGGCTTAATCTTCAGTCAAAGGAATATGATGGAATATGTAATACCCCCGGCGAAACGTGAATCGTTTCAGTTCAGCTATTTTGATAGAGGAGTATGTCATTGGATCCCATGTTCACCCAATCCCAACAGTAGTCTGCGTGGTTTGCAAATTAGCATTCCCAATAAGATCCGATATTTGGGAAATTGCAAATTATTCAACTTCCCAACTTCCCAGCTCATGTCGGTCCACAAAATTCCAGAAATCTGCGGTATCACCTGTTGTGGTCGCATACGTTTAGCAAACGTAAAAATCGCCCTAAGTGGATAGATAATGGCTAATTGTAGTTATACTAACTAGTTAAGTGGATAACTGCAGAACTATAGTTAACTATAGGTATAGGGGTTGATAGCCATGGTTCATGGTGCAATAAAAGATAGTAAAAGTAACCTCAACTGCAGCCCTTTGGCCGGTCGTTTCGCGGCCACAAGCGGATTGAGGTGCTGCTGCCTCGGGTTTTGCAGCCCTTGCGTTTGCACAGCTCCACATAGTGGCAGGCTTTTCGACTTGCCCATGTCGAGCTACATCCCCTAAAGTTTCAACATGGAACCAGCAAAACAGGGGGGTTGGAAACGGTTGGAAGAGCAATTTCCTAGTGGATACAACAACAAAATACAAAAACATACCCTCTGGTAAACGTTAACAAAAAACTATGGAAAGATCCACCATTTTCTAGCTGGGTAAATCCACGAACTAAATCACCATTTTCTAGCTGGGAAAATCCACTATCAATGGCTATTTTCAATGGGAAAATCCACTATAAATCACCATTTTCAATGGGTAAATCCACTATAAATCACAATTTTTAATGGGAAAA
>Ga0126342_10014617_pt1 | contig 13840 bp, 14 predicted proteins | sample Cyp1metagenome_FD_92528 | JGI IMG/M metagenome (GOLD analysis project Ga0126342, IMG submission 92528) | Coral microbial communities from Lord Howe Island, Old Settlement Bay, Australia - Cyphastrea 1 metagenome | ecosystem: Host-associated > Invertebrates > Cnidaria > Coral ...
AGATCAGATACATTTTTTTTCACACCTTCCGAGGAAAACAGAATTATGGAACAACAGGGTACGGTAAATAACCGTACCTTCGTCCTCTTCAACTTCCGTTCTATAATTCCGGCACTGACCATAATGGGGTTTAATTGGGGTTTAATGGGGTTTAATTGGGGTTAAATGGGGTTTAATTGGGGTTTAATGGGGCTTAATTGGGGTTTAATGGGATTTAATGGGGTTTAATGGTGGTTTAATGGGGTTTAATGGGGGTTAATGGGGGTTTAATGGGGTTTAATGGGATTTAATGGGATTTAATGGGGGTTAATGGGGTTTAATGGGGGTTAATGAGATCTTATATCCAGATCTGTTGTACTTTATTTTGTTTCTAAGATCATCTTCAGGCAGCCGTACATTGTGGCAGCCCTGGCATTGAAAGAGGCGGGCTATGATGTGCTGATTCTGGGCACCAGCGATGGAGAAGGCATGGCCAAGATGCTCGGTGGAAAGTGCACCAATGGAGGATGATAAAGAGGACTAGATGAAGGATCATTCATCTAGAATCTAGATGTATATTGTGTGATATGATGTAATATGTACTATATATATATTTATTTATATACGTATATACGAGATTTGTGAATGCATGCCCACAAATAAAGTATAAAGTATGTGTTATGTGATTTACAACTGTCTCGCAAATGGAACTCACATGCTTCTGTTTTCCAGCTTACCAATGCTTACATTTCAGTTGCATAGAACCACACTCGCTGAACAGACCTATTTGTTTTGTTGGACATCCCTTGGACATCCCCTTTCATCTATCCCTTTGTGGCTTTTCGGGGAGTCCCTCAACCAATCAGCCAGCAGTGTCTGGCCATGCTGTGGAGCTTTAGTGAATCTGTTTTCCCCCTGGAACCTCCGTATAGAAATCAAGGCGTGATGAACTCAAACGGATCCGAGATCCAATGGTGAAGCTGTTTTGATTGCTTCTTTTTTATGGTAATTCATGGTTTCATTCCCAACTGGAAAGTGGTTTCGAATTCGATGAGCTCTGTTTTTTCTCCTTGATTGCACAGTAGTCCCAACTGATGGTTATGGCCATGGCATGGCTTGAAATCACCAAGGCAGAAGGGTCTGCCCTTCAGAAGCGTCGGCCTTTGCGCGAAAGAAGTGATTCAGCGCCCTGAAATGGTGGAGGTTGACCATGTTAGTAGCCTGAGCTCGGAGAACTGATGGGTACTTAATTATCTAATCCACTTTGAAACATATGCAATGAGAATTACTGAGTTCATGATGGTTAACATTGGTATCGATGGACAGTGGGTGTGCGATCAATATGTTCCTGCTCCTGAAATGATGAAATGGCGCACGACTTGAAAGCGATCAAAGATAAGGCTAAAAGCCGTTATAACCTATTTTATTCACCATGTTCTGCATTCGAAAATATGTGGAGTTCATTGAAGTTCAAATATATATATATATATATATATATATATTTGGTATGTGTATATAATTGTATATATGTAATGTAATGTGTGTATTGTATTGTATTGCAGTGTATTGCATTGTATCTAATGTATGTAGTGTAGTGTAATGCAATGCAGTGTAATGCAATGCAGTGCAATGCAATGTAATGTATTGTATGTACTCTCAAAAGTCATTTTACATCTATATTTTTCAGGGAAGATCCCAGCAAAATATGGCCAACCATATGGTACTAACGTACCTCCATTGTACAGGATGGGGCCCCCCCAGTTATGTTTGTTGGTATATAAATCATTATAATCCCCATTAACTATAGTTATATCTACCATAAACCATAGTTAAACCATAGTTATATCTACCATAAACCATAGAATTCAACCACTTGTGATAGCCAACTGAACGCTATCGACCGGGGGCCCCATCTTGTAGGATCCTTTTTGATTTCACCGGAATCACTAGGCCAAGATCCTCGAAGTCTTGCAGGCTGTGACGGAGAACGACTACGCCAAGATTTCAGCTGCGGTGAATGCGACGAAGGCTCTGCGAGGTCGAGAAATCTTGGATGCTGAGCTGTTGCAGGGGGGTTGGAGGATTGACAATTGGTTATAATTGGATCTATCTATCAATTGATCTATTAAATCTATTATTTATAATATTATGTATATATATATACATACATATGTATATTTCTTTATGTAAATTAACATTTTGCTATGGATGATAGGTCGCCATGGTCCCCTTCCAACGTTTGCGCTCAGGAGATCGTGACCAAAGAACTCAGGACATTTCAGCCTGGTTTGATCATCTCTTCTGGCATGAGCTTGAACCTATGTATTGTCTTGGGCAAAGGCCTGGAAGAAACTTGGGGTTAAAATACTATAGGAAGATTATAGCACCCAAGTACTATAGAAAAAAATACTATAGTATAATCCAAGTATTTTACTATAGTATAGTGGGATTATAATACTGGTAAAATACTATAGAAAATACTTGGGTTACTATAGTAAGATTTTGCAAAAAAATACTATAAAAATGCTAGAGTATGGGCTTGGGGGCTTTGAAAAATAAAACAAAAATCTGGGGTTAAAATGATTTCGACCAGTAGAACTTGGTGTTTTGACCAGATTTTTGTGGATGTCACCCGTGGAAATGTGGGATTTGACTGGTGGATTCGAGCTTCTTACTGGTTTTGCCTCCAAGAATGGCTTTGAATCAGCCTGACTTCTTGTCAAGGCCTGCGCATTCCGGTGATCTTGATGGCTCTGCAAGTCGTGGTACCCAGCAATTACATACCAGCACTGGGAGTTTTGCCCAGATTGCCCAGTTTTCTGAACCTGAATTGGCTGGCCTGGAAGTACGTCCTGGACTTGCTGAGGAAGGAAGGCATGAAGACATCCCTGCCACAGCTAGCAGAACTTCTGCAGCTTCCTGAGGAGGACGGCGTTATCGGCGTTATCCCATCGGAATTTTGGGATTAAGGAAGCCCCCAGTTCACTAGATCGGGGGTTCCATGTTAGATGGATATTATATATATAATATCACCAGTTGGGTGACTCTTCCCCCCGAATTCAAATGCGACAAGTGTGGCTTTAGTGGTCCTGTGTTGACATTCAATGGGGGAAATCATGGGAAATCGAAGAAAACCCATTTGTTAACTAGGGCTATATATTTCTAGCAGTTTGCTGTGGTTTTGAGATGTTTTCAGAGATGGGCTGAACCCCCAAAAAAGAGGAGTTGCAGATCTCCGTTGACGAAATTTGCGACCACTGCAGCTGCCGTCCACGCTTCCCGCTCCTCTTTGCTGTGAGTTCGGTGTTCTATGGTCGCTTTCCACCGGAGCCATGGGGGTGATGTGGACCACTGTGGGGTCTCCAATATGATCATCGGATCATCGATGTACTGATTTTGTTCATATAGATCTATATGGATGATACATATTTCCAATATAATCATGTTTATAGATATATTGGGATGTTCATTATATAGATCATATATATATATATCCATATATATATATATATCCATATATATATATATATTGTCAAAATGTTTCCAGGAGTCACGGCTGGGGAGGTTTAAAAAGTTGCTACCTGTGATTTGAACTAATTCGTTCACCCTGGCCCGTCCAGACCAGGTGCCAACGCCAGAAGCATTCGAACCCAGGGGGAAGAGTTTTTTACCAGTTCTGGGTTGAATTCTTCCCATTAAATCCCATTGAAGAAGTTAGAACCCATGGAATTCCAATGCCATTCTTCAACATTTCAACATACCAAGCCACATGTCAAACAGCTGAAAGTGTTCGAAGTGTTCGGGATGAGATTGTTCCATCGGTCCATTTGGTCCCTAAAGCAGGACTTCAACACGTCGCTGTGCCGACCATTGGGCGCTTTGAGTTTTAGACCAGATCAACAAGTCGCTGGACTTGAGGAAGCGTCAACCCTGGGGGACTGATGGGGACTCTCATCTTTTGCTACATGTACAATGGGATATAATATGATAATATATGATATAATGAAGATACATACCAACTAGCCTTAGGAAAATGAGGTGTATTTAAGGTTGGCCTTGAATAGAGCTCTTGAGATTTCAGTAACGAAGAGATCGTCTTGGGATGCTGAGAGTTGTGCCCCAAAACCATCCCAAAACCCATGCTTTATGATGACATTTAATGGGATAAACCTCCATTTGGGTGTATCTCTTATCTTGATACCAGACCCAAGAGGTTTTCCTTGACAAGATGGGGACTGGAGGATATATTGGTCATAGTTTGTGAATCCATTGAGTTCACAGATTCATAGTCATAATGTGCAGTCATCTCACACATATCAGTTGCATTCAGTTGCTCTTGACAGGTTGGCATCGACTTTGGAACAACTTTGGAACTCCAGAAGTTGAAGGACTTTTTGCAGAAGTGCAAGGCTTCGAATGAACGACCTATCTACATGGGTGTCATGGCGACAAAAAGAAACACTAAGAGACCAAGTAAACCAGGTGGTAGGTTCAATATGGTTCAATGTTTAAGTTTCATTCCTCCACACATGGCAAAACCCATGGCTTTGGGCCTAAGCCAAAACCAAAGCTTTCCCTACTCAAAATCACGGATAACTCGGATGAGAACTTGGTCCCCTTTTAGAGACTACGGAAACTTGAACCTGCAAGGTGGTGCCCAGGTATGAGTTGGTTTCTAACATCCACTGTTTCGACATAATTGCCTTCCATATCCTTCCCTAAAGCCTAGTTGTATCATGTTATATCTGGTTATTCTAGATTAAAATCAAGACGTGAACTATGGAGCACCACCTGTCTTTTAAGGTTTCGGGTCCATGATCTGCGAGAGCAGCAAATTCATGACGCTTCTGTGTTTGCGCGCCTTAATGACTTGCCGACGCCCAGGAGGGGATTGGAACCCATGATGGAATGGGAACTTACCCTCTGGTTATTTAACAGTTCGCCATGGTATAGATGGTCCATAGAAATAGATGGTCTACCTATTAAAAATGGTGATGTTCCATGGCTATGTTAAATAACCAGATTGGGTACAATTGGGTACACGTCCAACGATGGTCTATCAATCACAAGGAAGTGTGCAGGTTGGGGTTTTCATGTGTGTCACGAAATATCGGGGCGTGCAACGAGAGGCTCTTGATTCATATTGGCACCATGACTCACCATCCACCTTAATATGAGACACCTATAGACACCTGAGATCATCTGAGCTAGTCCAACCATTCCTAAATTTCCTAAATCAATCAATGAAACCTATCTTCCTATATAGAAACATATAGAAACTCATAGAATCACTGATGTCTCCCTTGGTGTCTCCTTTCCGTGTCGGTCCCCATCTGACACCATCCCATCCCTCCAGGCCCCGCCAGGTGTGATTCTCAGCGGCTGGGCAGAGCTTTCATGGGCGGATGTCGAAGGAGAAGCCGATTCTGCCGAGCTCCAAGCATTTTGCGACAAAGTTACTTGGTTTACTTGGCAGATTTGGTGTCCAGCCGATGTTCAACTGCGTATTTTGGTGGTTCAAATGTGGACCTTAAATGGAGCCACGAAGTTAGGGGTGTTCTTGTTCTTAGTACTGAAAACAGTTTGACCGTGTTTGAGCCATATCCAGATGATGTTATGTCAGAGACAGATCTTCCTGGTCATGTTGGGTGTTCATATCAATAATAAAGATCGCCCAGAGATCTTTGGGATAATATGGTATGACTATGGCCCTATGGCCTATGGCTTCGACCAAAGTATGGCAAAGTTGGATTGATGGTTGTCAATTTTTTGGAATCTTTAGGATCGTAGTCGTGGACCCACAGCCACAATCAAGGAACTAGCAGTACCAGTGCAAGTAAGGTACAACTAATTTACCAACCCACATCACCCCACATCCTGAATGCATCATACGTTATCAGGATCATCCTGAAATGCAATAAACTCAAATGATAGGCCAGACTGAAATTTTACTTGGGTCTGATTAGATTCTCATCATTGGGGGTTGTTCTTGGGCTTGTTACACATACTAATTGAAAGCTTTCCATTATCAGTGTTGCTATGCCAGTTTTGTGGCAATGAACCCATTATCAGTTGATATCAGTTGTATATGGAATCTAAGAGGTATATTATTTACACACCCACTTACCCTCTGGTAAACTAACATAACTATGGAAAATCACCATTTTGAATGGGGAAAACTCACTATTTCTATGGCCATTTTCAATAGCAAACTGTTAGTTTACCAGAGGGTAACATCAATTCAGATTTGACTTATCCCAATATCAGTTGATATCAGTTGTATATGGCATCTAAGAGGTATATTTACACACCCACTTCAATTCAGATTTAACTCATTTACCATCTGGTTATTTAACATAGATAGCCATGGAAAATCACCATGTTTAATAGGTAATGGACCATTTTCCATGGCGAACTGTTAAATAACCAGAGGGTAACTCATTTGACCCAACCCATCCCAGAAGCGATGTCCGGTCCTCGAGGTGATCTTTTTGACCTCGGCGCCGCACGGCGAAGTCTTCCCGCAGTGCGCGGTGTTGGTCCACCATGGCGGAGCGGGGACCATGTACGCAGCAGCTCGGATTGACATGTTTTTCCCCATGGATTTTCAGGGAAAATCCCCGAAAATGGCTGATGTTTACCTGGAAACCTCTATGAATTACGGAGATTCAACAAAAACATACAAAAACTGATGTTCCCTGAAACCAATCCATTGACAATGGGAACAGATCATTCTTTTGGATGTTGTTTTAAATTTTTGAATGGGGATGGATTATAACCTGGACCTCAAAGCTAGAGATGGCTTGGTACCAAAATAAAACAGAAAAGGTGGGGTCCAGTTGCTGTTGTGTTGACTATCTTTGTGCAATCCTCAGGGATCCCTTCAGATTTCAAGTCAATTTGTTCGGTTGTCTCAAAATTTCGAAACTGATTCTGTCCCATGGTATCATTATCGTCATTTTTGTCGCATTCTGACACTGCCGTAAAATGCCGTAAATATGTCATCCGAAAATGGGTGTGTTGATCTGAACATAGGGTAAATCCACGGATTTTTCTCACAATTTTCTCGAAAATTGCCATTCAGGGTCAATGTTTATCACATTTTCAGACAAAGCCCTAAGATCATACCAAGTTGGTGATAGTTTATATATCCATATAATTCCATATATATATATATATATCCATATAATTATATATATACAGTGAGTTATAGCCCATGATATCCTCGTTGTATCCCCATGAAACCCAAGTCCGACTTCTTGGTTAAAGCTGAAATTTTGCTCGACTGATTGAGGCAGCGGTAAGCGGAGTCCCCAGCGTGGTGCTGCCGATTCTGTTGGATCAGTACATCCATGCGGAGCTGGTGAATCAGAGAGGCATAGGCGCCTGGCGCGCAGCGCAGCGCGCAGAAAGCTTCAGAAAGTGCCAGGTTTTTGGGTGTGATATAGTGCAGACTGGTTTTATGATGAATATGAATGTTGAATAGTTATAATATGATGTTTTAATTAGATGTTATAACTGATTGGTTGAATATGAATGTTGAATAGTTTTTTAAGATGTTATAACTATCTGGTTGGTGGTGACTGGAACCATGGAATTTTATGACTTTCCATATATTGGGAATGTCATGATCCCAATTGACTAATATTTGTCAGAGGGGTTGAAACCACCAACCAGCTATAATATGTTTATGTATACAGAAGTACAAAGATACACATGTGGATAGGTGGATAAACTACATGAGTGACATAAGTGTTGTGTCAAATGCATTGAGAGTGAGTCTGAACAAAATGATTCTTGTCTATACTCAGAGGGCTTGCGGAGTGTGGAGGAGAGGCTCTACCGGAATCTACTCATGTGTGGCAAACCGCCCTGGGTACCAATGTTTTAACGATTCAAAGCGGTCCTAAACCAGGAACCATCAGGAACCCATTCACCACAGGCCTGACTTCCCATGGTTTGACAGGGATCGGCTTGAAGTCCATGCGGTTCGCCAGCGTCCAGCAGCTGTCCACTGCCATCACGGCGTGCTTGGAACGCCCTGAGATTCAGCAGAAGGCAGCCATGCTAAGCCGTCAGCTGGCCAAGGAGCCCAGGGCTACGCCGCTGCCACGGGCAAATGCGCCAAAAATGGGAGGCCCATTTATGCTGGTGGTTTCAAACATGAATTTTATTTTCCATATATATATATATATTATATATATTTATTATATTATATATATTATATATATATTATATATATTTATTATATTATATATATATGTATATTATATATATATATATATTATATATATATATATATTTATTATATTATATATATATATTATATATATTATATTATATTATATATATATTATATATATATTATATATATGGGATAATTCTTCCCATTGACTTTCATATTTTTCAAGATGGTTAGAACCCCCAACCAGTATGGCACTTTTTTTTTCAGAGAGATGATGATCAACCACTGGATTTGCCATGGTGCCAAAAAAGGTGCCCGGAATCTTCCGGACAAGCCCACGACGTTTTAAGGTCAAAATGGATCACAGAATTTTCAATATTCAGAACCATTGGTCATTGGTCCTCCATTTTTGACCACCCATAGAAATTTGGGGTGTGGACAACCAGACAAACGAGGGGCAGCGGACCCAAAATATACCACCTCAACATGTTTCGAACATTTTCGAAAGATATGGGGATGGATCAATATCTGGAGGACCATATCCAGCCATACCAACTATGTTGGTGTGACCCATAGGGCATAAAAAAGGGCCATATTCAAGGACTGCTAGGCTGCTAGACTATTTGTGTGACCATTTGGCGATGTTCATCGCACCAAGTCTGACATCACCCCTGAGGAGGATGGAGTCAAAGAGGTGGTGAAAGAAGTGAATCAGTTCTTTGCCGACTTCGTAGATACAGGTGCAGCGGTGCAGCAGGGAAGAAACCTCGGGGCAGCGAGTGGTTCTGAAGCCGAGATAGATTCTTAGATCAGCCACAACGATTCTGTTGAGAATTTGATGCGTTACCCTCTGGTGAACTAACATAGCAATGGAAAATGGCCATTTACAGTGGATTTTCCCATGAAAAATGGTGATTTTCCATTGCTATGTTAGTTCACCAGAGGGTACTGCTCATTCCTGTTTTGACTGCGGGCCATATATGTCTGGGTTCCAGGTGGTTCCAAAAGAAAACCTATCCCCTCGGTGTCGTGGTCTGCAGGTCGTTACTTTGAAGAAAAGGAGAAGTCCAAGGCCCATGGGTTAGTGAATTTGGAAAAAAACATGAAAAAATCATGAAAAAACTGTGAACGTCCAATGATTATAATGATTCCAATGTGGGAATAAGGAAGGATGAAAAAGGACTAGCTCAAAATGTATGAGCGCGTGGGAATAACTATGACATGTGGCAATTTAAAAACGTTACAATTTCAATCCGGGTTTGCCCAGAAATTGGGGAAATACCTCCGAAATTGCCATCGAAAACTGAGCAGAAATGATGATCAACCCTCGGAATTGTTGGGAGGCTTCCAGTGCCCCACTTTTGAGACAACCCCAAATGGTACCATATCACCCATGGAGTTTGGGAATATTCCAACATCACCTCCAAACGATGTCATAGTGACACACATCATAAATGAATCAAAGCCTACATTTGAAAGGGACAGAAATCACAACCCGCGCCGCTTAGGCGGACTCCCAGCGGGGCATTCTGCACTGCCTCGCCCGATGTCTCTGTAACTGGGGCTGTTGTTCCCTGTGCCGGGCTTGAGAGAAAACCTCCTGAGCTATGGTGCCATGGATGGAAGACCAGGTCTCTCCATGGTTTCACTTGTGGAACTGCATTAGTTGAAGAAAAAAAGCGGCTCTGGGGTGTGAGATTTATAGTGGGGTTTACAATGGGTGGTAGTGGAATCATATAAAGTGGATGGTGGAGTTTCGCAGTCCTTGCCTCAGTCTGACTCTTGAGTCTCCGGCTCCTCTCTCCCAGATTTGACATTCGGATGAATCACTAAAATTTGATAGGATTCTTCCATTGGATTGAGGACCCCAAAATTCTCAGCCCCGTTGAAATCAGAGCTCAGCTCCGCTGTTCTCATCCAAGGAATCGTCCGTCTGGATCCTGATACACCAAAGACATCCAAAACACATTGAACTTTGGAAGTTTCAGAAACAGAAAATCGTACTGAACTTAGGAAGATGGATGAAGATATTTTCAATGATATAACTAATATAACTGAGATTTTCACGTGAACGGCTGAGCCACTCAGAAAGCACCTCGAGCAACTCAGCGCCCCACGGCCCCGGTGCCACGGTCAGGTGGCTACGTTGGGTCACAGCCGGTTGCGGAACCCCTTGGGGTCGCTGCCTCGGGGGTTCCCATTACTCTGGGGCTGGGGAAAGATGGGAAAGCTGACATAGATGTGGAATGATGTGGACAACTCATATCATTTTCCATTCATTTTCCTAGGGACACCATCGTTCTTTCACATCTATGGTAGTTTACAGGAGGGTATGTTGTTCTCCCTATGTATTTGATGGAGGTCGCACTAGGATTCTGTTGTTAAACACTGCCCATCAGTGAGGATCACAAGTATATCAAGGTTTGGGTCTAGAGTCTGCAAGGGGCGATAGGATTAGATCTCCTTGTTTTGTGTGAAGTTCGTCGGATTCATATAGTCTCTTCCTTTGACAGTGAAGTACCACCAACAAGGCACCCAAAAATTAATAGATCCACTATGAAACCAGGGCTTTAAGCGGTGAATTTAGAAGGGATAACTTGGCACCTACTTTCTATGCCCTAGATTTCTTCCTAGGAGCCTCCTAGATCTCCAAAGTGTGATGTAGCTTATTACAACTGACCCCAAAACAGATGGATCAAAATTCAGAACGAGGAATTTTGCCCGTTGACTTTGCCTAGGTCTTCACTTTTTTTGAAGCAACAAACATCAATAAACAGAACTATGGAGGCAATAATGATAGCATTTTAGATGATATATCCCAAACAGAGATGCAATTTTAGATCATCATATATACGTGTATATATTATATATAATACTTTATATCTAATTATTTATATATATATATATTAATTAGTTATATTATATATTATATATTAATATGGTCCCGCTCGGCGCCAAGATCTCATATGCTGGCCTCGTGCCACCTATGCACTACATAATGTGACATAACAGGATACCTCCATGCAGTGTTCACTGCTGCCTATATGCCCATACAATCTATTTGCAACGTAGTGCTGCCAATAAAGTACCTTTATAGTAGCCATATACTAGCTACTATCAAGATCTCATGTGCTGTACATACGTGCTTGCCACGTATTACCTATATACTATCTACATGATACCTCTATAGCACCCCACCCATCCCACAGGGGGGGCATGGGGGTAAGCTACAGCATGCATCACGCTATTTACAACGTATTCCTGCCCATAAAGTACCTTTATAGTAGCCATATACTAGCTACTATCAAGATCTCATGTGCTGTACATACGTGCTTGCCACGTATTACCTATATACTATCTACATGATACCTCTATAACACCCCACCCATCCCACAGTAGGGGGCGGGGGTAAAGTAGACCCTAGATGGATCATTTATATGCTAGCAAAATGTCAACTATATCTGACAGCGTATATACAAGACCATGACCATGAGGGTGGGGGGTTGCAATGCTGAGCCATATTATATATATTAATATATTAATATATATATATATATATTAATATATATATATATATTAATATATTAATATATATATATATATATATATATGTGTATTATTATATTATATATACATATATATTATTATATTATATATATAATATTACATTACATTACATTACATTATATTATATTATATTATATTGTATTATATTATATATATATATATCCCCAAGCACAAAAAATATCCCAGAAATCTAACAGAAAATCCAGAAATCTCCTTGAGGCTGCCCATGTTGGCCGCCCGCGGCACGGTGGCTGGAAAGGTGGCATCTGGAGTCTTCGTCCGCCTGTCCTTGGTTGCAGCGTTGGACAACCATGGGGAACCCAGCACTTTTGTTGCGACTTTTTTTGTGGGAGAAAATTTTGACAAAGTTGATAAAAACTGATGAATATTATATAAAAATAGATTAAATATCATTAATTGTTAAATGGGTGTATGTAACAAGCCCTGAATCTTTGAGATAAAAGTTGGTTTAGTGTCCAAGCAAGAATAGTGATATCATCCAATAATCATTACCACAAAATATCTAGAATGAGATAGGTGTTGAGGTGATGAGGGATGAGATAGGTGTCTCATGGTCCCACCCAAACTTGGGGGTATCATCCAATGATTGAGAATGATTGGAACTCACTGGAACGTGGCTTGATAGAGGCCGCTCGTCATTTGAGTTTGGGAGTCAAAGATGGAGCACCGGAAAAAACGCATGTTTCTTGTCATCTTTAGTATCAAGCTCTCCATTACTGGTTGGTGGTTTGGAACATGAATTTTATTTTCCATTTCATATATGGGATGTCAACGGATGTCATCCTTCCCATTGACGAACTCATATTTTTCAAGATGGTTAAAACATGTTAAAACCACCAACCAGATATATATATAATATAATCCACCAGATAATCCACCAGATAATCCATCATTAACCATTGTTAAACCCATCATTTTCCCATATTAAAACAAGGGGTCAGTTTTTTTTGGAATATTTCGACCTTGGTCCAATTGGTCCAAATTGGTGATTGGATGGTCATCACCCAGACATCCAACACATCATCCACGAATTTCGTATGCCAAATTTTGGGATGTCCCAATCCCATGACGGATCTGGCTGGTGCTGGTAGAAAAATGCTAACATGACTGGGATATATTGATGGGATCCATGGCACACATTTTTTAGGCAGCACCGAAAAAGGATCCGTCATGGGAATAGGATTCACCAGATAAAAACTAACATAGCTATGGAAAATCACCATGTTTAATGGGAAAATCCACTATAAATGGCAATTTTCAATAGCTATTTTGACATAACCAGAGGGTATCCATACCATATCCGACAGACTTCCCCTTGGGATGATCATACGGTGCCAGGATCCTGCGGTCTGCGCCCGCTTCGCGGCGGAAATGAAGGCAGAAATTCATTATCGATGCCGGTGAAATGGTGGTTTGGAACAGGGAGAGCTATGAGAAGCTAATAGATCCTATATCATAGTCTATATACTGGTGATTATAATGGTGATATAATCTGGTTGATGATTGGGGATTATATCCTCTAAAACTTATACTGGTTATTACACTACCAATATACTATATACCAGTATATATTTATTATACTACCAGATATTGGTACTTTATACTACCCAATATATTGGGGATTATAATCTGGTTGGTGGTTTGGAACAGCCGTGGGCTCTACACCTACCAGCAGGTGCGGCCGTGCCCTGCTGATCGTAGAGCGTTCCGTTCACCGTGTTGTGCCATGGACCTTCATGGACCCTGCTGGAGTTGACGCTGGAGGTAGGCTTTCTGCCGTGGTCATGGTGGTGGTCTTTGATCCTGCACGTGAGTGCCACTTGGGTCGTTCTGTCCGCGTTGGGACTGGTTTGATGCTTTCTGGCCTCTTGGATGGAGCTCCTGATGTGCTCACTCTGTTGGATGTTGTCCTGGTGCAGCAATTCTCCGTTCTGTTGCTGAGGGTGGATGATGGTACTAAGGTGTTGTTGCACTCACTGTATACCTGGGAGGACTTCTTCACACTGGTCGATGCTTACTGCGGGTTAGGTGATCCGACACATGGAGCCCCTGCCGTTGGTATGCATACCATGGTTGCTGTTGATTCAA
>Ga0126342_10014618_pt1 | contig 13839 bp, 13 predicted proteins | sample Cyp1metagenome_FD_92528 | JGI IMG/M metagenome (GOLD analysis project Ga0126342, IMG submission 92528) | Coral microbial communities from Lord Howe Island, Old Settlement Bay, Australia - Cyphastrea 1 metagenome | ecosystem: Host-associated > Invertebrates > Cnidaria > Coral ...
GTGGTAGTAGTAGTAGTAGTAGTAGTAGTAGTAGTAGTAGTAGTAGTGGTAGTAGTGGTAGTAGTGGTAGTAGTAGTAGTAGTGGTAGTAGTAGTAGTAGCAGTGGTAGTAGTAGTAGTAGTAGTGGTAGTAGTAGTAGTAGTAGTAGTAGTGGTAGTGGTAGTGGTAGTGGTAGTGTCAGTGGTAGTTGTAGTGATAGCAGTAGTAGTAGCAGTAGTAGCAGTAGTAGCAGTAGTAGTAGTAGTAGCAGTAGCAATAGTAGTAGTAGTAGTAGTAGTAGTAGCAGTAGTAGTAGTAGTAGCAATAGTAGTAGTAGTAGTAGTAGCAGGAGTAGTAGTAGTAGTAGTAGTAGTAGTAATAAAATCCCTAAAGATAAGATACTACTACTGGATGGGTTATGATACTAGGATTTCTTTACTACTACTACTACTACTACTACTGATACTACTACTACTACTACTACTACTACTCCTGCTACTACTACTACTGCTACTACTACTACTACCACTACTACTACTACTAATACTACTACTACTACTACTACTACTTGTCACTAAAGTAGTATCACTAGTAATTCCTAGTAATCACCTAGTATTTTCTATGATACCGTGGTAAATCCAAATCACCAGTTGATGGGTCACCGCTGCAGGTATTCCTCCCTGGGAAGCGAGGTCTTCTTTGCAGAGTATGGCTCTGATTGGACGTCTTACAGGTCGGGTGGATCTGTTAATCTTGGGTGCAGATGGTGACTGTTGGATGTCGGAATCATCTTTGTTGATACATCTCCAAGCAACAAATCCCATGACAGAATGGGTTGTGCCGCCAGATTCGATTTCCGAAGGGTATGAACGGAGGATTCTTCGCACAGTAACATTGATGATATTGGATAACTTTGGGGACAGTTCTTTTATGTGCATATGCCATTTGAAAAACCATTGGCTAGATTTGGCTAGTTGATTTTCCAAGCGATCCCGAAGGCCCTCCAAAGTATCAATGATGATAACCACAAACTGGGTAAGTTCGGATCGATAGCTTAGTACTTCAAATAATTTTAAATATATGTTTGATATTTTTGCAATTTTGACGGGATATTACAAAGTATAACATACTAATTTTTGAGAAACACACGTGCAGGGTACAGCAGCTTTGGGACGTTTATATAGACCATCCGGACTGGTGCATAAAGAGAAACTGCTGAGAAACGGACCGGAATCCAATCATGTTCCAAACCTTGAAGCCTAGTCTTGGATCAAATTTACATAGCTATTTTAGATTCTCATTGAACATCAGCATTGTTTTTATTACCCATTTCCATCTTGTTATTCAACATAGCCATGGAAAATCACCATTTTTTTAATAGGTAAACCATCTATAAATGGACCATGTTCATCCATTTTCCATGGCTATGTTGAACAACCACAGGGTAAATTTCAGGTGATTCTCCAGTGAATTTCCCGGCCACCGATCCACCCCCGAAACACGATGGCCTCACGAAACGGCCAGGTCCGCCCGCAATCGACGGCGGATTGACTTCAGCGGGCCCAAGTGGATGCCTGGGCAAAAATCCGAAAAGCCGTGGGTGCCCTAAAGATTTCTTGGTTAAAAGCTTCACCCCATGACTGCTTGGACTATTGATCATATTATTGAATATATATATATATATACATATATTATATATGAATATATATATATATATATATTTATTTATTTACTATGTACATAGTATGTGACCATAAATCCATATGATTCCTGCTTGTACACTTAGATAGCATAACCATGATGGTTGGTGACTGGATGTGAAGATGGCGTAATATGAACAGTACGGGATCACATAGATACCGCACTTAATCCGCATTGAATGATGACACAGGCAATCAATGATAATGCCGGATGTAACCAATATCATGGCGCACTCTCCTGACCCATGTGGTCGTGTGGCATCGCCTCAAAAATGATCCATGGAGCACACCAGACCCCAGAGAACCCTTTCGGACTTGGGTTTTCGCATGCTGAGGAGCCTGGAAACTCTGGTTGGGCCCGAGAGTGGTTTGATGCACAAGCAGTTCATCCGCGAGCATATTGACCCTTGGGCCACGGCCAAAGGCAAAGCTGGGTGTAATGTCGGGGTTTTCGGATGGTTCTGCAATGTTTTGCAGCCAGATTGATGGACGTTGTATCTAAGATTACCCAGGTAGATTTGGGTCGCTCCTGGAGCTCCGGTGAATAAGCCTGTGATGCCTGCACTTTTTTGTGCATCCCATCCTGGAAGTGAAAACCCATGGATTTCCCATCGATGTCGTCTTTTCCTGTGAAATGTTGGAGTATATTGAGAGCCGTTAAAGAGTGATATTAAGTGTAGTCATATGATCTAAACATCACTTACCATTGGCCATCAGTTATGTTCAATTGATAATTAATCACTAAATTTGAAAATAGTTCAATCTATCTACCATACATAATAATTAAGCTGCTTATAATATCTTACAATCCACCTAAACCCATCGAACCATAGTTATATGATTATATGTTCACCATAAACCCAGGACATTCCAGCACTTCAGATAGTTATGTACAGTAGATCCCAACAAAAAGCCAGGACAACTAGAGGACACCACCGACGTTGCACTGGCATGTGATATGGTTTGCACTATATAAACCTTGGCCAGGGGCATGTACCACCGGACCGCAGGGTAGAAGGATCGGCTCTGAAGATCATCCCTTTTTCAGCGGAACAAGTTGGGCCCATTACCCGGATCATTAACAGATTGGAGGATATGGGGCCCTTTGAACCAGGGTTACCCTTTGGTAAACAAACATATACTGGTTGGTGGTTTGGAACATGTGATTTTTTTTTCCATATATTGAGAATAATGATCCCAACTGACTATTTTTCAGAGGGGTAAAAACATGTTGAAACCACCAACCAGTATAGCTATGGAAAATCACCCAATTTGTAAAAGCGGATGTTTTCTCGTAACTTATCGAACTAGCTGGGCCATGTTCCAGTTCGCAAACTCTGAACAATTCTCCCGGAGCGGGTAGTTTGTCATCGACCAACGTTCCCAATTTTGGTTGCAGGGATTACAGTAATCTACACGGCTGGTTCATGCTGGTTCTCTGGAGATGTTCTCGAGAATGAGCTAAGCGGCTAACCCGGGGCTCAGGAGACCCTCAATTTGGCAAAGAACAAGTTGACGGACATCAGTTGTCTCAATGCCATGAAGGTGGAGCTTCTGCTTTTTTGGGCGGCTTTTGTGAACTGGGTGAAATAGGGTGAAACTCCTGGTACAAAATAGCTGAAGCCCAAAATAGCTGGTAAATGCACTGTTCATCCACCCCAATGAATTATAGTAGTATAGGTTTTCACCCGGGGGTCCAACATTTTGTGGTGATACTGTTGATCAGGAAGCCAACAAGAAGCTTCCTTTGGGTGGGGTCGTGTGTAAAACCCGGCTGGTCCCATGAATCTTCGCCAGGGTGGATCATTTGGTGCGTACGCGTACGTTGGCAGGACACAAGAACCTTCGAGTTTCGCAAACTGCAGATCCTGAACGCATCCAGGCATCCTTGGGTCAACGACAGTCAGGGGCTGCATGGTTTCTAACGGTAGAATTACACACAGATGGGGTACCTTGGAGTTGATTTTGGTGGCACCCCATTCGCGCGGGCTTGTAGCATGGACTTCAATTTTAGTGGGACCTAAATTATTATTTGGTTGGTGGTTTCAAACATGAATCTTATTTTCCATTTCATATATGGGATGTCATCCTTCCCATTGACCAACTCATATTTTTCAAGATGGTTATTGCACCACCAAGCAGTTATGATCTTTCAATGGACAGTCCAACCAGTTTTTCCAGAGGGTATTGCGATGGCAACCGGAACATCCGTTCTGTTCACTGGGGAAACCTTGGTTGGTGGTTTGTTGTACAAGACGACTTGATCTTTTTCTATCCTTTATTACGGAGATATGATTGGGATATCAAATAACCAGCATTCTCCAAGTCTATTGATATATCAATGGCCTGGTTGGTGGTTTGGAACCATGGAATGGATTATGACTTTCCAGAAACAGTTGGGAATAATAAATCATCCCAACAGACGAACTCCATCATTTTTCAGAGGGGTAGGTAGAAACCGCCAACCAGATGGGGATATGTACTTACGCAATCTTACGCACTACTGTCCATTGATGGATTTGACCATCCATTTTTCTGGTAATTATTGCGGATGGCTGATGATTGGGTTTATCAGCCATCAACAAGATTCAGACATGCCATTTTGATGGCAACCTAAAAATTGGGAAATATTCCATCAGAAATGCCCACAGAAATATGGGCTTGGTACAGTGGTACCGTAGCTTCATTTATTTCGGGTCCTGAAGATTTCCCGCCAGGAATATGTTGACCCACGTCAAGCTGGTCAATGCGAGCTTCTTGACCACGCTGGTGGTGGTTTTTGGGCAAACTCGGGCTCAGGAAGTCGGTGGAAGCGCAACGCTTATATACTATCTTATATATATATTTATATATATTTATATATATTTATATATATTTATATATATTTATATATATTTATATATATTTATATATATTTATATATATTATATATATTTAGATATGGTGGTGGTGATGTTACTATTGAATAGTGGATCAACCTTTTTCTTTGATTTAGTACCTTAATCTTTTGCTATCAATATAATGGACTAAAATGCACGAACCAGCTAATGATAATTGGACTTTTTGGCAGGTATCTAAGATTTACCATGAAAATTGGTGACTTAACCAATAAAACATGGTGGTAGAAGTGGGATTGCTGCAATGGGAATAAAACATGGCGTTGATCGATATAACTTGTAACCACCCCACGGCGAGCCGGATACTGTAGGGCATCCCCCAACAAGATTAGTACATTTGTTACCTACTTTCTTGATCCATATTACTCATGTTGTGTTATTCCTTGTTTTTGGTGACCTGTCTTGGGTTTTTGTTGGTGTTAAAAGAGAGGCAGTTTTGGGTACTTCAACGGTTGAGGAGCAAAAAGATGAGTATAGCATTCCTATTCCATTTGGATCTGGATCACTGCAAAGATTTAGAAAAACACATATACCATGATATAAATAGATTATTCAATAAGGAAAATATTCCTTAAATATCTGGGTATATCATGGTATACTTATATCATGGTATATGTGTACACAATTGTCTCCAGATCCAGAGATATTCCTTAAATGATATTTTCATATATTTTCTATAAGACATACCAAAAAAATGTGTAGAGTTTTCAACGTTTTTCAACGTTTACCCACATGGACCATGTTCCTTTTTTACTCCATGGTGCCCTGCGGAAAAAAACCCAAAGGGGAAGGAGTTACCTCGATGGTTTCTAAGTAAACCGACAGGGTACTTTATATTTAAACTATATTTATACTATAATCTTATATATCATATATATATGTATGTATATATATAATATATTATATATATCTTTTTTTGTTGAATCTTTTGCTCAAAGATGCGCACTAAGCACTAGCCAACAGATTTCTCTAAGATTTCGAGCGATGTCTACCCGGCACATCGAGGTCTGACGGAGATCAACCTGAGTCACAATGAATTAACGAAACTGCCGGACTGTGGGTCACCTGGGGGGCAGAGAAAAAATCAAGTACCAACGACCGCTGGCGGTGCTTGAAGATAGCAAATCTGATTCGTTTCCTGATGTTAGTTGTTTTCATGTTGTAAGTTAGTTACCCTGTTAGTTGTTTCGATTTATTGAGAGACTTCCGGAGACACGGCCCTGACACTCCAGGACTTCTCGAGTTTGTCCCAGCTCAGTAAGCTGTTGCTGTCGCACAACAACATCGACGACAAGCTGCCGGGCTTTCTTAGAACGGTTCGGTCTCCGGTGTATCTGGAGAGGTCAACCAACCATGGTACCTCAAAGGGCTCCAATGGTGGCTCGGTATGGCTCCTTTTTATGGTGAAAGGATTCACAGACAAATTGGTCATTTTCCATCATTTTCCCAAAGGTTTTCACAGAGAACGGTCCACATCTTTCACCCATTGTTGTTGAAAACCCAGAACGCTTTCCCAAAGGATTTCACCATGTTGGAAGGAGTTGAAGATTGGCTTCGCAGACATGGCCTTTTTTGACCATCCCATAATATGGTTATTATCAAGTTGTATGTGACATGAATTCTGGACACTCAAAACATGGCAACAAAACATACACATTGTATCACATTGTATCACATTGTATCACATTGTCTAATGTGAAAATCATCACCAATAACGCATGCTTCAATGTTTCTCTTTTTTTTAGCGACGATGAGATGACAGGGACGAGTATCAGCCAGAGGGATAGGAGCAAAGACAGCACATCCTGTGCTGTACAGAATACGATTCATCATATTTATGTATATGATATATGATATATGATATATGATAAACAACACATGCCACTTTATATATAATAATATATGTATATAATATGTATATATAATACATATATATATATAATATTATATTATATATATATTGTGTACATACACATGTTTAGACATCTGGTACCTATATAATATAACACAAACAATATATATATTACAGATTATCTATATGTATACATAAACATAGAGATGAACATTTCGATTGTGCAGATGTCCAATATCCACGCATTCTGCTTGAGTTTTTACATCGCCGATCTGGTGGATTGACACATACTCTGCAAAGTGGGGCCCCCGTTCGATAGCTAAGTTGGTTTATAACTCCAATAACTATGGTTTATGATACGCACATAACTATAGTTACTGGGGTTTATAAACCAATTTATAACTGGGGGGCCCCACATTGTGGTAATCATGGAACCCCGGGACTTACCCTTTGGTTATGACATTCACAGTTCGCCATAGGTTAAGCCATGGCCCATTGAAATAGAATGGTTTACCTGGTTTAGCTAGCTTTAAAATGGGTGGATTTTCCATGGCAAACTGTGAATGTCATAACCAGATGGTATATTTATGCAATGTACTTTTTATGGCACAGACAGTTAAAAGTTGGTATAGCCTCGTAAAACGCCTCCTTCGATGGACCATGGTTCACCATGCTTCCATGGTTCAACTGTGGAGCTGCGATGATCGGGACTGTCAAATGTTTGTTAAAAGTTGGCCCAAACGAAACCAACTTTCATCCTTTGATTTCCGCAAAACATTTCCATATTGGGCAGTTTGAAGATCCATTTCCCATGCATTGACCTTCCGGCAAAACATAGATATCGAAACCGAACATTGGAAACCTAGATTTCCAAATCCAAAACCGTCGTTTTTCTTTCAACCATAAACCAGATACCATCTGGTTATGACTTTTACAGTTTGCCATGGAAAATCACCATTTTTAATAGGTAAACCATCTATAAATCTATGGGCCATGGCTTAACCATGGCGAACTGTGAATGTCATAACCAGAGGGTATCCACGGAGAAAGCCACCGAGGTTGGAACAGTTCGGAGACCTTCAGATGCTCGCCTACAGTTGGGTCATGTTTTTTTTTGTTTATATAATCATCTTGATCCCAAAGATCTAAGATGATCATTAGATTAGATTATAATATATATATATATATATATTATAATCATATTCATATTAATCTCATAATATGTTAATCATGATGTACTACTGTATATGATTATATGATTTACATCAATACTCTTTAATCATTCACATGTAATGTACACCATCATTTGGAGGTGTCCTAAAATGGGGGTGGTACTCCAAATCATCCCAGTCATTAGACCATCTTAGTATTGAAGCAGCCGGTGACTTGGGGATCCTCATTTTTTTGAAACCACCATTGATACTATCTTGATTATTATATGTTACACATGATGGTTTACCAATTGTTTACATGATGGTTTACATGATGGTTTACAGTACATGATGATTTACATATTGTAGAATTGAAATTGAACATATTATAAACTATGATGAATGCCGTGACAGTTTTGACTGGGGCAAGTGGAAGGGGCCCAACATTGTATACATATATATATAAACTTCCCCATGCTTCATTTGAATCATTTAGATGAGGTTCCATTTAACTTCTAATTCTCAGGAGGGTTGAAACATGTTAAAACTATCGGCCAGTGGTGGTTGGGATTTGGGAAGCACCTCTGAGATCACCTTTCTTCTTGTTGGGAAGCAACCATGGCTGGCAAAATGGATGGATGGATGGATGGATGGATGGATGGATAGAACATATGATAAAACATTAGAACATCCATTAACATAAATTAACATTCATCATTTTTGTAGATCAATTTTGGCATCACCGGTGCCGATTTCGCTGACTTTGGCCAAGAGTTGGCCATTTCACCACCAATTACAGGAAATCCTAAGAGTTATTTGGGTGTTTCACCACCAATTTGGGATACCCAAGTCACATCATGTCACTATGGTTTTGAAATGTTTTGAATACTAAAATCACTAAAATCATTGGCTTCGATGATTTTTTTAGGTACCACGGATTGGAAACCTCCATTTGCTGAAACAATGGATTGGTTTAAGGGAAAATCTACAGGAACCCCGGGATTTTTCCAACCAAGCCAATGGAAACTAAGGAAACTGCGTGTCTTGGACCTCTCCAGCAACAAGTTCAGTTGGCGCCCGACCTTCTTTCGGAAGCAGATGAGTCATTTGGAACGAATACACCTGGAAGAGTTCAAGCATCTTGGATCCAAGATATTTGTGTGTGGGGTTGAGCACCGAAAATTGGGGTTTTAGCTTTGAACCGGAAATAAAAAAGAGAACTTGTGATTGAACCAGGCTAAGGATCTAATTCATTTTCTGGAGAAGTGACACTTAGCAGCCCTTCCTGTCGAAGCGCTGCAAGATGTTGGACCTATGAAAAAATGTCGCTTCAAGGGCCTCACCTACCACTGGGCCTCACATTTTCAGCAGATTTGGGGGGTATCACGACTTAGTCCAGCATTTCTCACTGTTGTTTGCATTCCATTGATACCCGTTTAATGCTGGTTTATCCGTGATTGTTGGTTGTATCCCCGGTCAGACCTGTGGGTACAGTCAAAGGTGGCATCCCCGATGTGCTTTTGATGTCAACTTTCGATTCAAAACTCAAAACTTCGACTTCGATGTTGGCTCAAGTTTCATGGATTTTCAGTGGGAATTTGATCATAAAATGCCATAAACCATCCAAATTGGAGGATTTGGAGGGTTCCCTGAATTTTCGACAGCCAGAGCTTCGCGAGGCTTTGGCCGAACCCCTTTGCGGAAGGATTCAAGGACGGAAACTGAAGTAAAAGTCAGGGTAGTTGAATCCTTTAGTGTTTTGCCATTGGAAAATAAGCACCACTGGCAAAGGTTTTTTTTTTTGTGAACTAGCAAAGATTGACCATTTTATGACCAAGGCCAAGAGCCGCTAATCCTTTCAATCTTAAGGGTTTATCTTTGGGAGACAGAGATCACAGCTGGGGCTGGCTTACGGTAAGAGTCCGAGTCCTTGGGGTCCTTGAATTGTTGGTCATGTTTCAAAAAACGGGCATTGAATATGTGTAAAGCATCAAAATTAGGGGGTCATGAGGGATCTCTTTCTGTATGTTTATGTGGCGTATGAAAAATTGGTTCATATGCCCAGAACACCATATGTTTTGAGCTTGAAGCTACAGTTTTGGATGGAACATCCATAGACTTCTTGGCCACGTCTTGTTGAACATCCTATGGTTTAATATTTCATGTTCACAACCACTTAATTGCCAACACATTGACTTCCATTGTTTTCAGACAAACCTGTATTTTGCCACTGTTACATTCTTACATTGTTCACTCTCACGTATGGTAGGTGAGTAGATCTCAGTGTTGTATTTGGGTGGGTTCCCCAACGATAGATCGGTCCAGGATGTTATGTAGATGTTCCCCATGTTCCCTCTATAACTTCCAGATTCCCAACTTGTCTGTCTACGAAAATTTGATCCCACTTGAGGTGGTTCTTACATGTTCTGAAACTTCTGAAAAAGCCTCTGGTTCTTCAATAGTTTGCTATGGAAAATGGACCATGTTGCTAAACGAATCACTGGGCATTCTGGTTTTGCAATGTTTTGCCCATCTGCCTTCTTGTGCAGTCTTGCCATACCCTCCGAAGGAGGGCCAGGTCCAATAACGACCTTGCTTGTTTGGCGTCCCTGGAGTTTGTAGCTTCTTGACACGGAGATTTCTTGTTGATTGTGCTGTGTCTATCTGTGCTTACTGATGATTTACTTTTTCCAATGTTTTTTTCACACCCAGTTCGCACTGTTCGTCAAATCTCTTCCATCCGAATTCATGATTTCATTGCAGGAGTATCAGTTCATCACTGCTGTGACCTTGAGCTCTTTGACCTCCCTGGATGGCTTTGGCATTGACTCGGACCTCAGGTAGGACCCCGGGACCCCATAAAACCGGAACCCGGGACCCCGATGGCGAAGTGACCAGAGTCGAAGTGTTGGGTTTATGGTGATTTGGGGATACAACATATTAATGGAACCCAACGACATCTATGGTTAATCTATGGTTAATCTATGGTTAATCTATGGTTAATCTATGGTTAATCTATTGTTAATCTATGGTTAATCTGTGGTTAACCATTGGAATAACAATATATCTGGTTGGTGGTTTGGAACATGAATTTTATGACTTTCCATTCAGTTTGGAATGTCATCATCCCAACTGACTTACTCATATTCTTCAGAGGGGTAGGTCAACCACCAACCACTATTTAATACTGTGATGCTTTAATGGCTTTAATGATATGTGTTTCACGAAATAGTTCATGGATGTTCATGGGCTTTATAAACATTTATAAACCAACCAACATCACGACTGGGAGGCCCCTGAACTGCCAGGTTCCAACTTCGTGTGCAAGCAGATCAGCTGCACATGAACACTGCAGACTTCTCCGTCTTCGATGTCAGGGTGGAGGTGCCATGCTGGTGTCATGGGTGGCAGCGTGCGCAACGAGGAAAAAAAATGGGAGTACCGAAAAAAAACACTATCTCTATGATGATTTACTTACTTTTCTATCTTTATGATGATTTACTTACTGTTCTATCTTTAATAGTACTTGCTATACTATCAAAAAAACTCTTTAGTGATAGTACTATAAGGTGCAGCGCATATAGATTTCATGGCCCGTCAGCTTACAGTAGAAACGGTCTTTATTCTGAATGATCCAGATTTATATAATATATGAAAGTTTCCTAAAATGGGGTATACCCCTTAAAATGAATGGTTTATACTGAAAAATCCGAAAATAACATGGATTGGGGGTAGCCCTATTTTAAGAACATCCCCACATCAGGATAATCAACAATATTTCAGGGATAGCGTTCTCACACGATACAGAACGCACCGGTACAGTGTAAGTCACCAATATTTTTGCATATCCTCACACTCTTTATGAGTGACTAATGACCAGACATAAATGTTTTTTTTTATCCCTGTTTTTCACCTGATCGGACATGTAACCTGAAAATGGTCGGTCCATTGAAAGCATAATGTTTCAACACTTTTGTTGGGATTCCATGTTGGTCTTTCTATTTTGCACAGATTTTTTTTCATAAGCTCAGACAAGCTCTCAGAGACTTCAACCACCAAAATCCATGATTTTGCAATTAAACTTCCCACAAATACATCAATTCGGATCAGATCCAGGGCGGGAATTTCCCCCTTGAGAGTTGGTTTTTCAAGCACGACAGAGAGTTGATGTTGGCGATTTATATCTCCCATTAGAATCAGCAACAAACCCAAGAGTGAACATATTGCAACACCAACTAAACATCTAAACCAACCCTAATTTTCCGATTGTTCTAGGTTCAATCAACCATAATGTGGTAAACCCAATGCCATAAACCGTCCCCAACATCATTTTGAATGGGTGGGATTCCAACCATCCCCAGTCATTTTTTAGGATTATTGCAGCCAGGGTTGCCTCCATTATCTCATTGAATATGACAATCATTTGCCAACACTGGATGACTAGTGAATATCAATTGAATATCGTTTACCATTATCTCATTGAATATCACCATTAAATCACCATTAATGATGACAATTAATACGATAATCCCGATCAGATCCCAATTCTTTGGGGCTTCCGCTCCTTGAAAAGTTCCCGACATCGGAGGAGCGGCGGAAACGCAACACACCAGAGGAGGTCATGGCAGGCGAAGACAGCCAGCGAAGCTGGGTTGGTTCTATATGGTTTTATCTAAACATATACTGTATATATAATTATATATATACACAATATACAAAATATAATATATATATATAGTTATATATATACAGTGGTCTATATTTATACATGGGGATGGGTCAAAACCTATTATTACCATACATTTTTGGGGAATAACCACCCAGTAGGCGGCCATTTTTGGGTAACTAGGTACCCGGGTTTTGACCAATAACCATATATATATATGTCGTGTATATATATATATACACACATCGTATATATATATATTATATACACGGTGATCCATATTTATATTGTTCATATTAATGTTCTATAATTAAATGGTATTCTCTACCTATAATTATATTGTATTTACATGTGTTCTATATTTATATATATTATATATATACATAGCAACACCAAAAAAGAGAGAAATGTAACATCCTACTCAAATAGTAAGAAGTTGAAAATGTTTCTATTTTTTCTGAGGTTACTATATATGATTTCATATTCACAGCACCCGAGTTTTAGTAGGAAAATCCTACTACTGTAGGGGTATCACCTGCACGTTTCACAAAGAAGAGGGAAAACATGGGGTTCAGTTCATGTTGTGCCAGTCTGACCCCACAATACAAAGGTATGGATACTCCATCTAATCTAAGGTAAGGTATTATTTCTATATCATCAATGTATATGTGTATACATATAACATATATATATACACATACATACATACATTGACTAAAGATATATGCACATTCAACGCAATTACATGTATATATATATACACATGTATGTTTGTGCGTATGTTTGTATGCTTGTCCGGAGGTTTGCACAGGCAATACAATGAGGGATTGGGGATTCATCCTCCAATTTACGGCTCAACGGTAAAAGTTTACATCAGCATATGTATGGCTAAATCAACGAACTAGCTATGGCAATTTTCAATAGCTATGTAACAATGTACCAGAGGGTACCAAATATCGTTGGGAGCGCCCTCCCATCCTGTCCGTTCCGTCGTTCCTTCCGTTGTTCCGCTAGGTACTGATCAGGAATTCATCGGCGGTCCCGCCGCTCGTCGACATTAATGATGATGCCACCTTTGTGGGGACATGTGGCTTCCCTGTGGGATCTATATTAATGTTTAAATCACTTTATATATTTTGGATCACTATAGTCTATAGACATATATAGCCTATTTATGTCTATATAGTATATATATATGTCTATATAGTCTATATATATGTCTATATAGTCTATATATGTCTATATAGTCTATATGTGTCTATAGTCTATATAGTCTATATATGTCTATATAGTATATATATATGTCTATATAGTCTATATATGTCTATATAGTCTATATATGTCTATATAGTCTATATATATATATATATATGTCTATATAGTCTATATATGTCTATATAGTGTATATATATATACATATATATGTCTATATAGTCTATATATGTCTATATAGTCTATATATGTCTATATCAGACGGCGGCGTATGCTCGACTAATTCTGGCTCTCCCCGACAAGGAGTAGTTCTGGTCGACAAGAATATCTCTTCCAACCGACAAATATATTTCGACATAATCATTCATTCAGTGTGTATATA
>Ga0126342_10014619_pt1 | contig 13839 bp, 16 predicted proteins | sample Cyp1metagenome_FD_92528 | JGI IMG/M metagenome (GOLD analysis project Ga0126342, IMG submission 92528) | Coral microbial communities from Lord Howe Island, Old Settlement Bay, Australia - Cyphastrea 1 metagenome | ecosystem: Host-associated > Invertebrates > Cnidaria > Coral ...
AAAGATTTGCTAGACACAGATGCCAGACAGAATGCGAGAAAATATAGACGATAAAATGCTGACGTGAAGACCTTCGCCCTGCGGAAGACCCTCGGGCCCGCGGGCCCGCGGAGGAGCCCACGCAGGCCCGCGGAGGGCCCGCGGAGGGCCCGGGCCTGCGGCCCGCGCGAGTCTTGGGCTATCAAGGGACCTATGTCTCAAGATCGTGCTAACTAGATGGACGAGCAATTATCAGACAATCTCATTCAGGCCGCAATGCATTTGCCATTGTTGTTAGGCAGTGGTCGAGAGCAAAATGAACGTGGTTGCGACCTCCACGAACCTCGCCGGGCAAGAGTCCCGTATACGGCGGATTGATGCAATTTTTTTCTCATTCGTGCCGTGCACCAAGTAATGGTTTTCGAACGAATTAGGTCGGAAAATGTTGGAGTGTCCACTCTCAAAACGGATAAAGACGCTGACTATTCCTAACCCATCTAACGTATCAACTTGGGTCAATCTTCAATTTTCGTTCATAAAAGCAGCTGGTTTAAACCATGTATCTGGCTCAGGAGTTTTTCCTGGCTCAAAATTGTTCTGAGTCAAATATCAAATCATGGCACGAGATTTGTTGGAATCACAAACAACATGTCATGTAATGTGCCAGAGGCATAAGAAATTTTATCGAATTCATTCTGCCACGAAAGGCAGCCGGGACTTCGGCTTCGTTGGCCCAACGCAAGCGGTCATGACAATTCTGATGCATTGTTCGGATTTTTTTGGCAGCTTGACCGTGGTTGAACATGTCATGGAGCGAAAAAAACCAGTCTTGATGTAGTAGATCCGTATGTCGGAATAAGTACGAAAGATGTCTGGATCCAAGCTTAACTTAAAAGTATGATCTCGCAAGGAAAAATCATGATCACGTTCATTTTGAACACCAGCTTGTTTTGTCAAAACTTGACAAACACATTGTACAAAGCATTGGGCATTTGTTCTTAAATAATCAAGAGGTGCGCGAAAAACATGTTCAATAAGACTGTCGCGCTGTTCTCTGTGCTCTTCACCGGTATCGTGGTTGCTAGCTCGGCGTCTGTCCGTGTATCCGGATCTTCCACCTCTGGGCGTATGATGTGGACGTTGGCCGCGTGGAGTACGCTGGCCACGTGGTGTGAAGTCCGCGTTTGCGGATCGTTCAAATCTGGAGTATGCCGGAGGCATACACGAACAATAGGCGGAACGTCAGGCCGGTGTCCCACAACAGGTGCACGGATGCAATGCAGGTGAGACGTCAGGCGATGTCTCACGTCAGTCGGCAACCAGATGCCGTCGATGTCCAACCAGGCAGGTCAGAAAAAAATGAGTCAAGGAGTTAACGTATCCTGTGAGCCATGAAGTTGCAGACACAAATTTTCTTGATTGCAAACACATGTTCTGAAATGTCTTCATTGAAAAACGCGATCACATTGTGAGGTTCATGAAGTGTATCAATGACCCATGTTGTCAAAAACGCTTTGTGTTTAAGCAGCGACCGGAAAGGCGGATGCACGTCTACTTGTTCAAGGTTGCCAGTTGTTATTGACGACACAAGTTGGTCTGGTTTAGCTGTTGATTTTGTAAGTGGGTCTGCCAGACAATATTCACTTGCAATGCGACTTAAGACTTAAGTCGTCTAAATGACCGGTGTTACTTTCATGTCTCAACATCTGTATTAAATGGTGGGTTTCTTTCTGTTCAGGTAGGTGTGTGGTCTGAGCAGTTGTAGCTAAGTTGTGAATAGGAACAATTTCGCCGCTTTTAAGTCGGCCCATAACGCTCTCAGAAACAAACACTTACCAAAGCACTTCATTAAGGCGTTTAATTCGGCAACGGTCGTGGACAGTGTTGTTGTTGTTGTTGTTGTTGTTGTTGTTGTTGTTGTTGTTGTAATTTTGTGGCTTTCATAGTCAATAATGGATCCACGTGTTGCTGATTCAGAACCGTGTAAACGGTGTGTTTGCTTGTCGTAACCGGAATTGCGATATGCACCTTTTGCGGGTAACTTGCGGTCTTCAGCTAAGAAAATGACATGGGCACGCTGGCTGGATTTATCACTGTTGTTGCGATAAGATGCATCGGGCATGCCAAGGATACGCTTTGAACCCTTAAGAGGCCAAAATCTTCCATCAACATACTGACTCTTGAGGGTGCGTACAACCTTGTTGATTTCCCTGACATCTCCGATAGTGGGATTAGCAGCGGCTGAGGCACAACGCGAAAACTTGTAACAAAGATGGACCTGAGTTCTACTCTGTAGCCAATTGAGCTGTCCGAGTACGGATCGATAAGCAGTATGAAGTTGTGGATTGCATTGGACATTATCTGTCAAGGACTTATCAATTTTTATACTTCTTCAACTGCATCGACAGCATTTTTTTGTCAACAGAAATATATGATCCATACTTGTCATGAGTCTTCCGTTTGATGCGTTGTCCTACAAACATAATGTCATTCTTATCTTCTGAGCCAACCGCAAAGTTCTTACGCAGACTGGACCAAACCTTGGATTCAAACACCTTGTCGCCTGCCATGAACATGTCATCAACATGAAGGAAAATGAAGCCGTGAGGTCGGCGTCCTTGTGCATTGTTTCGGGCTACTGGATCCATAAGATGTTCAGTTGCTTCAGAGGTACTTACCTGTTCAGTATTGACACTGCGAGGTCGGTATTTTCGCAGGCTTCTTGGTGCGGACATGTTGGCATGGTGCCCAAGTCATGTCATGCCAGCTGTGAGGAACAGATGATCCAGCACATGAAATCGGCCTTCAGGCAGCGTGGCTTTACTGCGCATCTTGCCTGCAAGAAAGTCTTGGGGCCCGACGAGACAAGGGATGGCCAAGGGAGGGATGTTCATGGAAAGTAGTGGAAAGTGATTGCAGCAAACTCCAACACTCAGGATCAAGAAAAACCTTGTCTTCGCTCGGCTGGTGGAGTTCCTTAGCTGACATTGGCTGCCGTTGGTCATTTGAGGGTTTTGTTGAGGAATCCGTGGTGCTTGTCAGTTGTGGATGTTTTGCGGCTCATCTTACGAATCACCTGGCCCACAAGGCATTCACAAGTGCCAAGTACCCATGCACTTGGATTAATGCATTTTTGGTCAAGGGCACCGCTGCCTTTCAGGGAGACCGAATTTGTCGTGACCTATGTCCACGGCCTGGAGACCATGAACACTGCGGACCCAGGCGACTATGTGTGCTTGGGTCCACAAGGTGCCTTGACTTTGGTGCTTTCTGCCAACCGCGTGGCCGCTGGCAGTGGAACAACTAAGGCGAAGAGTATGTCGTCAAGAGCGATGTGGCTCCGTTCAAGTTCTACACGGACGAAGCGAAAGACATTCCGGCCGAGTTCGGGCTCCTTTGCTGCAGTTGGACCTTGCATACATGCATGCATGCATACATACATACATACATAACATACCTACATACCAACATACCTACATACCTACATACCTACATAACTACATGCCTACATACCTACATAACTACATACCTACATACCTACATACCTACATGCAATCATACATACATACATGCATACATACATACATACATACTTACATACATGCATACATACAAACAAACAAACGTACTCACATACATACATACAAACGTACTCACATACATGCATTCATACACACCTACATACATACATACATACGTACATACATACATGCATACATTCATGCATACGTACATGCACAAATGCATGCATACAACCATGCATACATCCATGCACACAAACATACATGCACACATACGTGCATACATACACGCGTACATACATGCTTCCAGAATCTTACATACATGCATGCATACATGCACATACACATATATGCATACATGCGCGCATACATACATGCATACATACATGCATACATACATGTACATAAATGCACACATGCATACATACATGAGTGCATACATGAATCCACACACATGCATACATTCATGCATAAACACATGCATGCATACATGCATACATGCATGCATACATGCATACATACATGCATACATACATGCATTCATACATGCATTCATACGTACTTGCGGACTCACATACATGCATACATACATGCATACTTGCACACATGCATACATACATACATACATGCCTACATACACACATTCCTGCGTACACAAATGCATACATACAAACATACACTTATGCATGCGTGCATTCACATATGCAAACAGACATGCATACACACATACATACATACATGCATACATTCATGCATACGTACATGCATACATGCATGCATACAACCATACATACATGCATGCACACAAGCATACATGCACACATACGTGCATACATGCACGCGTACATACATGCTTACATAGCCTCACATACATGCATGCATACCTGCACATACACATATATGCATACATAGATGCATACATACATGCATTCATATATGCACACGTACATGCATACATTCATGCATACATGCATGCACACATACATGCATACATACACGCATACACACATACATGCACACACGCACATACATGCATACATACATACATGCATGCACACATACATGCATACAGCACATACATGCATACATACATACATGCATGCACACATACATGCATACATACATATATAAACACATACATACATGCACACATACATACACATGCACATAAATAAACACATGCATAAAAACATGCATGCATACGTGCATACATACATACATACACACATACACGCACACATACATGCATACATACAACCACACATACATGCACATAGCACATATTTACATAAATGTGTACTCACACACATGCATAAACACATGCATACATGCAATTATGCATGCAACAATGCATACAACAATACATACCTACATAAATACGTGCATGAAGATGTACTCACATATATAAATACGTACTTGCATACATACATGCATACGTACATGCATGCTGCATACATCAATGAATTCATTTGTACATAAATACACTCGCATACATATATGTACGCATGCATACATACGTGCATACAAACAAGCATGCATACAGCTCATCTTTGTACACACACACACCTGCATACATGCGTGCACGCATGCATGCATGCATACATACATACGTACTCACACACATGCATACAAGCATACATACCTACATACATACATGCATACATGCATACATGCCTGCATACATACATACATACTTACATACATGCATACATACAAACAATCAAACGTACCCACATACATACATACAAACGTACTCACATACATGCATTCATACACACCTACATACTTACATACATGCATACATACAAGCAAACAAACGTACTCACATACATTCATGCATGCATACATACATACATGCATCCTCACATACATGCATGCATGCATACAGGCATACATATGTACACAAACGCAGTGTTACACACATGCACACGCACACACACACACACATGCATACATGCATACATACCTACATACATACATACATACATACACACATACATACATACATACACACATACATACAGACAGACAGACAGACATACATGCACACATGCATGCATACATACCTGCACACATACATGCATACACACATGCATGCATACATGCATACATACATACATACAAACGTACTCACATACATGCATTCATACACACCTTCATACATACATACATACATACAGACATACATACATGCAGACATACATACATACATACAAACAAACAAACGTACTCACATACATACATACATACATACATACACACATACACACACATACACACATACATACACACACACATACATACATACATACATACAAACACATGTACTCACTTACTCACATACATGCATTCATACACACCTACATACTTACATACATGCGTGTATGCATACCTACATACATACATACATGCAGACAGAGACAAACATGAAAAATCAGATGAGTTGACAGTTACAACTGCTTTCTTTCGAAAGATCCCCGCCCTAGCATTTTAAGGCATGTCCTTGATTTTTTAAGGAAGAGACGAGAAGTGCTCTGATAAAGTCTAACAGCCCTCGCGCGGCAGGTGAGAAAACAGATACGCGGACAAACAGATAGATACACACATGCATACCCACATACACTGACATGCACGTATATGCGGACAGACAGATAGACAGCCATACATCCAAAGATCCATGCACTCATGCTTGCTGCCATGTGTACACACATGCGCCCGCACAGTGGCATACGATACACAGACAGTCTCATGGTCTCTCAGATGTACTGATTAAAGGTTTATTGAGCTTTTTCCCGCTTGAGTGTAGTCAGTGGAAGCAGCCGAGGCTTGCGGATAAAGATTCCAAACTATACGAGCCCGTCCCAGAACCGAGGCTGGTCGTCACTTGGCTCCGATGCAGGGACTCGACCCTCCCCACAGAGAGTGCATGCTCCTCACGTTTCTGAGGTGAAGGACCAAGGATGACCTGCCGCCCGGAGGCAGGTTCCTGGCCTCGTGGGGAGAGATGATGGCCATCAAGTGTCCACGCTGCACTTGGAGCTTACTGTCGTGCCCATCATTGAAGCCCACAGCGACGCCGCTCACCTGCTAAGGGAAGGCGACTTCCTCGTGGGTTGCGGAGAAGAGGAGGGCTTGCGAGAGGTGTACCGCATCGAGAGCACCTCTTGTGAAGCGAGCTACATCCGCACAGAGGCGAGCGGCTTGTTCACGTCAGTAGGTTGTTTGCTTGGATTCCGTTTTTCCGAGCAACAGGATGCCTCAAGCTCTGCAAGTTGAGCCTGCGGCCATCGGACCTGCACCACGAGGACCACCTGAAACATGTCGGTCGAAAACCAACACTCATCCCTCATTTATGTGCAACATCATCCACACATTGCTGGTGTCTACATTAGCTCACGAATGGTTCTCTAAAGTATGATTTCCGAGACTGCTGGGCAGATCAGGCTCGACAACATCCTGTGCCAACCAATTTTTGGTCAGGTGAAAAAGCTCCGAGAAGAGTATGTGGAGAGCGAGGCCGACTTGGAAGACCATCCCAAATTTGCCTATTCTTGAAACGTCCCCCGCTGCCTGCTGCGGTATGGCGCAGTACTGCTGGTAATGTAACATGATTTATTTATCGTATTTCGCCATAGTTACCATAGTTCACCACTACCCTGTCACATGTTTTCCCGCACGCGTACGAGAGTTACGTCATAATTCATCACAACTTTATCCCCACGCATCATTACTCACCATGCACCCATGGTAGTTGTACCATAATGCACGGTGAATTCGATTTTGCTGCTAGTCGCCAGCAATTAGCCGCTCATTAGTCAACAATCAGCCATCAATTAACCACCAATTGACCACCAACTGGCCAGCAACTAACCATCTTGGTGTCCGCGCCGGTCTCTGCCGCCAGGATGATCTTGGACACTAATCTGGCAAAGCACTTTGATATACTTTGATCAGGTGGATATCAGGGATGGTTCTGCCTGGCTGGGGTACACCGTGAAAAACCAACAAATGGTGATACATGCATATATATATACATTTATGAATACATGATACACACATCATGCAATAGATATGGTAGACATGATATATCAAAATTCATATATATACATCTATATATATATATATATTTGATATGCAAATGTTTTATGCATGTGTATGTACATATGTGTATGTAAACAAGATATGTGCCACCTATGTATAAATACCACCTATGCATAAATATATACATGCATGTACCTATGACAAATGGCTACATATTTACACATACATATGTACATGCACATACAGGCATATACATGCATAGTATGCAATACACACATGGGGTTTGCATGTATATATAGTATGAAACATGCACATGGGGTATACATGTATAGATGTACATGATACTGTACATGACGTGACGCAGGATACATGATACATATATCCATACACATAGATGCGTAATGAGTGGTACAGTCATAGGTATACATGCAAAACATTACATCATGGAAAGCTCACAGCTGGACCTCGAAGCCATGGTTACCTGGTTGCAACGAGTTTCCTTTTTTACCAACCAGCCATAGCTTTTGGGTCCATGTTTGCTTTGGGTCGTGTAGGTTTTGAGGATGGAGGATGATGCATGACAGGTTGACTAAGAGGATGGTATCTTCTCAATGATTATGGATGATTACTGATGGTTTCTTGGTCACTGCTGGCAATTATCGATCAATATTCTCTGAGAATTATATTATAACTATTTTATTAATGGTTATACTGATGCTAGTGTGGGATTTTTGTGCCGGGGATACCCAAGGATGCACCAATATCATGAACACACCGCATAGGTGAAGTCACCAGGTTTCCAGAAGACGGGCGAAGCCATTCCACCGGTTACAAGGGTGTCCTCGTCAGCCTTGGTGACGAATGGAGTGGCCTCACCCTCCTGTGAATTGACAAGGTTTTGGGAGCATCCCTCATTTTACTTGCAACATCTAGGGTATTTTGAATGGCTCATCACAGTTTGTGACCTCATAAGATGGCGTTGCGCAATTGTTAGCCTATGACTGTTGAATCTTGTTGGCCCATGTCACCCCGTGTAGCAACCACTGCATTTCTTGGATGTCATGGACGTTTGGCAGTTTGAAGACCCCCAGCTTGACCTTGATGACATGCGCGAACGTTCAGCAGGGACCGTTCATTGATTATCACGTTCAACCCTTTAGCTTCCGACCATCAACCAGGGTATCAGCGGCAACCGCCTTGCTTCACAAAGGTGCAACTGCGGCTTGCTAAGCAACCGCGAGAATTTGGAGAATTAGCGCTGCATCTCATGCCCATCGTAGAACAGGTTTTGTTGGGAATGTTTGCATAAAGTTTTTGTTTGAAGAGTGTCTAACGATCTCGCAATGATTCTGCATGCCTTTGTTCATTCTATGGGCACTTCATCAGTTTCACCAGTACTGTATCACAAAAAATGTTTTTACGGTTCCGGAAATGTCTTTATCCACAAAGGTGCGTCTAGATGATGCGGAGTCTTGCCAATGTTTTTGCAAGGTTTTTGTTCGGCATGATCTGAACAATTTCTGGGAACCCTGGGGGGCCGGGTGTTTGAATAAGCTGCTGCTCGAAAATTACCATGGCATGACCAATGCACACACATCGACAACCTTGTCCGAGCAGCAGCTTATTCAAACGGCCTGGCTGGGGGGTAGAGATAACCTGCGCGAGGCGTGCCATGACCAGCAATGTAACGATTAGACTGTGTAACAGACTAGGGTGCATGGTGGTCATGAGTACTGTATTCGTTTTGCTTTTCACATGGCACGCCTCCAGATGCGTGGGATCTCTCCCCCCGCGCCGACCTCTGTCGAGACGACGTGAGAGATTGCACTGATAAATAGGAATAGGTTACTTCAAAGTTTGGTTCAAAGAATTCCTTGATTCATTCATGTTTGTTTGTCATCTCTCACGGAGCACAGTCCACCGGCAGCCACGCCCCTGTGGTAAGGAGAAGTTGTTTTTTTCGTGGTATGCAATCATCATGGCAGCAATCATCATGGTACTCATGCTGTGTTCTTCATGTGCCCTTCGTTCACGCCAGGGGGGCGTGGCAGGGTGGTTACCTAGAACCTGCCGTGTCTCACCTGTTTCACCCCTGGCACCTTATGCTGGGGGAAAAGTGCGCGTATGCTGTGCAGGCCCCAGCGGCGAAAGGGTAGCTGATGAAACCGGGTGGCACACGCACCTACATATATACATACCATGATGTAACATACAGATATTGACATCCCATGAGCCAACTACAACTACCATAGTTATAAACCTTGCTGGGTGTAAGCTGCACGCGCTTATGAATGATTTAGATTGATACATTGCATTTTGGCACCTACCATTGTGCTTCAAACATGTGCCAGAAAACACTTGATCTTGACCGTTTTTGCAAACTTTTTTGTAGAATTGGTACTTCTTTACACCCCAATGCTTCAACATGCGACGTGAATGACAACACAGAAGGCTACCATGGACATACCCTCGACTACTAAAGGTCTAGAATGGTAGGGGGGTTGGTGTTTTTTGGAAGGTCTGACATGGTACAAGGTATCAATGCAGACCTTTATGGCCTATCAATGTAGGCCTCTGACATGTCTACTTAAGCCGGTGGGAAAATTATTATAGACCTTTGCCCTCAATGCCTTCGTATTTGATTTCAGACCTTTCAGCACTCCACGGTTGTGCCAACAGAAGGTGATTGATAATTTTGATCCTGAACATATGGGTACATGATAGGCACATATATAGTGGCTGTGCAGTGGCTATAATGATCATATGGTGGGTAGGAAGTGGTTTTATAGCGGTTTCCATGGTCATGATAATGGGTAAATCCTGAGTTCAAATTGTTATACTGGTCATATCATGGATAAATAGAGGCTTTAGAGTGGTTAACATGATTGGCTTGCATCATGTTATATCATAGGTAGATGGTGGTTTGACAGTGGCGGTGTTTCAAAACGGAGTACCCAAAAAACAACGGTTTTACAATTGAACCATGATCATGGGGGGTGGATTCAAGGATGCCACTGTTTTGAGACAAACACATGTTTCCAAGATGGCAACTTCAGCTTCCTATTTCAATCAGTCTGTTCAACATGGCAGTGAAGCGGGCTCTCCAAAGAAGCCTTCAATGGAGGTAGGTTTCGTGCAAGCACGTGCACAGAGTCAGGAAACTCAAGCAATTTCTTCATAAATAACGAGTTAGTGCGAGGTGGTTGATAGGTTTTGGTTTTGGACGAATTGTCGTACAGCACATATGTACATCGGTCTGCGCGTGTTGGGATGGGTCCACAGTCAAGTAAGGCTTTATCAATGATTTGCCACCAGCGGCGTGGCGCATCATTTAGACCATAACCGGGTTTGTTAAGCCTAGCGCCGATATACGGTGGATAGATTCGGGCAGTATCTGGAAAATAATGTCACCTGTTTCATCATAGGCTTCACCTTGGAGAAACGCGGTCTTGAGGTCCATGTGATAAAGGTCCCAGCCATAATTAGCGGCTAACCGGGTTGCACATCGGAAACCTGCACGGGATGCTGCAGGGCTGTCTGTCTGTTGAGTGTTCTTCTGTTTGTCCTGGAAACCCTTTAGGACCCATCTGGCCTTACATTTCTGCAAGTTACCATCTTTATCTTTCTTCGCAGTAAGAACCCCGGCCACAAAATTTCCAACCTTCGTCTTTCTCATGTCTACAAGATCAAAAACTTCATTGTCAATCCATGATTGGCATTCAGCCTTCTTGGCGTCAAGGAATTGTTTGGCGAGTTGTCTCTTCTCTTGTTGAGTGGCTTCCTTTCGTTTCTTGCCAACTAGATAGGAAAATTGTCTGTCATAGAATACAACGTCATAAATGCCTTATCTTCTTCATTGATGCCGTGGTATTCGGCAATGATAACAGATCGGGTCTTACGGCATCTTGCACGTTGTCTCTCCGTGACAACAGAATAAGACATGCCAATAGAATTGGAAGATTCAACGTTGCTCAAAGCTACTGGTGTACCGTCAATCAATCTAGGCACGGAGAATGATGCCGTGTTACTGCATAGCTTCTGTTCTTGGGACAAAAGACACCTTTGAGAATCATCAATAACAAGATCATTGTAGTCAAGGGTCTCATGAGTATCTGTGGAACCATAAGGAATTGCGTCATCAGTGTCTTCTTCTGGTTCTTCTTCTTCTTCTTCTTCTTCTGGCTCTTGCTGATCTTGGGTGTCCGGCTGCGGATCATTCTCAGGCATGGGTGATGGATTGAAAGGTTCATCTCCGTCTAGCGGAAGCAGCGGTGGACCATTATGTCCTGATGGGCCTGCATCTGGATCAGGCTCGTCATCATCAAAGTCATCAGGCACAGAGACATCCTTGGGCTTCTTCGCTTTAGAAGTACTAGGAGCGACTACAGCGGGTTGTGTGGTCGCGTTTGGTGTGACGGATGGCTGTGTATCACCCCCCAAATGGTTACTAGGCTGAAATTGGGTTGAAGACGCAGGAGGCATTTGTCTAGATGGTCGAGCCTTAGTTGCAGGTGGTATGGGTGGATCATCAGGTGGTCTTTTTGTACTGTGTGTCATTGGTGTATCTTCAATGTTTGGTGGAATAATCCTATTGGGCACAATAACGGTGTCTGGTGCAACAGGTATGGCATGGGCTCCGGGAAACGGTGGTTGTGGATGATCTGGTGGTGATGATGGAAACGGTGGTAAGTCTGGAGGTTCATCTTGTGGTGAATGCGTTTCCTCACCTGGAGAGTCATCATTTGGCCGTGGTGTGAGGATCATCTGGCATAGGAACATTTGGTGGATGTGGTCGTGACGGTGGTGTGCTAAAAGGTTCAGGATTGTTGTCATCATCTTGATTGTTGTCAGGCTGCTGTGGAAGACCCGGTGGAGGGTCGACGTTGGTGTTCTTTTCAGGAGTGTTGTCACTGTTATCTGAAGGAATTTTTCCATCATTGTTCCAAAACAAAATTGCCGACCAGTGGCTCGCAATTAGTTGCGACATATCTTTGGGATGAAGTCGCAGAGAAACATGTGACGTATCCTTCTTCTTCCAAAGTAAGAGTGCGCCATTTGTGTGGCGGTAATCAACGCGTAAGGACGGAAAGCTACCACGAAAAATGGCCGCGTTGTCAAACATGGACGTACTTAGATACATCTGTTTGACGTGTGAAATATCTTGTTGTGCTTCGATCTGAACAGGGCAAAAAACATTACCAAGAGGGTAGAGCATTGATGCGGTTGAGTAAGCGTCGCGTATAGTAGTCATGTACTGGAAGACCGTGTTTGTACAAGTCAGTTGCCAACACAGGATGTTCCTAAGCCGTGAGTGCGGCAAGCTGATTTTGGACTCCTTGCAGTTCATCGGGATTCAAATCTTCCAGCAAGTTTACAGCAAGTGACAATTGCGTTGGATAGAGAGCCCGTGGATTTCCAAGTAGAAGGATGCTTCTCATCAAAGTGCTACAAAATCTGTATGGATAAACTTGTGCCAACTTCGTTCTTGATCCATAACCTGGTGCACTTCCTTCCAACGGTTGATGGTAATGATTTGGATCTTTCTTGGATTTGTTACTACATCTCTTGAATACTGGATTCAAGGTGCCATCTGGAAATTGTGAAGTAAAGATGTTGGCTTGTAGTTGGGTCTCTCATACCAAAAGCACACATATCTAATGTTCCATAGGTTACGGCATGCTTCGTGAGAAGGCGCTGAAAGCATTTGGTAAACCAAATCTTAGAAGTCGCAGGATTTTCAATGATGAAATATCTACCATGTTCAATCTGATAAAGAGCGACTCTAGCACAAAATTCTACCATGGGAAGATACTTTTTCCGCTTTTTGACAAGTATCTGCAGGATCATGAATGTTTTGCAATTGACTCCATGGTCCACAAACAGGTGCCATGTGATGATTTTTGGCTGCTGTTCAATGACTTCCATTGCCTTTCGCCATCCTTCGGCTGTCAGCAAATCGTAACATGTTCTCAAACCTATAGGTGCTCCTACTCAAAGTCCCTACATGGATGCGGATTGACTGAGCTTTGCAGAACCACTAAACATCTCTAAGAAATCAATCTTACCTACAGTAGTTGGTTCCCAAACATACTGACCATACTGGATGCCTTCAGGTCCTGTCAAGGAAGCATCATGCTGCATGATTGTATTGGCAAAGTCATCAGTTCTACAGGTATAGACTTCGATGTCGCTGTACAGGCATCTTTGGCCGCGTTGGCGGCACTGGCAAGTGCGGCAGGATCGAGAGGTACATCTACATCTTCAACAGGATTGTGATCCTTCCTGATCTTGCTGATAT
>Ga0126342_10014620_pt1 | contig 13838 bp, 12 predicted proteins | sample Cyp1metagenome_FD_92528 | JGI IMG/M metagenome (GOLD analysis project Ga0126342, IMG submission 92528) | Coral microbial communities from Lord Howe Island, Old Settlement Bay, Australia - Cyphastrea 1 metagenome | ecosystem: Host-associated > Invertebrates > Cnidaria > Coral ...
CAATTTTTGAATCCCAGGTACACATGGAACTTCAGATCTGAAGACTTTGTGGGGAGGGTGGCAACATTAGCCAGATCATTGGCTATGGGAGTCAAATCAACAAGACTTTCAGGCAAGCTCATGCTCAAGTATCGCATGCTTTTGCACATGCAGCTGGCAAGACTTGGGTTTGACTTGGGTGTGTCTCCAAACAGTGGTGGTGAGGAATGGTAGATGGTCCTTGACCAAAGGTCTTTCTGCCACATCCTTGGCAAAAGGGTCTGCCATCCTTGACCAAAGGGTGCTTCACTTCCCAGCTTGTTTGCATCGTTCAACTGGAGTTGATTTGAATCTCAGTCTTCATTTGAAAGTTTGCGCTGCATGTCAAGTTGTGCATGGAACATTGGTGCTTTTAACTTTTTGCCTTTTGCATTTGTGAGGCCTGGACAGGACTTTGAGGAGGAGCGTTTTGACAATTGGGCAAAGACGGTGAACCTTGGGGTGGCGCCGAGTCTGGCTGCTTTGGCTGCTTTGCGTAGACTGCACTTCGAAGCGGAAATTATCCTGACGGCCACCTTGAAATCGTCAGTTGAGCATCCACAAGATGCCAGCACTCCTAAGCCTTTGCCATTCGCAGAAAGAACTTCAAGAATGGCAGCAATCAAGCAGCAGTTCCCAGGGCTATATATAGAAGGGCTTTACGAGCCGTCGCAAGCTCTCCTCGATGAGTGCACTCATCAGTTTGACTCACGTACGTTGAGGTACGTGGAACCTGCAAAGTGCAATTCAAGAGAGTTGGAGATCTCAGTTGGGAAGTCCGACAAGAAGCTGAGAATTGAATCCAGTACGTTGTCGATACGTGAAACAAAACATACACCAGATGAGGATGTATCGACAGCATACAAGTTGCTCAACTGCCTGAAGCGCAGGGCGATAGCTTATGAATTTGCAGGGCTGATTTCCTATGGTGCTCACGAGAAATACGTAGACAAGCTGCTCAGGAGGCTCGATTCAGAGCCCCCACCGAACTATCAGCAGACCTCCATTTCACAGATTCTGAAAGCAGATAGAGAAGTGTGGGTCTTCATGGCGCAAAACGTGGCCGACATCAGACCGGCAGCTGATGGTTCCAGACCACTTGACAAAGCCTTGCACGAGACACTGAGTGATTACAACGTGACTTTCCACATGTTGCCCTTGCCGTTAGCGGCAGCGAGTGCATAGGCGCCAGCGAGGAGCAAAGATGATCAAGGTGGGCGTGAGCAAAGCTATGGGCCTCAAAACTTCAAAGGGCAAAGCTTTGGGAAAAAGGGCAAGGGCAAGTCAAAATCTTCAAGTCAAGGCTCCGTTATGCCCCCAGAGGCATCAAGGGTGCAGTTGGGAAAGACGCCAAGGGCAGGCCAATCTGCTTCAACTTTAACCTGTCTGAGTGCCAGGAGGCAGCAGCAGGAGCCAGTTGCAAGAAGGGCAGACACGCGCGTTTCAAAGCGAACTGCTTCAAGCCTCATGCGTTTAGCTCAGCCCATGCAGAGGAGATGCCAAAGCAATCTGCCAACTGACAAAAGGAATCCATTTTGGATGGTTTCACAGCACAAGATGTTATTGTGTTAGAACTTTTTTGCGGCACAGCTGGAGTTACTGCATGCTTTAAGAGATGTGATTTTGCAAACGCCGTTGCAGTTGACAAGACGCGACATACAGGGTCTTTAGCTGGAATCATTTCGTTGGATTTGACAAAGATTGAGGACCAGCGTCTTGTGTTGCAGTGGCTGGACCATCCAGCTGTGAGAGCTGTATTTCTAGCTCCTCCTTGCGGTACAGCCAGTGCTGCAAGGATGGTCGAACTGGTCGGAGAGGATGCACCACGACCGTTGCGGTCATTTGAGGAGCCCGACGGACTCTCCACTTTGCATGGGACCGATCTGCTGAGAGTGAGTGCAGCCAATATTCTATATGCTTTTACTGCAGAAGTTGTGGATCAATGTTGTGCCAACAATATTCTTTGCATGGTTGAAAACCTTTGGTTTGTCACCGCCTGGGTGGAGTTGACAGGGGCGCATTTGTTATACTACCAGGACCATCAAGCTTGCATGTATGGTTCCAAAAGGCCTAAATTTACAAGGCTCTGTGCCAATTTTGAACAGGTGTGTACCATATCTGCCCTTTGCGATGGCCGACATGAACACGAACCCTGGGGCATTATCCGTCAAGGTGCAAAGCGCACTTTTGCCACTGCATTGGAGGTACACTACCCCAAACCACTTTGCGAAGCTATTGTAAAGGCCTTCATGCTGAAATTTGCTGAACTTGGCATGAAATTGGAAGGGATCACAGGAGCCCTACACCATGCTGCAAAAGCCTTAGCAGGTCAACAATCCATTTCAATGAAGTTGCCGCAACTGATCCCAAATTACAAGCATCGTTATGTGGTTTTTCTTTTGAATCATGTGGTACAATGGCCTGAACTGGCCAACTTGCCTGGAGAGCACAAATTGCTCCACACAGCCGTGCTGGGGGAAGTTGTAGGTGTGGAGCTACGTGAGTCCTTCAAAAAGCGCATAATGGAGGAACTTCGCGTTTGGATGGTGGATTTTTCTTGGGAAAGCTTTATGACATTCACTGGTGAGTTCAATGAGTTCAGAATTTTTGGTGTGCCATGGGAGCCTGAAGAATTCTTGCAAAAGTCGTTGAAAGCTGTGCACCCCATGGATAGGTCGAGCGCTTTGCCTGTGGAATTGAGGTTTGCGGTGTTGCAGATGTCAAAACACAGCCCTGGTGACATTGCCCGCCACAGGTTGGATTTCTTCAAGTTTTGGAATGGCAGGGCAAAGCAACTGGAAGCTGAAGAACTGAAAAAATGCGACAATCCATGGACAGTGTGGTTGCAGCAGCAGTGCAAACCAAGAGGCTGGCGCTGTTCAAAGAAATGCTGGAGTTTTACAAGTACCCAGACATGGGTGTTTTAGATGAGCTGGTTGAAGGAGCTTCTTTGGTTGGAGAGGTTCCCAGAACAGGTATGCTGCCGTTGAAATTCTCCCCTGCTTTACTGACTGAAGCTGCTTCAGAGACGCACTCAGCTTTGAGGAGACCGTTGGTTGAGGCCGATGGCAAAAGTTCAGGAGATTTGGAAGTTGAGAGGAGGTTTGGGAGCAGACCCTACAAGAGTGCGCAAAAGGATGGTTAGCAGGGCCTTTGACTTCCATTTCAAAGCGTTTTGGGCTGCGGCAAAAACACAAAATCAGACTGATTGACGATTTTTCAGAGTCGTCTGTGAATCAGACAGTAGCTGTTTTTGAATCACCTACCTTGCACACGATTGACGTTGCATGCGCCGCAGTGGCGTGTTGGTTTGGTGATTGTATGGATGCCGGCGTTGCTTCAGATTTGCAGGTGAAAACTTTTGACTTGGCCAGCGCCTACAGACAGGTAGGCCTCAATGCAAAAGGTCGCCGAGTAGCCTACATAAGGGTCTGGAAACCCTAACACTTGTTCTTGGGCTTATTTTCAAGCTCAGGTACTCCCCTTTGGCGCAGTTCGCAGTGTTCATTCGTTTTTGAGATTAGCTCGCGCCATTTGCTGGTTGGGCACTACAGCCTGCTTACTTGTGTGGTCGTCATTTTTCGATGACTACATTGTCCTGAGCACTCCGGCTTTGGCAAGGAGTACAGAGCTGACAGCTTCCTCTCTTTTCACCTTACTGGGTTGGGAATACGCAAAGGAAGGTAGAAAATGTGTACCCTTCAGTGTGGTTTGCGAAGCTTTGGGAGTGAACTTTGACCTTTCTCAGTCTGGTAAGGGCTTATGCTTCGTTTCCAATACTGAGTCTCGCGTTGCTGAACTGGTGACTGAACTTGAGAAGACAGTGACTGCAGGAGAAATTTTACAGTCAGATGCACAACGGCTCAGAGGGAGGATGCAGTTTGCAGATTCCCAATTGTACTGGCGTACTGGGAAGCGCTGCAGCAAAGCGCTTCGTGATGCAGCTTGCAGGAGATCTACAAAACTGAAGGATTGCGATTTGCTTGCTTTGCGATTGTTTTCTTCAAGGTGACCTCATCCACCCCATTTGAAATTTGGCACCCGCGTTGCATTGTTGGCGGGGAGCAGGGGGTGGCTGGCACTTGTGGTACCCTCAATTAAGTTTGAGGGTACGTGGCAGTCGGAGGAAGAGGGTGACATCATTCCCATCATAGGCACCCTCTTCCTGATTACCATCAGTTGGATCTGGTGGGTGACACGTTCACCTAAAGGGAGGGTGAAAGAGATCACCCTTCCGAACGGACTCAAAGTCTCCCTGGGAAATGTCGACAGGGATGGATCCAACTGATGCCGAGCTTGCAGCCATGGTCTCTATGAAAGAGGTCGCGGATTGGGCTGAGCTGGACGGAGACTGCGATACTCCAAACACGGTAGCTGGTTCACTGTTGAGGTTGGTGGGAGCCAGAAGTACCACCAAACCAAGGACGTTGAGCACTGTGAAGGAAGCGGACTATGTAGCCTTACTGGCAAACTGGCGAATACCCACAGGAGTGGGAGATGAAGCACGAGCCCCAACTTTGGTGGAGTCAGGACAGGCTCAACTGCTGCTGAGGGCATGCCAGCTAGTGGGAGGAAAGGGCCAGACCTTGGAGGACATGGCCAAGGCATTAGCCGCTGCAAAGGCTGCACCCATGCCAGCCTCAGTGCCGGGTCAATCGACCTCTACGCCAAGGAAGGTCAAGCTCAACTCTGTATCTTCGCAAGTGGATGACACGGAGGTCAGTTTGCTGAACGAAGCGGAACTGGTGGCCATGTATACAGAGTACGAAAGAGTCTATGGATCTGGAGAACGTCCGCCGAAAGACTGTGAACCTACAACAGAACAGATATCAGCTATAGTCCACCTTCTGGACAATGGTCTTCCGCCATTTGCTGACTTTGCAATTTTCGGTCCGTATGGACAAAGGATCGAAAGGAAGCTCAAGTTGTCTGGGGTTGCGATTGGCCGTGATGGAGTCATTAGGCAAATCGAGTTGCAAGGGCCTCCCAACATTGGCACCTGGCTGGCATCCTACAATGTGCTCACCACCATTTTGGTGATGAAGAAGGCCGTGGACTTGGGCGTTCTTCTGAAGTACAGGAGCCACATTGAGAGGTTGCACGACCGATACTCAGATCGAGTGTGGGCCATCTTGTACCAGGCTGAGACCAGGTGCCGTTTGGAACTGATGGACCGATTACGCAGAGAAGCAGTTGCTGAACATGAGGCGACTACGAGGGCAGGTGGGTCATCAAGCTTCGACCCATTGAGGCCCTGGAACACGGCTTGGCAGAAAGCCACGAACCATGAGGCGTTCTGGAGAGAAGAGGTGATAGAACCTGGGATGCTGATCCTTACAAAAGTTGTGGGGCTCAATGACATGGTCGAAGGAGATGCGACCATCAAAGGTGCAGCAGCCAGCTCGCACCCCAGGGAGACGCAGCCAGCACCTGCAAGGATGGCAAGCAACCAGAGACAACCCTCTTCGTCAGCTGCCAGAACGAGACCAAGGAAGTCGAACAGATCTGGAAGAGTGCATCAGATCGAAGATGGGAAATACACGTTGAACAGAACTGGTTTCAAACTGTGTGAAGGGTATCAGAACGGAGAATGTTCGCAGACAACCTCTGGCATATGGTGCGCACAGCAATGGGACACGGTCCATCAATGCAACAGATGCCTCGGCAATCATCCGAGCAAGTCCTGTCCTCACAAAGACGTGCAAGTCCCAGGATTCGTCAAGAGGGACAAAGGCAAGGGCTCTGCAAAGGGGAAGAAAGGGAGCAAGAGAGCTCCCTACTGACAAACGGATTATGTCAGAGAGGTTCAGCCGTCGGTCAAGAGGCGGCGTGTGCATGACAACGCTGACAACAACGGAGTCATCGAAGATGAGGTGGCAGTACAGAATGTTGGCGTGCAGAATTCAGGCAAATGTGAATCTACAGTCATGGAACCTTTGATGAATAGAGTTGGAGGTTCGGTGAGCCAAACAGTACAGTTTCATGTGCTATATCTCTTCAGTGGGCCGGAACGTTGCCAAGACGGGTTTCAGAAGTTTTGCAGTGACCTTGGAATGAAGTGCACGTGTCTGGACATAGAATACAACCCCAAACATGATCTCCTTTGCCAAGATGTTTGGGAAGATGTGCAGACTGAAATGGATAGGTATGACGCCTATTTGATGAGTCCACCTTGCAGTACTTTCTCTATGGCAAGGACTGGAATGGGTGGTCCTGCCCCGCTGAGAGGCATCTCTGGAAAGGACAGGTATGGACTCAGGCACCTATCCATAGAAGATAAGGCCAAGGTCAAAGAAGGCACCCTCTTATCGAGGAGGGCGCATTCAACTGCTCAGCGTGCACAGGCCCATGAGAAACCTTGGGTCTTAGAACAGCCGCACTGGAGAGAGGATGGAACCTCGATGTTCATGCTTGATGAGTTCTTGGAGCTGGCCGCAGAGCAGGGAGTTGAATTTCACACCTTTGATCAATGTCAGTTTGGCTGCGCCTTCGAGAAGACAACAGACCTGCTGTCAAACATTGATGATGACATCATGGAGCCCTTCCATCAGAGATGTTCGCATGCAGTGCAGCAGTGGATAGTCCCCTGGAATGGCAAGAGAGTTTGTGCCAAGCACCCGCCTCTTCGGGGCAGGCAAATGGCGATTCCAATAGATGAGTGGAATCCAGGCATGCTCAGAAAAGCCGAACCTACCGGGCAATTCCTCACGAGATCCACTGCTGCATACCCAGCCGACATGAACTGGCAGCTTGCGAAATGTTTGCGTGAGGCATGTGAAAGGGCATTCATGAAGAAGCAGCAGAAGGTGCGAAGTGTGCCAACAGATCAGCAGGCCGTAGACTCAGCTGATGCGCTGGATCCAAAGGTGAAGTTAGCAGAACCCCTCTCTGGTCAGCGGCAGAAGGATGAGGTTGATGAGAGATACAGTCTCAGGAATGTGCACAAGTGGATCAGTCCCAGAATGGTTTACATCGGCAAGCAAATTCAGAATGTTGTGGAAGCGATGTTGGATGACAAGCCGGCATTGCAACAACAGCTCATGGAGTGTCTGGGCAAACACAAGACCTTCCCAGACGAAGTGCAGCTAGCGGTCGACGCATTGCGACTGCAGGTGCGTGACTTGTTAGTCAGAAACAAGTTGGATACGATGGCTGAACAATGCTCTGTGGAACCGGTGGACACTCAAGACTACCAGACAGTCATCAGAGCTGAGCTGTCGACCTACTGGGCCCAATGTGTTGAGGACCCAGCTGCTGGAGTGTCGAAATGGCTTATGGAGGGCGCTCCTGCGGGCATTAGCTGCGACACAACTGAGCTGGACGGAATTTGCCCCAAAGTCGATGATGAACCGGAATCATTCATGGACTTGACCACTGACTATAACACCTTTGTTAACTACACAGGTGTTGAAGAGAACGAGGAGGCCTACCAGGCTTTGACGTCCTATGCTGACAAAGGCTATCTCCGAGTGTTTGACAGTCTGTCGGAGTTGGAACAACATGTCGGTGCAAAGCCAACACTGTCAAAGCTTGGTTGTATCGTCAAACAAAAGGTCAACCATGAAACTGGCACGGTGACAACAAAGACCAGGATCATTTTGGACTGTAAGCGATCACTGGTCAGCAAAGTCGCCAGGCGAACACACAAATCTGTTCTGCCTCGTGTGTCAGATGCCATACAGTCAACTTTGGCTATGCAATCGGATTGCAGACAAGGTGACAGCGTTACTTTTCTGGTTGCGGATGTAGTGGATGCTTTCTGGTTAGTCCCCCTCAATATAGCAGAAAGGAAATTCTTCTGTGCAAAGTTGAGAGGAAAGTTTTACTGCTTCCATCGAACGGCTCAGGGAAGCAGAGCGGCGCCCTTGACCTTCGCCGCGGTCATCGCTTTGGCTTCCAGATGGGTGCAGAGCATAGTATCTATGCCACTGCACCGGGGTATGCACACGGAGGAAGCGAGAGTGCAGACTTATGTGGACGATCCTCTGTTCACCATACGTGGATCCGAAGTGCGCCAAAGACGCCTCACTGCAGTGATACTGGTGTCGTGGTTGGTCATGGGATTTCCACTGGCATTGCACAAAGCCACTTTGGGCTGCAAGTTGACGTGGATTGGAGTCGAACTCTCAATTCTCCCTGAAGGCATGGAAGCCTTGGTGCCAGAGGACAAAGTCATGGAGCTTAGAGGGCTGCTTCACAAGATGCTGCAGAGTAATGTGGTGCCGAAGAAGATGCTTCGAACTGTGATTGGCAAGGCTATGTCTATTGCATCAGTTATCTTCTGCTGGAGGCCGTTCATACAAGAACTTTACACGGCTCTCTATGTGACAGACAGCCATGCCCCCAAGGAATGCATCTGGACAAAGCAGGTGAAGCACACCATACTTTGGCTGTTGACTTTTCTGAGAGGTGAACATGCAGGTATTCGCAGGGTATACTCTGTCAGGGGCTTTCAGAAGCAGCTGCCAATGGTGACGATCACTTGGGATGCATCTCCGTTTGGAATGGGTTCCACTTTACAACTCGATGGCGTGTTTGTGGAATACTTCGCCATAGAGATCACTGCAGATGATGAGAACATCTTGGGAGTTGCGGCCGGGCAACACGAAGGCCAACAACTCTGGGAAGCGCTTGCTGGCTTAGTGGCATTGCGCCATTGGGCACAGCACTGGCACGGACAACGTGCAAGGTTGCAAATCAGATCCGACAATGTTGGATCTTTGGTTATGCTTACAAAGCTGAAAGGAGGATCCAAGGCGCTCACCCTTATAGCAAGGGAGTACTCGCTGGACTTAGGTCAAGCGCAGTGGAAGCCGGACATAGTCACACATGTCCCTGGCATCGCAAACACCACATGCGATATGTTGAGTCGCAAACTGGATCCTACAAAGACTTTCAAGCTGCCGGACACCTTGAAGAATGCCAGAGAAGTGCAACCAGGTCAAAGACCGTTGAAATGGTGGAAAACACTAGTTATGGAAAGACAGATGATGCACCCGGCAGACCAACAGCAGAACCATGGGGGTGCAGAAGAGATGTAGCACAGCACTTGCACAATGCTGACTTCCGTTGTGTGCGGGGAAAAGTGTGCTGAGTGTATGCAGTCGGTCGTGGTTGAATTAGGGTCTTTCGGAACTCTTTCTTTTATCTTTCTTCGGACTGCATCTTTGCTTGCATTGCCGTAAAGCCGTTGAGAGTTGAGAGAGACTGCATCTTTGCTTGCATTGCAGTAAAGCCGTTGAGAGAGACTGTTGCACATAGGATATATATACCTAGAGCCGATACCCTACTTGCTCTTGGCAAATGGGTATAGTTAAGTAGACGGTACCCATCCGCTCTTGGTGGTTGGGTGCAACAGTATAGGGTTTATACAATATACTGTGGCAGCTTTTTGAACGTGCAAGCATTGATTGATGGCTCAGCAGGTATCTCATGCAGCCATTTTGGCAATGAAGCGTAGGAAACTAAGCAGGTTGGCCTTCCTCCCACAAGTGCCAGCAGTTTGTCTCATTGCTCAACAAGAGCAATGGCGTAGAAATGTTGTAGCAGGTGATCCTAATGAGTGCGGCTCTGGGGTGCTTGTCTCGGAAAGGGCGCATCACTCTGATAGATCAGGGGGAGGCAACCCAGAAGCCGATCCGAGACGTAAGAGACTGGATATGCCTATAGTGAGAAAGGTCGACAAAGGAGATCTTGATAAGGCTGTCCGTGCAAGCAGCACCGTGGAATCAAAGCGGGCTGCACTGGATCATTTGTTGTCAGACATGTACGCTGCAACGTCTAAGAAACCCAGGGATGCACTTCTTAAGACCTGGGTGAAACTGCACACAGCTTGGTTTGGAGATGATGGCCAACCGCCGTTTCCACTGACTGAAATTAGTCTAGTCAGAGTATCCGCCATGTTCAAATCTGGTGGATACAGAAGCTTCAAGAACTACCTCAGTCGGGCCAAAGACCACCACCTGCAGTTAGGATATCAATGGAATGAATCCTTGAACAGGACTTCGCAAAAATGCGCTAGGTCTGTCTTGCGGGGATTGGCTGGAGCATCACGATCTGAGGCCTTTGATCTTACGACGGTTGTCAAGGCGCTGGATGGAAGGGATGCAAACTTGGCTGAAGGAGGACCGGAACATCCATTAGCATTGATAGTTTGTGCAACATCCTTCCCACTTCGTGAACTTGAAGCATCAGCAGTCGACAGGGCAGATGTGATATTCAGTGAGGGAGCGGTAACTTTGTCGTTGCCGGTGTCGAAAACGGACTGGGAAGCGAAAGGATGCAAGAGAACCTGGTCATGTGTATGCGACAGAGAGCTGCCGTGCCCATATCACATACTGTTGAGACATTGTGCGGATTTGGATGCTCAGGAAGTGAGACCGGACTCGCCATTATTTCCGGACAGTCATGGCAACTACTGCACGAAAATTGGTGTGGTCAACACGATTCGCAAAGCAGCCGAGATGGCTGGTATGCAGGTTTGTGACTCAGAAGGACATCATAGACTGTCGGGTCACACATTCAGAATTACTGGGGCGAGAGATCTTTCGGCAGCGGGCTTGGACCCTATCACCATCCAATTGCTGGGAAGATGGGGGTCAAATGCAGTTTTGACATATCTGGCAGAAGCGCCGCTGATGAGTCTCAATCAGAGGCTGAAGCCCTTAGACTCTCAGAGACTTGGCACACTGGACAGGACGCAGGATCCTTCTTTTGGTGAGCTGGATAGACGAGTCAACGCTTTGGAAATGCTGGCAGGACACAGGCAATGGCATGAACAACTCAATCGAGTACAAAGCGATCTGGCCACAGTGAAGCGTGAGGTAGATGATCATTCGGATCAGTTGAAAGGCATTTCAATTGTCCTTCAAGACCATCAGATCAGAGAGGTCAAGAAGGTCATCAATACGACGTCAGGTGTTGAGCACCAGGCGGTTATCCTTATGACTGCAAGTCCCCATACTTGGAAAACAAAGTGTGGGTGGAGATTTGCAGGTAAATTTAATGCAGAGACCTTTGCAGAGAACGCACCTCTAATTCACACCTACAGGACATGCCCGAAATGTCACTTGCTCCCTGAAAGTGATGAAGACAGTTCATCCTCCTCAAGTGATGCCGATGATTAGAATGGATGGATTGCGTTGCATGGGTGACTGTCTGACACCCATGCACCAATCATCGGTGTGGTATGGCACCCAGGTGACACAACCGGGGTGCATGTCTTTGCTACCTTTCAGCAGCTTTCGTAAAAGTATGCTCTGGTGGGAGGGAGGGCAGCAAGTGACAGAAACGAGTGTTGGAATAAACACGCGTGTGAATGTAACACGAGCATGTCACGTTTGGTGGGTGGGTGGGAATGAGGTCACCTTTGGGCAACATTTTGGCTTAAGGTGACCCCATCCACCCCATTTGAAATTTCCCACCCACCCACAGCCTTTTGAAATTTCAAAGGGATGGATTGCGTTGCATGGGTGACTGTCTGACACCCATGCACCAATCATCGGTGAGGTATGGCACCTAGGTGACACAACCTGGGTGCATGTCTTTGCTACCTTTCAGCAGCTTTCGTAAAAGTATGCTCTGGTGGGAGGGAGGGCAGCAAGTGACAGAAACGAGTGTTTTCTTCTCTCCTTTCTGCAGGGAAGCCACGCACTGTGTTTTGGGATTCACGACCTGCTGTGGTGATTTACACGGATGCTTGCTATGAGAAAGAGTCCAAGAACCTAATATGTAGGTTAGGTGGAGTACTGGTAGATGGATTTTCTGGTGAGAAGTTTTTCTTTTCAATTTCTTTGGATGCAGCACAGAGCGCTGCTCTGGGTGAGCCGACGAAGAAACAAATAATTTTTGAAGCAGAAACGCTTGCAGGCGTATTGGCTTACTGGATCTGGAAAGATGAGGCAAAAGGGTCTTCTGACAATGCAGTGGTTGACAATTTGTGTGCAATTTACTGAACTTGAAATGCAGATAGAAACGTCATGCTGGCTGGCGAGAGTGCCATCGCATTCAAACATAGCAGACAAACCATCGAGAGCCGACGTGACAGAACTTTTGGAAGATGGATACAAAGATCATTCAAAACTGGCTGCAGCAAAATTGAAGGACCTCTTAGCATTCAGGGCTCTGAAAATGGGGAGAAAGGCTGAATGCGTTGTGAGGTCCCCATGCCAAAAGTGAGAGATTGCTTGCAGCCTTCAATCACATGTCAGTTGCACAGTGAACGGCGATTAGAAATAAGCGTCTGTCACGCGTGACATAGTTTTATTTCATGAGTGAAATGCGTTAGCAATTTCAAGTGAACGTTGCTTTTGTTCTCAAGTGTGGAGGGCGGGAGGGCCCAACTTTTGTGTTTTGATTTTGAGAACCCACCTCCTGCCCCTACACTCCTCCTCCTACACTCCTCCTGTGCCATACCCACAGCCAGAAAGGCTGAATGCGTTGTGAGGTCCCCATGCAAAAAGTGAGAGATTGCTTGCAGCGTTCAATCACATGTCAGTTGCGCAGTGAACGGCGATTAGAAATAAAAAATGCATTCGGGTTCGTTGTTTCTATCAGGTTTTTTCCGAGCACCGTTCCTACCGTAGGAGACCCTTCATATTTTAACCCCTTCATTTGTTTCTGTGAAAAACGGTTGCCCCTACAGTTTCTCATTACCTCTATCCTTGAAATATGTTTTTGATGCCCCGCGCTTCAGGCCAACCCTCATGATTGTGATTCGTGAGGAAATGTTCACAAGCACATTTACTCAGACGCACATGTTGTTCTCAATTTTCATGGTTCAAACCATGGGCTAAAAGAGTTTGATCACTATGCGCATGGAAAAACATGCAGCAAACAAACGCATACGATTTCCCGAACTTTGCGGCAGTGTAAGATTACCATCAAAACAAAATCGATGGGTGTGGACGGTTGCATTGAATTTTGCCCGTGTTGTGATGGTTTGCACGCCCAATCTTGCAGTTTGTTTGGGCTCTGTTTTGACACGCTGTTCGGCGATTTGTTCTGATGCTCCTCCAGATGTGGAAGCATCCTGCCGTGGCCATTGTGTCCGTGTGCATGAATGTGATATTTTTATTGTTTTTCATTCAAAATGGTGGCAGTTGGAATTACGACCAATTCCAGCCACATGTGATGCGGGCTTCCTTGGAGAATCATTATGATTTGACAGGCCGTCCCAAATTCCCTGACAGAACGCGTTGCAAATTGGAAATGCCTCCCACACAGAAAACCTTCACATACTCACAGCCCAATGCTGCTTACAGATCTTTGCCCATGTACCAGGAGGTTAAAAACAAAGTTGTGACTTTGAGAACAAACAGGTTCTTGCCAGAAAAACTGAGAAACGGTTTGTCTTTCGCTGATTTCAAAAGAGAACTTTCCAGTTTCAAAGACAAGTACGATGGCAACCTTGAAGTTGAAGGATACGAGAGTGCCAAGGGGCAGAAGGGAAATACCGTGCAGTGGTTTTGGGGGCATCACATTTGGTTTGGAGCAGGGGATAACAAATTCGAAGTGACGGATCACATGGGTGACAAGTGGCTTGAAGATATAGTTGCATGGATTGTTGGATACGGTTTGCCGATAGAAACTTTTTCAGGCGCAAAAATTCTTGACATAGGTTCTTGGACGGGATCTACTACCTATGCGCTTGTTTCGCTTGGGGCCAGCCACATTGTGTCTGTTGAAGAAGCAGTGAAGTACTCCTTGTTCACGCAATATGTTTCAGATTCGTATCAATTGCCGGTGCGAACTATTTCGCGCAGCCTCTACGAGCTTGATGTGAAGGAGATGCAAGAAGTTTTCGACATCGTGTATTTTCC
>Ga0126342_10014621_pt1 | contig 13836 bp, 14 predicted proteins | sample Cyp1metagenome_FD_92528 | JGI IMG/M metagenome (GOLD analysis project Ga0126342, IMG submission 92528) | Coral microbial communities from Lord Howe Island, Old Settlement Bay, Australia - Cyphastrea 1 metagenome | ecosystem: Host-associated > Invertebrates > Cnidaria > Coral ...
ATACTCCTCTTCTCGACTGCCTATAACACATCTTTAATATATTGTTTTGTAATATGGTGTCTCCATACTAACAAGAGAAGACCCTGCTCCTCTACGCTCTCGGGCCATCCGTCGTCTAGTTCCATTGACCGAGAGTGGCCAACTTTCCACGCCGCAGGTCCCAACATCCTGTGTCACTCGTGCAGGCAGGGGACATTGGAACCTATTTTTCTCCATCTGGAGAAAGAGTTGAACCGGAACTCTGATGAACAACAAAATAACTGGTACAGGTAGATGGTCATGCGGATAGGATATGATACCCGGGAGACCAAAAAACGGTTTTGATATCCAAAAAAATCAAACAAAAATATAAAAATCAGTATCCATAGCATGTGAAGATCTTGCCAGGCCTCCTGGCCAGAAGTGTCAGGCCGAAACCCAACTGGCCGGTACCTGCGGTATGGGAACACGAATAACACGATCAAGGACGTGCTAAGACTCCAGAAAACCAGGGATTCCACGGGATTCCTAGACGTTTTCTATTATTATTATTATTTTTTGGTTGATTTCTATGATTTCTATGATTTCTGGCCCTCAAACCATTTTGTTCCAAGTAAGTTGTGGGCATTTGCTGCCACGGTAGCTGGTCTTGATGGTCTTGGACATGGAGCACGACAAATCGCATGCTGAGTTCATATGGAACCACACTTTGTGCGAAGGCTTGCCACAGCTCTCGGCTGTTGCAGATGAGTATGTGCCTGTCTGGGACCCTCAGCAGCTCCGGCAAACGACACGGCAGCGACAGATTTCTTCTTTGTCTGCATTACATCATTTAGAACAAATTGCCGACATTAATCAGGGTTGCTCCACCCCATTATCGGTAAATTATAGCCACAAACAGGGAAAATTGGTCATTTTATCTCTTTATCTAGCCATTTTATTTGGGCTGTTGGGAGCAGCCCTGGTAATGTCACCTGCCGGCAAACCTAGGTTGCTCCGAGTGAAAGGGACGTGCTAGAGGCAGAGACGCAAACAGCACTGGGATTTCTTGGAAGCAGAATTTGGACTCGGTTGGCGTTTGTATCCTTCATGCACGGTACTATATTCTACATACAGCACGGACATTCCATTACACAAAAGTATAGCTGGCGAAACCATTTCTCAGCTTTTATCTTCAACAGTGCGTCTATTCACGGTTAAGACATACGTACTTTCCTGCAAGAAGCAAGTTTCTGTTCCTCCCTTGAGTTGGCGACTTCGAGACTGCTATGGAATGGCTTAAAATTACATACCCCACAAAATGATGGGTAAACACCTGTAAACACTAAACATATCCGATTTTGTGCGTCCATTGGCACTGGATTTCGGGTCATCCGTATCTTCTTCGACTTTTTTAGCACAGGAAGCGCCGCCTCCTGGTTCTACTTGGTACTGGCATCTCCAGGCCCTAGTGATCCAGTGCAAAAGATTTTCTTCCAAGCGGTCGCAAGGATCGGCTTGGATCGGCTTATGATAGGCTTATGATATTGTATTGTGTTGCATATTGGAATGTATTGGATCATATTAGGCTCAGGCTCTTTCTATGTGAAAAGGCATGATTTCAACTGTAGTTTCACTTGTGTTTCCGGTGCGCTTCCTTTTGTGAGTTTTTGTGCATCATGGGGACCGGGTAAGGGAACTGACATTTTGAAAAGGTGGGCAACGTTGTCCTCAGCAAGTCTGAACTTCGTCCTGGGAGGTGCGTGCGTAAGACTTTTATGTTGCAGCAGGTCTTGCTTTTTTTTTCTGTTTAAGTTTCAGACAGTGACCCTTTGCACCCTATGAAGCCCGCACTCGGGTTTGCACTCTGACTGTTGCCAGCTCCGCCACCGGGTGACAGGTGGCATGAAATTTCGTTGGTGGTGAACTGCAAGGAAGGACGTGCTTTCCTTTCTGTGGATGGAAAGCAGGCTGGTCAGCGATTTGTGTTTCCTCCCTTTATCAACTGGATCATGCCTTGTCCACGTTGTGCACATTCCTTGGCTCCTTTGTTTATAAAGGCAGAAACCAAGCTGACTTGCTGGTCCTCATGAGGTTCGCGACGACAAGGGTGAAAGCTGGGTGGTCATTGGTGAAGGTACAGGCAGGCTTGTTCACTTGAGAGAATCCTTTTTTGCACCATACTTGAAGCCCGAACTGCAGTCTACAAGTTTTAGATGGGGGAATGACACTCCCTTGATTGTATAATATTGTATAATTGTTGCTTGTAGATGTGCTCTTCCTGCCTGTTTGAGGCAAATCACCTTTGGCTATCAAGCGCGGCGGCTTCCTACTCTTTGCTTCCTCGGAGGCCCGAAAATCCATGGCAGGTGGTTTAAACAGGTTTAAACTAACTATCAAACCCATCTTACCTGGAATATCCTGGAATGATATCACTTGACTAATAGTTTATGATATCTCGCTTCAAAGCTACATGGACTCCTCAAACTATGGTGTGCTGAACCCATGCCATGTCAGGCATCTTGGATGCCTGGCGGATGCTTCCTGCGTCGTTGTTCTTTCACCAGTGATCTTGGCAGCAATATATACTGTGTATATATATAATATTGATTATCATTATCATGCAATGATTCCAATGACCTGGCTTGGAAAACTGCAGCTGTGGGTTGAGGTGACACTGTATCGAAGCACATGTCAGCGCTAAGGGAAGACCAGCTCATTCTGGGAATCAATCAGCTTTGCGGTATTTCATTCGACTGGTTGTCAAATCTAGGTGAATGCCTCTCTGGAAAGCAGCTGGAACAGGCTCTTTCTTAGCCAAATTGAGTTTATGAGCTTGCTTCCCTTGGGTATGCCTGAATTATGATATGGTTTGAAAGGCTGATTGATTTTCCCGGATTCTTTCTGTGATTGTCCATTGATTCCATTGATCATTGCAATGGCAAAACGATGGACCTGCCGTTGGACCTGCAGGCGAGGTATCAAAATCGACTGGCCAGTGCCAAGATCCGGGACTATTTGAAGGAGCAGCTCCCACAACAGGACGACGCTGGAAAGAGGGATATATAGGATAGGATGGAATAATGTGGTAAAGCCAATTCATCCGAATGCCACGAACCTACCAATTGGGGATGATTTTTGGCGACCTATTTATCGTCATATTGAGATGGTCTATGGTCAGTTTCTTTCCTTTCTTTGTTTTTGGCAGTAGCTGCACTCATTGGTTTTTTTTCCGGCCAGGAATTGTCCCTGACTCCTGTGCTCCGACGTAAGGTCTGGGACCTCAATGCCATTAAAATGCACAAACAGCAGGTTTCCAAGCACTCTTAGCAGCTGTCAGCTCTCCATGGAAGTGCCAGGCGGTTACTTTTCCAACAGCAGATATTAGTTGTTAATGATCACGATACAACAATGGCATAGCTGACATAGCTATCTTGCCATGAATGTCCAGGCCATGCCATTCTGGCGATCTGATTGGTTCCTGGCAGAGTCAGGCACTCAATTGAATCAATTGAATGTGTTCGAGGTGCTTTTGACTCCAGACATCAAATTGTGTTCAATTGAATGCTCAAATTGACACAGATATTTTTTTGAAGTTGAGTAGACCCGGTAGATCTGGTCACAATATGTCACAATGACTTGCGACATCGACACCACTGACATTGATAGACCATGGTGGACCCAAGGTTTGGTCAAAATGTCTACCCATCGGACAGTGGAGGACCATTGACCTCGTTTCAGGCCGGGTGATACTGCTCTCTGGTGGGAAAGAAGGTGCTTATCATATTTTAACAACCCTGGCTGCGAGGTCTTTGTCCTGGCAGCTGAGAAAATCTTTCAGGTCGGCCGCCCAAATGCTTTCAATCTTCTGCAGTTTCGACACAGCCTTTTCCAAAGCAGCTGTCCTTCGCAGGACCCAGATTCCAAGCCTGGAAGTATTGTTGGGCTGATGAGCGAAGCACAACAGAAGGCGGGAATATTGCGTGGCTAGGACAGCAACAAGCATCAGCAGCCACCAGCATTGCTTTCAGGATGCAGCTGGAACTGTTGGTTTGATCAAGGCTTCCGGGTTGCTGCGGGCAGTTTTGACTTGCTGCAGTTGGTTGAGCCTGTTCTTGTCGTAGGTTGATTTAGACACGGCTTACACATGCGTGTGTTACAAATGTACACCACTGCCTCTAAGTCTTATGACCCACGCGTCTTCTGCTTTTTCGCTGTTCATCATCTGGCCAGCGTTTCATCTGCAATTCTTCATGCGGGCTCAAGATGCAAAAATACATGGTCTGGCAGTCGATCTCAGCCAATCATTGACCACTGTATGAGGCAGACGAACACAGCAATTTGGGTCCCGAGTCACTGATGATGGCAATGCGTCCCACCCATCTTAAAGGAACGGACACATGATTGGGTCTGAGCTCATAAGCTGAAGTCGTCCCAACACAGCTAGCTCAACACCCCAACTTCATCCATCATCTAGATTCATCATGATTCATCTAGGTCATGTTGGATACAGTCGGTATGATACAGTTTGAATACACTAACTTGCAATGTGTTGTGATTGTAGCTTGCGACGGACAGTTCCCAAGTTCCTTCATCAATGGCGGTCTTCAGACGCTTCTCCAGTCCAAGCATGTCCCAATCCCTTCTCCGACCTTGCTTTGCCCCTCGTGGACTCCCTGTTACTTGATGCATTTGGTTGCACTTTTGTTGATTTCATTGTTTAATTGTGATGATTCTGCTTCTGGTGTTGGCGATACCTTTATGTCTTATGACTCTGACACTCATATGATTCATTTTAACATGTTATACATCCCGTTTGAATCTGTTTAAAACTTTTGAGTTCTCAGCTGCTCTTAGGCATCAGAGATGAATTTGGATCCTTTGACCGACTTCATCCTGGATGCCAAGCAAAGGTCAGAGGGCTCGCAGGGGTTGGAGCCTCAGGATTGTGAGTTTCTCCACTGGGAGGGGTGTTACCTTGATGAAGCCTTGATGCTTTGTTTTGTCGCCTTTCTAATCAGATTGTTGGTGTTGGGAGCAGCGCTTGCAACCTGCCAAAGTGAATGAACAACCCTGGCAGGCTTCTTTGCCTCACGGGGGCAGGATTCTCGACAGAATCTGGCATCCCCGACTACCGCAGTCCAGAAGGATCATATTCCAAAGGCCACAAGCCCATGACTCACCAGGAGTTTGTTTCAAGCCCAGTGAATCGAAAGAGGTATTGGGCCAGATCTTTGAGGGGTTGGCGCTTCTTTGACGGAGCTTCACCCAATGTGGCACACAGGGCGCTTGGTGCTCTTGAACTCAGTGGCCATGTGAATGGAGTCATCACTCAAAATGTTGATGGTTTGCACCAGAAGGGTGGCTCCAAAAACGTGATTGAGCTTCATGGCCGGAACGATGAGGTTCGTTGTCTCAGTTGCTTGAGATCCAGACCACGTTCCAGTTATCAAGAGGAGTTGGAAGTTGTAAGCAGTGACTGGATGGCTCAATTTCTCCCAGCTGAAGCCATCCTTGATGTCAGGGCAGATGGAGATGCTCAGCTGACAGTTCGCAACTTCGATGGATTTCAGGTTCCGCCCTGCAGCTGTGGAGGAATTTGGAAGCCCCGTGTGGTCTTCTTTGGTGGTGCCTTAGAGGAATCCGTGAAGCAACAGGCTTTGGCGGCGCAACAAGCTGCTGCTGCCCTGCTGGTGATGGGCTCCTCTGTACAGGTCTTTAGTGCCTTCTCCTTAGTCAAGTCTGCTGTGAAAGCAAGGAAACCGGTGGCCATCCTCAACATTGGTGAGACCCGTGCGGATCCTTTAATTCCCCAGGACTTGCGGATGCAATACCGTTGTGGTGAGGCACTGCAAGAGGTTTGCCGAATACTGGGAATTCCAGTTGCCGATAGTCCGATCAAGAAAGCGGGTGGCAAAGAGGGGTGATTCGCTGGAAGCCTCTCCTTTTCTGCAAGGCTGCAAGGAGTTAGTAGATCATTCAAGTTGCTGATTGCGTGCCATGTGGGAGGGGGATGGATGATAATTGTGGATGCGGTCGAGTTTAGCAACACGGCACAATAGTAGGCTGAATGACAGGAATATTAGCAGTCGTTTCTCATACAGTCAAAGAAATCCAAGTCAGACACTGTCTCAGTTTTCGGTTGTTTTCCATCAATGCTGGGGGAATCACAGTTTGTCCACTCCTTGGTTCCAGTGTGAACATGGTATCTGCGTGGTGACGACTTGGCTTTGGTGGTTGACTCCGTGCAGGCTGCGGATTCGTTGTATCGACGTTTGCATAATGCCTTCGAGTCACCAGAACCACAGGCATGCCGCGGGACGGCTGTCGAAATGTCCCGGTCAAATTTCGTTTGTCCCTGCGACTGTGCTTCAGAGGGTCACAGCTTGTGAGTGTTGAAACTGAATATGAAATGAATGCAATATCCTGCCATCCAGAGCATCAAAAAAACTTGAATTGTCATGCAAGGGTCTTGGTGCAGCCAAGAATCTTCGGTCATCTTCAAACTATTTTCATCTATCTTCGGGCATCAATAAAATCCATGAGCCTGCCTTTTGGCATCTTGAGGGAGCATTTCAGCCATATGAGTGAGGTGATTGTTTTCTACCTGAAAGCAGTGAAGCAGCTGCGTAGCAAGATCGCCAATGTGGGTGATGCTTCTTGTCTAAATGCATTCGGTTGTCTGCAGCTGGAGCGCTGCCAGTAGTTCGCCCTTTCCATTGCAGTGGTTGGCCATTAAGGCATGCATCATTCCGCTGGCTATCGGAGACACCATCGTGCCACTGCTGCTGGAGAGAAAGGAAAATAAGAAAGGACCATCTGGAGCCGTCTTGGTGGAGACATTGGTATAGCCCTGGCCTTCCAAAGCCTTGATGAGATTTTGGCGGGTAAGCATGGCTAAGAGGCTGTGTACAGGGTAGCGGGGCTGCTTTGTCTTTCAACCCGGAAGGAGCAAGAGCAATACACTTGCCAAACAAGATTCACTACGTGTGCACGTGATTCTACTTGTACGTTGTTGACCGTGGATAACCATGGTGGAAATTGTGGCTGGTGCTCGCCTAAACTTTACATAAGAGTCCTAAGAGGCAGGTCATTGAAAAACTGAAGAGGTGTCAAATTCCCGCTGTCAGGGATTCCCCTTCAAGGCGGGATTTTCATCCCTAGATTGCACACGAGGTTGTGTGCATGGAACCCCCTCTGGTACAATCGTCCAGGATTGGTAAGATAAGATTTTCCAATTCCTTTTGCTTGCAGTCACTGAAGCAATTGCCAACAGTTTTTGCTGCAGGAGAGCCGTGCTATCGTTTGACGATTTGCAATGGCAGCGGTGGTGTTGTATACCACCGACAGTCAGCCCGAAGTCCGCCAAAACTGAAATACCAAACCTGCAGCCCGGTGAAACAACTCCGCCATGGAAGTTGACACAGCTGCAATCAGCTGCAATCAGCTGCAGCTTGTTGCTGTGATCGCTGTGTCATCGGAATGCACAGCAGCCACAGCACATTCACAGCACCCAGGTATGATCTTCGACGGCATCCCCTGTGAACGTGCAGAAGATGAAGCCTTTTGGACGACGATGGTCACCGCTTGTTTGATCTCCTCCGAGAAGGTGGGGGGCTCAGTTCCAGTTGGAACCCAGTTCAGAGATGTTTAGAGGGATGAACTCAATTGCTGGAGAGCTGAGACAAACACTTTTAGACAATTTCTGCATCTGAGCCTTCCTTCTGAACCCGACTTGAAGCTGTTGTTGTGATGTTTGCGTATCTGAAGTCACTGAATTATGAGGATCCAGGTGAGCTCTTCTACGACACCTTCCTGCCATACCTCATTAACGCTCCTGCTGTCGTTGATGTTCTCCATCCAAAGAAGAAATCGGAGGCGAACACTTTGGAAGTGCCCGAGACAGACTTCCACTCTGTCCCCCGAATATTTGGCCCGTGGAGAAGCCTCACCTTGCTTTGGAAGCACTTGCTGCGGAGCCGTGCAGGGCTCACCAAGCAGCAGGTGAAGTGTCTGAAGTGGGAGCTTCGAGAAACGCTGCTACAGATGTGTGTCCATGACTCAGATTCCAGATGATCATCAGATGATTTAAGTCAATTCTGAAGGCCCACGTGTTTTTCAACAGTCTTTGTTGCTGGCAAGTTCGCACGTCATGAACGGGATCTATAGTAATCTAATGAATCTATAGGCATCAAAGCTGTGACAGAGACCGGTAGATCAACGGTTGATGCATGGCCGCATGGCCGTCTGCCATTTTCCAGATTCTAAGGTCCATGACTTGAAGGCATCCAAAGGTCTGGACTCCACGGATCTCCGGCTGCTGAAGATGGGCTGTGGCACCACTTCATTTGCTGCGGTCAGGAATCACACCAGTGCCACGGATACCAGGCCAGATGAAGACACCCTGAGCCTGCCAGCGGCCACCAAGTCCTTGTGGGAATGTCGGCGAGTGGTTGATGCTATTGAAATCCTCTGCGCCCAGAAGCCAAGAACTTACGAAGGCCCTGGAGAGAGCTGCCGTTGCCGCATGTTGCCGTTCATTTTGTGAACAGTCATCAGATGTCATCAGTGTGGTACAACTTGAATGGCCACCATGGAATTTTGATATTCGCAAGATTAAGACAGTGCGTCGTGGAAAACACACTATACAAATTATATCAAATTATCGCAAGTGTTCGATTTGGCATACAGACAAATCAGGGATATTTCAATATTTCCCACATCTCGTTTGCTTTTGACATGTTGAAAGTGTGCTTGCAGGACAAGATGGCAGCGGAGAGTTTGCCTCCTATCTGGATCTGGAGACTTGAGAAGGTTTCAGTTTGAGAAATGGGAAGGTTGGGCACCTAAACGGACCAGCACTTTACTCAGCTTCCTACATAGATTTTGGATCTACCTTTGCAATTTTTTACCAACATGATTCGATCCGCAAAATGGTTGACTTTCTGCCAGACACGTGCTGGCGAGTGCTTAGTATGGACAGTTCAGCAATGACCTGAGGACACAGGAGAGGACAAGATGAGTCAAAGCGCAGTCTTCCCCTTCTTCGACCGCCTGTTGAGACAAGAGGTTTTCCCTGGAAAGCCGAAAGGGGTCGCAGAGCAGCTGCCGATTGATTTGTTGGCATTGCCAGAGAAGGCACATTGATTTTGTGGATATGGATCTGGGGAAAGGGATTGAACTCGCTGAAACACGCTGAAACTGTGGTGTGAGTGGCCGAGTGTGTGTTTGCAGGTTAGCTCCATGACAGAGCTCTTCAGGACTTTGCGCATAGCGGAAGAAATCTGTTTGAAGCTGTCCTTCATCAGTGGCTTGACATGTCTTGTGGTGTGCCTTTGACAGCTCATCAACAGTCAAGTTCCGGGTTGCTTTCAGCTCAGACATAAAATGATGGGAATGGCTAGCACGCATAAGGTATTGTATTCATCCAGATATTAATGAATCTGAATCAACATATACACGTGTAGCTCTGCTGGTATCAAAAAAAAGTACAAAAACATGTTTATCGGGATTGCACATGTAGGCATTATGTACACATGACTTGAACGCCCACATTCACAGTTCTTCTATTACTTGTCAGTAGTATGGCGTCCTGTGTTTCATCATATGATCTATCATATTTTGTCGATAATCTGTCTATGTGCCCCTAGGTCTGATGCCCACTTGCATCGCACTACTCACTACTCAAGTCCACACTGGGTTGTTTTTTTTACATTCCGCGAGACTACTTGTTCGGAAGTACAGGACGATATTGCAGTAGGTACAATTCACGGAAGGCAGCTAACTGCTTTACACACGAACCACATATCAAATGAACTAAGTCGGTCAGAATCCTAGTTTCCGAATACCACCTCCAGTTTCCGAATACCACTCGCCAGTTTCCGAATACCACCGTGACCCATATCAAATATGACATTTTATGCGATTGTGTGATTTTTACTCCAGACTCCAATGTGTTTGCAAAGACACGCGTCAGCCTACTTTCACATTTGCTAGCTCACGGCCTTTGGTTATTCCAACTGCAGGTCGTGAACGCTGCGAGTATGCGCCTTACCTTTTGGTTTCTCGATCAGCAAATTTTCTTCCAATCGTCCTGGGTGAAGTGTAGTTTGAATCAAATTTGATAAACCTAAAGTGTACGTTTCCTGGAATCACAGAAGTTCCCAGGGAACGGTCTGAAACTTGCGATTCATGGGAGAACGGTAGAGCTTGATGACGTTGATGACGTTGATGGTTTTGCAGCTTTGCACCTGACTTGGCAGCGACCTGTGAGGTTTGCCTTCAACAGCATTTGTTCACCAAACTGCTCCCTCTTCCACGTGGGCCTTACTCCTCGTCTCTGGGACCTGTCACGGCATGGGCTGGAGAATCTCCTGGTTTTGGTAGAATTAAAATGAATTAAACATGTTTTATGCCTATTCTATCCTATTCTTATCTATTCTAGTCTAAATTCTCCAGGTCAACGGGAGCTTTTGACAGGTTTGGCCGCAAAACGCCATCTGCCCAGGAAGCAGGAGGAGTGCGACATTTGGGGCGGCTGGGATGGCAATCATCCGACCGTCACACGGTCGATGCAGCTGGATATGCTGCAGGTCCTAGGCCGCCTGGTGGAGTTCCTTGGAGACACCAAGTGATGCAGCTGAAAAGTTGAGTGAAGATGTATATGCAGCAGTTATATAAACTATGTATAAACATACTAAATAAATATATAAATCAATAAAGAAATAGATAAGTAAATAAACAAATAGATAAATAAATAATAGATAGATCCATAAATAGATAAATAAATAGATGAAAAAATAAATAGATACAGACATAAATAAATCAGCATGTATAATACATGTATATATATATTATACACACACACGAGTAATATGTTTGTTCACAAGGGCCACTAAGAATATTGTTGTCTAATTAGCCCAAGATGCGGGATGAGCAAGGACTGGACATGCATTGGTTCGTCTGCGTGACCACTGCCGGTATCAGGAAAAAGACCACCTTGATCAACCATGTATAAGGCCTATGTAAGGCCTATGTAAGGCCTATGCAAGGCCGACGCAAGGCCGATGTAAGGGAATATCCCCACAAAAGAAATTCCCACTGACTTGACACTTTTGCCGTTTTGATTGTAGTACGGCTTGCTGGATCTGGACAGCTCCCTGTAAATTCAGTTTCAATGACAAGAGTCGTTCTATATGTAAAGTTGTATAGTTCTCCTTTTTCAAGAACCGCTGTCTCCTTCTTGAGGCTTTTTGTGTGCGCATCTTTGGACATTTAGCTGCACTAGCCAACGCGAGTTCATACAGTTTCAGCTTCGTGGTAGTAGTAGCAGGATTGATGTCAGAAAACTTGTCGATCTGTTCTGCAGGACTTTGCTCACTCGCCTTATAGAAAGAGGGATCCCAAATAGATACATTCTATATCAGGACTCCAGTTTCCTAAAATTCAGGCGTTCATGGCATGTTCTTTTGCGACTGCAAGTGGGCCTGTCTTGAACAGCAGTGCGGTGGGTAACAGCCAAGGAGATGCGGTGCAAGAACCACACTGCCCGCACCTTCGATGCTGTGAAGATTACAGTGCTCTCGGCTTGTGCGGCGATGGCAGATCGCATCATCCGCATTTGGCCCATGGATGACAGGTGGGAGATACTGCTATTGACTAGAAGCCGATCAAAGCTTGGGAAGTGCATTTGAAATTCTTCTTGCCTGACGCAAATGATGGGTTCCTTTGGGCTTGGTTTTTGGAAGTCACATCGTCACAACCTATTGATTTCCGATTCGTTGATTTCACGGTTGCTGTTTCCCAGTAGCTGCACCCAGACATGGTGTTGGACAGGCTCTTCAACAAGGAAGAACGTCCATCGGAGTTGACAAAAGCTCTCCACGAAGGCTTGCGCTAACGCAACGGTATGCTTCGAATGCTTCCAAAATCTGGACCATCAAAATTCACAATTGATGGATGTTGATTCAGGTGACGGTCTATTTCACAAGGAATTCCTGTTCCGTTTGGACTGCAGATGTGTTAGGTCGATTAACTTGGATGATGAGAAATGATATAAATGAAAGAGAAGCCACGAGATGGAAACACTCAATGAGAAATGAAAGAAATGAAAGAAATGAAAGAAATGAAATATATGGAAGAAATGGAAGAAATGAAAGAAAAAAAGAAATGAAAGACATGAAAGAATCAAAAGAAATGAAAGACATGAAAGAAATAAAATAAAATATATGAAAAAAGTGAAAGAAATGAAATAAATGAAAGACATGAGATAAAATACATGAAAGAAATAAATCAAATGGAAGTCATAAGGGACATGAAAGACATTACAGAAATGTCAGAAATGCCAGAAATGAAATATATGAAAGAAATGAAAAACATGAAAGACATGACAGAAATGACAGAAATGGCAGAAATGACAGACATGACAGAAATGAAAGAAATGAAAGACACGAAAGAGATGAAAGAGATGAAAGAGATGAAATAAATGAAAGAAATGAAAGACATGAAAGAAATGAACGACATGAAAGAAATGAAAGACATGAAGGAAACAAAATAAATGAAATATATGAAAGAAACAAAAGAAACTAAAGAAATGAAAGAAATAAAATATATGAAAACCATGAAAAACATGAAAGAAATGAAAGAAATGAAAGAAATGAAATACCTGACAGACATGAATGACATGACAGAAATGACAGAAATGACAGAAATGAAAGAAATGAAAGAAATGACATATATGAAAGAAATGAAAAACATGACATATATGAAAGAAATGAAAGACATGAAAGACATGACAGAAATGACAGAAATGACAGTAATGACAGAAATGAAAGGCATGAAAGAGATGAAAGAGATGAAAGAGATGAAAGAGATGATAGAGATGAAAGAAATGAAAGAAATGAAAGAAAGGAAAGAAATGAAAGAAATGACATATATGAAAGAAATGAAAAAAATGACATATATGAAAAAAATGAAAGACATGAAAGACATGACAGAAATGACAGAAATGACAGAAATGACAGTAATGACAGAAATGAAAGAAATGAAAGAGATGAAAGAGATGAAAGAGATGAAAGAGATGATAGAGATGAAAGAAATGAAAGAAATGAAAGAAATGAAAGAAAGGAAAGAAAGGAAAGTCAACTTACTTAGAGAAAGTCCAGGTCCAGGTCCAGCTGAGCTCAACCAGGTCGCTTTGCCATCGATGCTTCAGCCTTCGTGGTGCAGTCCGAAACCATGGAGGCGTGCTTTCAAGAGCTGGCCATCACCCACGCAGCCACGGTGTCCTACTTCCACGAAGTGGTTCAACACTACAAGGCTGTACGGATCCGGAACGTGCATCGAAGGTAGAGTGCCAAAGTGATAGGCACCACGAAGGGACTAGGTGACCAGATCACACACACAAATTTTGCAGATTTGGTGCACCTTCAGGAATACAGCACACCATCCTGGGAATCCAAAAAGCGTATCTCCGCATACTGAGTGAATGTTTGATACCTTGCCACATCCTGGCAGGTGAACCTGGATCGGCGCCGCACGGTGATCTTCGACTACCACAACCACAAGTGGGGCATGTGGGTTGCAGGTGCCGATTCGTCAAAATCAAAGCCCATGGACATGAGCTGCTTATCTCGAAAGGTAGCGGTGAGCTACCTGAGTTCCCCCTTGCGTAGCAAGTATTAGGGGGCGAGCGATGCAAGTGCAAGAGTTTGGGCCGGTTATGTCTCGGTCCGCCTTTCAAGGGGGGGCCCCCCCGCCCTTCGATTCCCCCCAGGTCCGCCTCTAAAGCCGGGTTTGCAACATAGGCGGACTACAAGGAAACGCCAACAGCCGCACATGCACTTTCATCCACCACGTTTACATACATCCCCACCCCAA